>ENA-OXQU01000163-OXQU01000163.1-human-gut-metagenome-genome-assembly--contig:-NODE-163-length-29197-cov-8.09608_pt1 | contig 29197 bp, 29 predicted proteins | sample MGYA00249585_ERZ652569 | MGnify/ENA primary metagenome ERZ652569 (study PRJEB26925, sample SAMN05826638) | human gut metagenome | biome: ENVO:2100002; feature: ENVO:00000062; material: ENVO:00002003...
AAGAGACAGCGCTGGATGTGCCCTGCGCTGCGGCAATCCTCATTGACGAGGATTCCGGTACTGTGCTGTACGAGAAAAACGCCGACCAGCAGCGGCCCATCGCCTCTATTACAAAAGTAATGACGCTACTGCTCACCTTTGAAGCACTGTCCGCCGGGCGCATCAGTTTAAGCGACACTGTGCCTGTCAGTGAACATGCCTATCACATGGGCGGCAGCCAGATCTGGCTGGAGCCGGGCGAGCAGATGACGCTGGACGACATGCTGAAAGCCATCTGCATTTCCAGTGCCAACGATGCCGCTGTGGCGGTGGCCGAATTTGTGGGCGGCAGCGAACCCGCCTTTGTGCAGCAGATGAACGCCCGCGCCGCTGAGCTGGGCCTGACCAACACCCACTTTGAGAACGCCTGCGGCCTTGACGCCGAGGGACACCTTTCCACCGCCCGCGATGTAGCCATGATGAGCCGGGAAATTTTGCTGCACCATGCCGAGGTCCGCAACTACTGCTCCATCTGGATGGACTCTCTGCGGGACGGCGCGACCCAGTTAATCAACACCAACAAGCTGCTCAAGACCTACAATGGCATCACGGGGCTGAAGACCGGCACCACCAGCCGGGCGGGCGTCTGCATCTCCGCCAGTGCCGAGCGAAACGGCCTGCGGCTGATTGCCGTGGTGCTGGGGGCGGATTCCGGCAAAGAGCGTTTTGCCGCCGCCACAGCCTTGCTGGACTACGGCTTTGCCAATTATGAGAACGTCACCCCGCAGATGTCTGTCGATGCGCCGGAAGCCATCTCTGTCAGCCACGGCACCGCAGACAAAGTCGAGCTTATCTACAGCACGCCGACGCGCTTTTTGATGCCAAAAAATGCCGCTGAGCCCCTGACTTCCACCATCGAGCTGCCCCAGAAGCTGGCCGCGCCCGTAGCCCAGGGCACACACTTAGGCACCGTGCAGCTGAGCAGCGGCGGGGAAGTGCTGGCCAGTTTTCCCATCAGCGCCGCACAGGGCGTGGACGCATTGAGCTTCCGCTATTGTTTCGGACGGCTAGTCGACAGTTTACTGCTTTATCAGGGAGATTTTGTGCAAAATAAATGAAAAAGTCCTAAAAAAGCACCAGTTTTTGCTTGACAATACCGACTTGAAACGGTATCATGGGTGTATAAAAATAAACAAAGGAGGAGTAAAAGATGGCTGTTGCATTTAATGGCAAGCATCTTGCAAAATTCATCCATCCTGAAGAATATGAGGCGATCTACCCGCAGGTCGAGTTAGCCCATAAGCAGCTGGAGACCAAGACTGGTTTCGGCAATGACTTCTTGGGTTGGCTTGACCTGCCTGTTACTTATGACAAGGAAGAGTTCGCCCGCATCAAAGAGGCCGCACAGAAGATCCGTTCGGATTCCGATGTGCTGCTCGTCGCTGGTATCGGCGGTTCTTATCTGGGTGCCCGTGCTGTAGTGGAGGCCGTCAAGGGCCTGTACCACAACGAGACTTCCGACGGCCCGAAGATCTACTTCTGCGGCAACACGATCTCGCCCACCGCCCTGAACGACATCATCAAGCTCACCAAGGGCAAGCGTTTCTCCATCAATGTCATCTCCAAGTCCGGTACGACTACCGAGACCGCGCTGGCTTTCCGCGTCCTGCGCAAGCTGCTGGAGGATTCCGTTGGTGTTGAGGAAGCCAACAAGCGCATCTACGCCACGACCGACCGTGCCAAAGGCACCCTCAAGCAGCTGGCTACTGAGCAGGGCTGGCCCACCTTCGTCGTTCCCGATGACGTCGGCGGCCGCTACTCTGTCCTGACCGCTGTTGGCCTGCTGCCCATCGCCTGCGCCGGCATTGATATTGACGAGCTGATGCAGGGCGCTGCTGACGGCCTGAAGAAGTTCGGCCAGTGCAGCATCGACAACGACGCTTACCGTTACGCCATGACCCGCAACATCCTGTACCGCAAGGGCAAGAGTGTGGAGACCCTGGCCTGCTTTGAGCCGGACTTCACCATGATGAACGAGTGGTACAAGCAGCTGTTCGGCGAGAGCGAGGGCAAGGACCAGAAGGGCCTGATGCCCACTTCCTGCATCTTCTCCACCGACCTGCACTCCATGGGTCAGTTCCTGCAGGACGGCAGCCGTATCATGTTCGAGACCTACGTCGACGTCAAGCACACCCGTGAGGACTTCTTTATTGAAGAGCTGGAGGGCAACTTCGACGGCCTGAACTTCCTGGCCAACCAGAACATGAGCGTTGTCAACCGCAAGGCTATGGAGGGTACCATCCTCGCCCATACCGACGGCGGCGTGCCCCTGGGCCTGATCGAAGTGGACAGCCTGTCTGCCCATGACGTCGGTGAGCTGATCTACTTCTTCTGGCGTGCCTGCGCTGTCTCCGGCTATCTGCTGAGCGTCAACCCCTTTGACCAGCCCGGCGTTGAGAGCTACAAGAAGAACATGTTTGCCCTGCTGGGCAAGCCCGGTTACGAGGACCGCAAGGCCGAACTGGAAGCCAGCCTGAAAGACTAATGGAATACACGCCTGGGATATGGCGTCTCACGAATACAAGGAGGTAACCCCTATGCTGAAACTGATCGTTGGAACCAAGGGCTCCGGCAAGACCAAAACCATGATCGACATGATCGACAAGGCTACCAAAACCACTTCCGGCAATATCGTTGTCATCGAGAAGTGCATGAAGCTCACCACCGAGATCAACCACGCAGCCCGCTTGGTTGACGTAGATGAGTACGGCGTTGTCGGCGCTGACATGCTGTACGGCTTCGTGGCTGGCGTCCTGGCTGGTAACTACGACATCACCGAGCTGTTCATCGACGGCATCCTGCGCATCATCGACCACGACATGGCCGCCGCCGCCAAGGTGCTGGAAGCCATCGACAAGATCACCCCCAACATCGAGGTCGTCGTCACCGTTTCTGCTGACGCTGCCGAGCTGCCGGAAGACCTGAAGAAGTACGTGATCTGATAGGCGCAACTTACTAAAGAACTTTTCAGGGCGGGGAAGTCTTCCCGCCCTGATTTTTTGGTAAAAACACAAAAAATCACAATTTTTTGTGTTTTAGCTGTTGACAAGCCCCTTGTACTTGTGTATACTATTTAAGCAACCTTTTGAGGTGTACTATGCAATTTGATCTTCGAGCTTTTCTAGAGGGTGCCCGAAAACCTTACGAGGCACATTTTCAGGCAGACCTCACGCAGTCCGATTTTGGCGGCTATACGCTGGCTGCCCCGGCTGAATGTGACTTTACCGCAACGCCCACCGATGATGGCGCGGCGTTGCTATTGTGTGTAAAGGCACAGATTCATGCCGAGTGCGCCCGCTGTCTTGAACCACTCACTCAAGATTACTGCTTTGAGCGCGACTACCTGATCCTGCCAAGGGATTTAGAAGACCCGGATTTTGAACTGCCCTGCAACGAACAAGGCTGCATTGACCTCGATGAGCTGGTCTATCAAGAGCTGATTTTCGAGGTTCCGGCAGTGCTGCTGTGCAGTGCTGATTGTCAAGGTCTATGCCCCATTTGCGGCAAAAAGAAGGCCGCAGGTTGTACCTGCAAGCCCGCAGCCGACGCTGCGCCCGTAGATGCCCGGCTTAGCATACTAAAACAACTACTCAGTTGAATTTCACCAAGGAGGTGTCCGATTATGGCTATCGTACCTAAGAGAAAGCATTCTCAAGCTCGCCGCGACAAACGTCGTTCTAATGTCTGGAAACTGGAGGCGCCGACGCTGGTGAAGTGCCCGCAGTGTGGCGAACTGAAGGTTCCCCATAAGGTTTGCGGCAAGTGTGGCTACTACAAAGGCCAGGAAGTCATCAAGAAAGAGGCGTAAGTCTCTTGCGTGGGGAGGGCGATGCCTTCCCCATTTTTTATTGTTGTGTTATTTTTAACGAAAGGGGGCCTGCCGCATGCCTTTGTATGTAACCAAGATTGACGAGGGATCACCCGCGCAAAATTTGGGGCTATTCTTAGGCTGTGCATTGCTGGCCGTTGACGGCCACCCCCTGAACGATGCGCTGGACTATCAGTTCTACACCACCCCGGCCGCATTCTCGCTGGATGTATGCGAGAACGAGCAGCACCGTACCATCCAGGTGCAAAAAGGGGAGTATGAACCCTTAGGCTGCAACTTCAAGACCTATCTGGGCGATGAAAAGCACAGCTGCTCCAACCATTGCATGTTCTGCTTCATCGACCAGCTGCCGCCCGGCATGCGCGCCCCGCTGTATTTTAAGGATGACGACGAGCGCCTGTCCTTCCTGTTTGGCAACTATATTACGCTGACCAACTTGACGGACCACGAGATCGACCGCATCATCCAGATGCACATCAGCCCGATCTTCGTCTCGGTACACACCACCAACCCGGAGCTGCGGGTGCGGATGCTGGCCAACAAACGCGGCGGCGAGGTATTAAAATACCTGCCCAAGCTGGCTACCGGCGGCATCGAGCTGAATTGTCAGCTGGTTCTCTGCCGCGGCATCAACGATGGCGACGAGCTGCGCCGCACATTGACCGACCTGTTGGCGCTGCGCCCCCAGGTGGGCAGTATCGCCGCTGTGCCCGCCGGCGTCACTGACTACCGCGACAAACTGTACAAGCTTACGCCTTATGATAAGGAAAGCGCCGCTGCCACGCTGGACATTCTGGAAGAGTTCAGCATGAAGTGCCGCGCCGAGTACGGCCGCAGCGTCATCTACCCCAGCGACGAATGGTACCTGACCGCCGAGCGGAAGATCCCCGCAGCGGAATTCTACGACGAATTTGCCCAGTTGGAGGACGGCGTGGGCATGTGGCGGCAATACCATGATACTTTTTTAGAGGAACTGGAAAACTACCGCGGCCTGGTGCTGCCCCACAGCCTGGACGTTGTTACCGGCACGCTGGCCGCCCCGCTGATCGAAGATTGCGCCAACACACTGATGCAGCGTTACCCACAGGTGAAGATTTCTGTGCATGCCATCCGCAACGATTACTTCGGCGGCAATGTCAGCGTGGCGGGCCTTGTTACCGGTACCGACATCATCAAGCAGTGCAAAGACAACCTGCAAAGCGATACGATTGCCGTGCCGGAAGTAATGCTGCGGGATGAAAAAGATCGTTTTCTCGATGATATTACACTGTCGCAGCTGGGCGAAGCCCTGGGCTGCCGCGCCATATGCATCCCCACCGACGGTGCCGGGTGCTGCCGCGCGTATTTAAGCTCACACAAGCGCAAGATGAAACTTATGAAGAAAGAGAAGAGGGAGGAAAGCTGATATGGCAAAACCGATCGTAGCCATTGTGGGCCGCCCCAACGTGGGCAAATCCACAATTTTCAATAAACTGACCGGCCAGCGTCTCGCTATTGTCGAAAACACCCCCGGCGTTACCCGCGACCGTATTTTCTGTGACTGCGAATGGAGCGGTCACAAGTTCCTGCTGGTGGATACCGGCGGTATCGAGCCCCGCATCGACGATGGCCTGCTGGCCCACATGCGTGAGCAGGCCCAGCTGGCCATCGACTCCGCAGATTGCATCGTCATGGTCACCGAGCTTTCTGCCGGTGTGACCCCGCAGGACCAGGACGTCGCCAGCATGCTGATGCGCAGCGGCAAGCCCGTAGTGCTGGCTGTCAACAAGTGCGACAAGGTCGGCGAGCCACCTATGGAGCTGTACGATTTCTACAGCCTGGGCCTGGGCGAGCTGATCCCCGTTTCCGGCGTGCATGGCCACGGCACCGGCGACCTGCTGGACGCCGTCTGCGCTCACCTCAACTTTGAGGAAGAACCTGAGGATGCCGACGACCGCATCACCGTTGCTGTCATCGGCCGCCCCAATGTGGGCAAATCCAGCCTCATCAACCACATCCTGGGCGAGAACCGCCTGATCGTGGCCAACGAGGCCGGCACCACCCGCGACGCCATCGACACGATGGTGGAGAACAAGTACGGCAAGTTCGTCTTTACCGATACCGCCGGCCTGCGCAAAAAGGGCAAGGTGGAAAGCGGCGTTGAGCGCTACAGCGTCCTGCGCAGCCTGGCCGCCGTTGAGCGCAGCCGCGTCTGCGTCATCATGATCGACGCCACTGTCGGCTTTACCGAGCAGGACTCCAAGGTCGCCGGTTACGCCCACGAGCAGGGCAAGGCCTGCATCATCGCCGTCAACAAGTGGGATGCTGTCGAGAAGGACAGCTACACCATGGATACCATGCGCAAAAAGCTGGAAGAGGATTTCAGCTTCATGTCCTATGCGCCCATCGTGTTCATCAGCGCCAAGACCGGTCAGCGCGTGGACAAGCTGTTTGAGACCATCCATTTTGTGGACATCCAGAACGGCACCCGCGTGCCCACCGGCGCCTTGAACGAGATGCTGGCCCGTGCCACCGCCAAGGTCCAGCCGCCGTCTGACAAGGGCAAGCGACTGAAGGTGTTCTATATCACCCAGATCTCCACCCGCCCGCCGACGTTCGTCTGCTTCGTCAACCAGAAAGCGCTGTTCCATTTCTCGTACCAGCGTTATCTGGAAAATCAGATCCGTGAGACCTTTGGCCTGACCGGCACGCCCATCCGCATGATTACCCGTGAGCACGGCGACGGTTCTGCCAAGGCCGGAAAGGTGTAAATTATGCTGCCAAATATTATTCTGGCCTGCGTGCTGACCGCACTGGGCGGGTATCTCTTGGGCAGCATCCTGTTCGGCGTGCTGATCTCCAAGGTCATGTACAATGACGACGTGCGCGACCATGGCAGCGGTAACGCTGGCATGACCAACGTGCTGCGAACCTACGGCAAACTGCCCGCCGTGTTTACCACCATTGGCGACGTTGGCAAAAGCGTGGCCGCCGTCAACCTGGGCCGCTTCATTTTCGATGCCCTGCTTTCCGGCACAGGCGCTGCCTGGCAGAACCCGCTGGACCCTGTCTGTGGTGCGTATCTGGCCGCCATCTTCTGCATGATCGGCCACAGCCGCCCGATCTTCTTCGGCTTCAAGGGCGGCAAGGGCGTGCTGGTTGGTGCCGGTGCAGCTTTGGCTACTGAGCCGCTGGTTTGTGCCATGTTGCTGGTCATCTTCCTGATCGAAGTTGCCATCACCCGCATCGTATCCCTGGGCAGCATCATCATTGCCGCTTTGTATCCCGTAGGCACCCTCATTAACCTGATTGCCTGCGGTGCGAACCTGCCTACCATCGTGTTCAGCACCGTATGCTGCGCCATCATGGCCGCCATGGTCATCTGGCTGCATCGCTCCAACATCGAACGCCTGAAAAACGGTACCGAGTACCGCTTCGGCGAAAAGAAATAACCTTATAGCAACCGTCCTTTATCTTTGCGGATAAGGGGCGGTTTTCTTGTCTGTTTCTGTTGCATCATGTCGAAGGCTGTGCTATCCTTCTATAAAAGGGGATGATACCATGCCAACGCCGCAGGAAGTCTGGGCCATGCTGCAAGCCCACGAAGGGGAGACCTTTTACACCGCCAAAGGTCTGCCGTTCCACTACCTGATCCACGGCAGGGAGCTGTTTGTGAACCGAAAAAACAAGTCCATCACCATTTCAACCGTTGCCAATGCCCTGGCCCGCATCAAGGCGCGGGAGGCTGCCGGGGAGGCAATCACCGGCCCCAAGAAGATCGGCTGCTACGGGGCCAGCTACCTTTACCCTGTGTTTTTACAACTGGGCATCATCCATCTGCCGCAGACAAACGACGAACCACTGCAATAAATTGCAGGCGCATAACAGGTTGCATAACTTGTTATGCGCTTTTTGCATGTTTTGTACAAAAATCGGCCAAAATGAGTAAAGCGTACAATTCTGCATCATACAAGTGAAAAATAACTGTTGAAAAATAAACTTTTTGGGTGTATACTAAGGGCATTATAAGGCATACGACGGGGGGGTGCTATGAAAAACCTGTACCAGATCACCCGGCACCTCGTCTGGCTGACGCAGTTCGGGCTTTCTGTGGCGTTGCCGCCCGTGTTGTTTTTGCTGGGGGCCGTCTGGCTCAAGAACGAATTTGCACTGGGCGGCTGGGTCGTGCTGGTCGGTCTGCTGTTGGGACTGGCCGGCTTGGTGGGCAGCCTGCGCAGCAACTTAAAAAGCATTGACCGTGAGGGAAAAGAGGATACGCCCCGCACCCCACCGCCGATTTCCTTTAATAACCATTAAATTTACTATTGCGAGGTGATCCCTACCATGCAGAAAAATCGCGATGTACTGCGGCAGGTGGGCGGATTGGCCGTTGCCTTGCTGGTCTGCATTGCTGTTATGCTGGCAGTGTACGCGCTGCTGGGTCGGTTGGACCGCCTGGTCCTGCTGGGGGCCGTTTTCGGCTGGATCTTAGCCGTAGGCAACTTTTTATCCTTGAGCATTACCGTTTCCAATGCGTTGGACCGTGCCGCCAACGGCGGCAGCCCGCAGAAAGCGCAGCTGGAGATCCAGACATCCAGCGTGGTGCGCCCGCTGGTGCTGGCGCTGATTTATATCGTACTTTTCCGTGCTAAAGTTTGTGACCCTGTCGCCGCCTTGCTGCCGCTTTTGTTCGCGCAGGTGGCGATCAAAGTACTGGAATTTTTCCGGAATGATAAAAAAGGCGGTGATACTGCACCATGAATGGCCCTAAGATCTACTTTATAGCTCCGATCCTGGGCGGCATCCCCATCACGCAGACCGCGGCATCCTCGTTTGTGGTTATGCTGATCCTTTGCATCGCAGGCATTGTACTGGGACGCAACCTGCAAAAGCGGCCCGGCCGCCGCCAGGTGTTAGTGGAGAAAGGTGTTTCCATGCTCTACGGCATGGTCGAGGACACCATGGGCAAGCACAACGCTTACTGGACGCCCTATATCGGCGCGCTGTTCCTGTCGTCGCTGTTTGGTACACTCATCGGCATGACCGGCATCCTGCGCTCGGCCACGGCGGATCTTTCCACCACCGTCACCTGGGCGCTGATGACCAGCGTGATCTGCTGGGGGTGCTCCATCAAACAGAACGGCTTCCTTGGCTGGCTGAAAGGCTTTACTGAGCCCGTCGCTGTCATGACCCCGATGAATATTATCTCCGAGATCGCACAGCCCGTCTCGATGGCGTTCCGTCACTTTGGCAACATTGCCGGCGGCGGCGTGCTGACAAGTCTGCTCTACTCCGCGTTGGCGGCCTGCTCGGCCATGGTGCTGGGGCTGGTGGGCAAAAGCTTTATCGCCGGTGCCGTGGTGCTGGTGTTGGGCATCATTTTGCTGGTGCTGGGCATCAAAACCCAAAAGATGGGCAAAAAGATTTTTGGCATCGTGTTTGCCGTGACCGGCCTGCTGGGCATTTTAAGCTTGACCGGCGTGCCGTATCTGGAAGTCGGTATTCCCGGCATCCTCAGCCTTTATTTTGATGTATTCTCTGGTGGTGTCCAAGCCTTGGTTTTCAGCCTGCTGACGATGGTTTACATCGGCAATGCCTGTCCGCCGCCGGAGGAAGTATAAACCCAAAAAACAAATTTTTATAACAGGAGGAAACTTCTATGGAAACAGCAATCATCAAAGCCGCCTGCGCGATCGGTGCAGGTCTCTGCATGGGTATCGGCGCTATCGGCCCCGCACTTGGTGAGGGCAACGCCGTTGGCAAAGCGCTGGAAGGCATGGCCCGCCAGCCCGAAATGGCCAACACCCTGCGTACCAACATGATCCTGGGCTGCGCCATCACCGAGTCGACCGGTATCTACTCTCTGGTCGTTGCACTGGTTCTGCTGTTCATTTTCTAAGAAGGTCTGACACGAAAGGAGGGGACGACCCATGACAGGCTTTGAAAGTTTTGTCGGCGTCAACCCATGGACTGCGCTGTTCACCTTCTGCAATATGCTCATCACTTTTTCCGTGCTGAAGCATTTCCTGTTCAAGCCGGTCAAAAAGATGATCGACGACCGCCAGCAGGAAATTGATACGATGTACGCCGACGCGGACACTGCCAAGCAAAAGGCAGCTGCCCTGGAGCAGGAGTATCAGGCTCATCTGCAAAGCATCAAGGCCGAGCGCGATTCGCTGCTGCGGGATGCCACCGTGCGTGCCCAAAAGCGGGAAGAGGACATCCTCAACGAAGCCCGCAGCGAGGCCGCGTCCATCCGCGCGGCAGCCGAGGCCGATATTGCGCAGGAGCGCAAGAAGGCTGTGAACGACCTGAAGAACGAGATTGGCGGCATGGCCGTGGAGATTGCCGGTAAGGTGGTCGAACGCGAGATCAACGAAGCCGATCATCAGGCCCTGATCGATGAATTTATTCGGAATGTGGGGGATGCCTCGTGACCGAACTTGCCAAACGCTACGGCGGCAGCCTGTACGATCTGGCGGCAGAAGAGCAGCTGACTGATCAGCTGTTGGCGGAGCTGGATGTGGCCTTGGATTGCTTTAACCAGGAGCCTGCCTACCTGCGCCTTCTTTCCACCCCCGGCGTACCGAAGAAAGAACGCTGCGCACTTCTTGACAAGGCTTTTGCCGAAGCGCACCCGTACCTGGTAAATTTTTTAAAGCTGCTGTGCGAGGAAAACCTGCTGGCAGAACTGCCCGGCTGTGTCCGCGCCTACCGTGACCGCTACAATGCCGACCATGGCATTATCGAAGCAACCGTTGTGTCCGCCGTACCGCTGAACGACACCTCCCGCGAGAAGCTGCTTGCCAAACTGCAGGAGATGACCGGCAAAACGGTACGCCTGACCGCCAAGGTCGATCCTTCGATTTTGGGCGGCCTGCGCCTGGACCTGAACGGCACCCGTCTGGACGGCACAGTACAGCGCCGCCTGGAACGTCTGCGCGACAGCATCGGCAGCGTCGTACTTTAATTAAGATGTAAAAGCACCTCATTTTACAGATTGTGTGGTGAACCTAACAGTGCAACTAAAACCCGAACAAATCTCCCGCATCATCCGCTCCCAGATCAAATACTACCAGAATACGATCGAGCAGAGCGAGACCGGCACTGTCACAATGGTCGGCGACGGTATTGCCCGTGCCGCCGGCCTGGACAACTGCATGGCCGGTGAGCTGGTCCAGTTTGAGAGCGGCGCCTACGGTATGGCCCAAAACCTGGAAGAAAACAGCGTCTCCATCGTTCTGCTGGGCGATGACAGCGGGATCAAGGAAGGCAGCAGCATCCACCGCACCGGCAAGGTCGTTTCTGTCCCTGTCGGTGAAGGGATGATTGGGCGTGTTGTCAACGCCCTGGGTCAGCCCATCGACGGCAAAGGCCCCATCGAAGCTGCCGATTACCGTGCTATCGAATCCCCGGCTCCCGGCATCCTGGACCGCCAGCCTGTCAAGCAGCCGCTGCAGACCGGCATCAAGGCCATCGACTCGATGATCCCCATCGGCCGCGGCCAGCGTGAGCTGATCATCGGCGACCGCCAGACCGGCAAGACCGTCATTGCCACAGATACCATCATCAACCAGAAGGGCAAGGACGTTCTGTGCATCTATGTTGCCATCGGCCAAAAGCGTTCCACCGTCGCTTCCCTCGTGGAAAATCTCGAGAAGAACGGCGCCATGGCCTACACGACCGTTGTTTGCGCCACAGCTTCGGAGCTGTCTCCGCTGCAGTATATCGCCCCCTACGCAGGCTGCGCTATGGGCGAGTACTTCATGCAGAAGGGCAAGCATGTCCTCATCATCTATGATGACCTGTCCAAGCACGCTGTTGCTTACCGTGCCCTGTCGCTGCTGATCCGCCGTCCGCCGGGACGTGAAGCTTACCCCGGCGATGTCTTCTATCTGCACAGCCGTCTGCTGGAGCGTGCCGCCAAGTTGAGCGACGAGAAAGGCGGCGGTTCTCTGACCGCGTTGCCCATCATCGAGACCCAGGCAGGTGATGTTTCGGCCTATATCCCGACCAACGTTATCTCCATCACCGACGGCCAGATCTTCCTGGAGACTGAGCTGTTCCACGCCGGTATCCGTCCTGCCGTCAACCCCGGCATTTCGGTTTCCCGTGTCGGCGGCAACGCTCAGATCAAGGCGATGAAGAAAGTTGCCGGTACGCTGAAACTGATCTACTCCCAGTATCGCGAGCTGCAAGGCTTTGCCCAGTTCGGCTCTGACCTGGACGCCGATACCAAGGCCCGTCTGGCCCAGGGCGAGCGCATTGTGGAGATCCTTAAGCAGGACCGCAACAGCCCTGTACCTGTGGAGAAGCAGGTTGCCATCCTGTACGCCACCATCCACGGCTATCTGAAGGATATTGCCGTGGCCGACATTGGTGCCTACGAGCAGGGCTTGTACCGGTATTTGGACGACAATGCCGCCGCCAACGACGTGATGGAGACCATCCGTACCACCGGCGACCTGAAGCCCGATACCGAGGGAGCACTGAAACAGGTACTCGCCGCTTATACCGAACAATTTACTAAAGAAAAATAAACTGCAAAGGGGGTGCTGCCGATGGCTGGCTCGATGAAAGAGATCAAGCTTCGCATTAAAAGTGTCGAAAGCACCATGCAAATTACCAAGGCGATGGAGCTGGTTGCTTCCAGCAAGCTGCGCCGCGCGAAGGAGCGGGTAGAACATAGCCGCCCCTACTTTGAGACGCTGTACGCCACCCTGTTTGATATTGCCGCTACGGATTCTGAATTCAGCAGCCCGTATCTTGCCAAGCGCGAGACTCACCGCCGCCTGTATATCGTAATTGCCGGCGACCGCGGCCTGGCTGGCGGCTACAACGCCAACATCCTTAAAGCGGTGGAGGCAGATGCCGCCGATGCCCCGGAGCAGGGTTATTGCGTATTGCCCATCGGTAAAAAGGCGGTCGAATATTTCGAGCGCCATAATGCATCGATCTTAACCACTTCGTTTGCGGTGGCGGGGGACATTTCTGTCAGCGATTGCTTCGAGATCTCGCGCCTTGTCTGCCAGAAATTCTTGTCAGGGGAGTTTGATGAGATTCGCATCGCGTTCACCCAGTTTGTCTCCATGCTGACCCAGACGGCTTCCATCCTGCCGGTCCTGCCTTTCGATGCACCGCGCCCCAAGCCGGGGCAGGAGCGTGAAAGCCTGATGCTCTATGAGCCGGACAGCACTGCTGTGTTTGACGCCATCATCCCGGAATATCTGGCCGGTGTCGTCTACGGTGCCTTGTGCGAGAGTGTTGCCAGTGAGCAGGGTGCCCGCCGTACCTCGATGGATGCCGCCACCAAGAATGCCGGTGAGATGATCGAACATCTGAACCTGTACTATAACCGCGCCCGCCAGGCTGCCATCACCCAGGAGATCACCGAGATCGTAGCCGGTGCCGACGCAGAATCTTAAAAAGCCCACAAAGGAGTGTGTGCTATGCCAGAAAAACACATCGGAAAGGTGGTGCAGATCACCGGCCCGGTCCTGGACATCCGCTTCAAGGACGGCGAGTTGCCCGCCCTGCTGAATGCGGTAGAACTTGACAATCACGGCAAAAAGCTGGTCGTCGAAGTGGCGCAGCATATCGGTGATAACGTAGCCCGCTGCATCGCCATGGCCGCCACGGACGGCCTGGTCCGCGGTGTCGACGCCGTCGACACCGGCGGCCCCATCAACGTACCGGTAGGCGATGCCTGCCTGGGCCGCGTGTTCAATCTGCTGGGTGAGCCTGTCGATGAGCAGCCCGCGCCAGAAAACGTAGAGCATTGGCCTATCCACCGCGCCGCCCCTGCCTTTGACGAACAGGAATCCTCCACCGAAATTCTGGAGACCGGCATCAAGGTCGTTGACCTGATCTGCCCCTATGCCAAGGGTGGCAAGATCGGTCTGTTCGGCGGTGCCGGTGTCGGCAAAACTGTTCTGATCCAGGAGTTGATCTACAACATTGCTACTGCCCACAACGGCTACTCTGTCTTTACCGGCGTTGGTGAGCGTACCCGTGAGGGCAACGACTTGTACGGCGAAATGCGCGAGAGCGGCGTTCTCAGCAAAACAGCGCTGGTCTACGGCCAGATGAACGAGCCGCCAGGAGCCCGTATGCGTGTAGCCCTGTCCGGCCTGACGATGGCGGAGTATTTCCGTGACGTCAAGCATCAGGACGTGCTGCTCTTCATTGATAACATCTTCCGTTTCACCCAGGCCGGTTCTGAGGTCTCGGCTCTTCTGGGCCGTATGCCCTCCGCCGTCGGCTACCAGCCCACACTGGCCACCGAGATGGGCGCTTTACAGGAGCGCATCACTTCCACCCGCAAGGGCTCTATCACCTCCGTACAGGCTGTCTACGTGCCTGCAGACGACCTGACCGACCCGGCCCCTGCCACGACCTTCACCCACCTGGATGCCACCACGGTTCTGAGCCGTGACATCGCCTCCCAGGGCATCTATCCAGCTGTCGACCCGCTGGATTCCACCTCCCGTATCCTGTCGCCGGAAGTTGTAGGCCAGGAGCACTACGAGGTTGCCCGCGCCGTACAGCAGGTTTTGCAGCGCTACAAGGACCTGCAGGACATCATCGCCATCATGGGTATGGACGAACTGTCGGAAGAGGATAAGATCACGGTCAGCCGCGCCCGTAAAGTGCAGCGCTTCCTGTCCCAGTCTTTCCATGTTGCAGAGCAGTTCACCGGCATGCCCGGCCAGTACGTGCCGCTGAAAGAGACCCTGCGCGGCTTTAAGATGATTCTGAACGGCGAATGTGATTCCATTCCCGAAAGCTGCTTCCTGTTTGCCGGCACCATCGATGATGTTCTGGCAAAGGCCAAACAGCAGTAAGGGGGCGGGCAGATGGCAGTTTTCCCGCTGAAGATCCTTACACCGGACGGCGTTGCCTTTGACGGCAGCGTCTCGGCCGTTTCCTGCCGCACCATCAACGGGCAGATCCAGCTGTTGGCAAAGCATATCGATTACTGCACGGCCCTCGGCATGGGGGAGGCCCACATTACGCTGGAGGACGGCACCATCCGCCGGGCCGCCTGTATGGGCGGCATGCTCAGCATGATCGGCGGCGAATGCCGCCTGCTGGCCACCACCTTTGAATGGGCCGATGCCATCGATAAAGAGCGTGCCGAGCGCAGCAAAGCCCGCGCCGAGGCGATTCTTGCCCAGAAAAACGTGGATACCCGCGAATTAGAACTGGCCGAAGCCCGCCTGAAGCGCGCCCTGGTGCGCAGCAGTGTGGCCTCGCGGCAGAATCTATCCTGATACAGCCAAAATACCGCCGCCAGAAAACGACCTGGCGGCGATGTTTTTTTGAAAAGTTCACTTTTTTTGAATTTTTTTCAAAAAAGGTGTTGACATTTCTCCTATAGTCAGCTATAATGAACAAGCTGATTCGAGACAGCCCAGTTCGACCGGGTGTAGCGCAGTTTGGTAGCGCGCTTGAATGGGGTTCAAGAGGCCGTGAGTTCGACTCTCGCCACTCGGACCAAACAGTTGGCTGTGCGTCAGCGAAAGAACGTCAAATCCGAAAGGGTTTGGCGTTTTTTATTTATATTTTCCTTGGTGCAGTGTTATGCAGTCCTAACGGTTTTCTAACGGACATCATCTTTCCCGTCGGCAATATCATGCGCAAAAAAGATTAATAGGAAGAGAAAAACGACCCAAAAGTGACAAAATAGCTTATAATTCGACATCTACCGTGCATTTCTTGCGAAATTCGAGCGCGGCAGTTGAAAATCGAAATTTATATGTTACAATATTATATACAAACAGGGGATGAAGTGCGTCCCCCATTAAATTTAGGAGGAGTCTAAATTATGTTCGAGAAAATTCGTAAACTTAAGGACCGCAAGGGTTTTACCCTGGTCGAGTTGATCGTGGTTCTGGTCATCCTGGCCATCCTGGCTGCCCTGCTGATCCCCGCCTTGACTGGCTACATCGATAAGGCCAACAAGGATAAGGTTGTTGCTGAGTGCCGCCAGGTTGTTGTTGCCGCTCAGACCGTTGCATCTGAGGCTTATGGTCAGAATAAAACTATTAATGCTGCTTCCGTGAAGGAAATCAAGGAACTCGCAGAGGCTCCTGACAGCTGGAACTACGCTATCACCATTGGAGCCAAAAATACTGTCACGAGTGTGGTCTTTACTGATGGTAATACTACTGTGACCTATACGAAGACCCCTGCAGACGGTAAGGAAACCTATGAGTTGGAAGGTACTAAAGTTAACGACCGTACGGTTAAGGTTGGCACCGATGAAGCTATTGGTGAGGGCTAATTCGTAACAGCTAGTTACTAAATCAAGAACTAATGCCCGATGTATTGCACTGCAAGTTGCATGCGTCGGGTGTTTTTGTTGTTAAAAACGCACATTTTTCAACTTCAGATGCAGGTAGGCTCACTACTTCATCAGGTTAAGCCTATGAATTCCTTGCTCCCGCATAAAATGTTATACTAAATCAGTATGATGCAACCCAGGTCACGAGCCAATGTGTACGCACGGCTCGTGACCTGTTTATTTGTAATCAACCGGGCAGACACCCCCTTGAGCATCACGGCAAAAGCCCCACAGCCGGAATCCGTTCTGGCTGCGGGGCTTTGCATCATAAGGCCTTATTGCGGCCGTTTGACGGCCTTGCGGTAGACGAGGACAGAGATACCGGCCGTGATGGCTTCGGTGACCCAGAACGCATGCCAGACGCCCGTTGGGCCAAGCAGACGGCACAGCACCCAGGCAATGGGCATCATGGCGATAATGTAGCGCACCAGCGAGATGATGAGCGACTCGGTGCCCTTACCCAGACCCTCCAGTGCGCCGGAGCCGGTCACGGTAAGGGAAGATACGATAAAGCCCGCGCAGATAATGCGCAGTGCGGTCTGGCCCGCAGCGATCGTTTCCGGGTTGGAGCTGAACACGTTCATCAGCGGGCCGGCAAACACCAGGCACAGTACCGTGCCGCCCGCCATGATGGTTCCCGTCATGGCCAGGGTCAGGTTGTAAATTTTCTTTACGCGGGCATCCTCGCCCGCGCCGTAGTTGTAGCCGATGATGGGGCGCATGCCCTGCACAATGCCGTTGGCTGGCAGGTACAGGAAGGTCTGCAATTTATAATAGATGCCTAGCACCACCACGTAGACCTGTGAATAAGCCGCCAGAATGGAGTTGAGGAACGACACCAGCAGCGAGGGGAGCGCCAGATTGAGAATGGCCGGGATGCCGATGGCATACAGGCTTACATCCATTTTGCGGTTCGGCGTCATGCAGTCGCGGCGCACCCGCACACTGATCTCCGTAGTATTGTACACGAACAAATAGATGGTCAGCGTCAAAATCTGGCCGATGCCGGTGGCCAGTGCCGCACCGGCAATGCCCATTTTCGGGAACGGGCCGATGCCGAAGATGAGCATCGGGTCCAGGATGATATTGCAGACAGAGCCTGCCATCAGGCCCACCATCGTAACGCGCATGCGGCCCACCGCCTGGAAGATCTTCTCAAATGCCAGGGTGGCCATGATGACCGTGGAGAACAGGAACGCGATGCGCGAGTAAGTCACACCCATCCGGATGACCGTTTCGTCGCTGGTGAACATCCGCAGGAAGGTCGGCATGATCAGGATGCTGACCACCGTGATGACCACACCGTGCAGCAGCGAGAGCATCAAGCCATGGGTGGCAGCCATATTCGCCTTTTTATGCTCACCCGCGCCCAGGTGCAGGGCGATCTGCGCATTGATGCCCACACCAAAGCCGATGGCAATGGCGTTGATAAGATTCTGCACCGGGTAGACCAGCGACAGCGCCGTCATGGCATCCTCACTGATCTGGGCCACGAACAGGCTGTCCACGATGTTGTACAGCGCGTTGACCAGCATCGAGATGACCATGGGAAGCGCCATGCTGACCAGCAGGGGAAAGATCGGTTTTTCCTTCATAAACGTATCATTCATAGTGTACCTCCCAGACACAGCAAAAAGCCACACAATGGGTCGACATTTCAGCCGAACCATTGTGTGGCGAAAAATAGTATAGACTACTGTAAAAATCCACACCTGTTTTAGGTTTTTGCATGATACCACAGTTTTTTTATTTTGTCAAGACGGCCCGGCCCACTTTTTAACCTATTGACGCAATAGGTGTTTGTGCTATAATATTTTGGTATATACTTTTTCCCGGGGAAGTGCCCCGCCGCCATGAAATGAGGCAATCTGACATCCATGATCTACTTAGATTATTCCGCCAACACGCCGGTCGACCCGGCCGTGCTGGATATTTACTGCAAGACCGAGCTGGCGTATATCGCCAACCCCAACTCCACCCACTGCGCCGGGCAGGCCGCGCGGGCCGAAATGGCCCGCGTGACCGAGTCCATCGCCAGCCAGCTGGGCGTGCAGCCCGCCGAGATCATCTACACCTCCGGCGCCAGCGAGGCCAACAACCTGGCCCTTAAGGGCATCGCCCAGGCATCGCGGCACATCGGCAAGCATATCATCTCCACCCAGCTGGAACACTCCTCGGTGGGGGCGTCACTCTCCGTTTTGCAGCAGCAGGGGTACGAGATCGACCTGCTGAACGTGAACCGCGACGGCAAAGCAGACCTTGCCCAACTGCGGGAACTGCTGCGCAAGGATACGATTCTTGTCGCCGTCTGTGCCGTGGACAGCGAGATTGGCACTGTGCAGCCTGTCAAAGAGATTGCCGAGATCGTCAAGCGGTACCCGGATTGCCGCCTGCATGTGGATGCCACCCAGGCTGTGGGTAAAACGGACCTCTGGTTTGACGGCGTGGACACCATGAGCTTTACCGCCCACAAATTCTACGGTCCCAACGGCATCGGCGTACTGTACAAGCGCCGGGGGCTGGTTATTGAGCCGCAGATCTCCGGCGGTGCCAGCACAACCATTTACCGCAGCGGTACACCCACGCTGGGCCTGGCCGCCGCGCTGGAAGCTTCGCTGACGAAAGCCCTGGCCGAGCAGCCCCAGCGCATCGCCCACGTACAACACCTGCATAACCGCCTTGCAGCCGCATTGCAGGCGTACCCCGAGGTGCGCTTCAACAGCCCGGCGGGTGCGGTGCCGCATATCCTCAATGTCAGTGTCAACGGCATAAAGGCTACCCGCTTTCAGCAGGCCCTCAGTGAGCAGGGCGTCTGCGTCTCGGTCAAATCGGCCTGCTCGTCGGATGGCATGCCTTCCAAGGCCGTGTTTGCCGTCAGCCGTGACCGCCGCAATGCGCTGTCCTCGTGGCGCATCAGCCTGAGCCACCTTACCACCGACGAAGAAATTGATGGCTTCTTGGCTGCCTTTGATACCTGCTACCATCAGCTGTTACAGAAGGAGAATTGATTTTGGAACGTCAACTGGAAACTTATCAGAAAATCGAGCGCAGCATTATCAAAAAGTTCCGTAAACAGCTGTGGACGCCGTTTATCGTGGCCGTCAAACGGTACGAGCTGATCCAGGCAGGGGACAAGATCGCCGTCTGCATCTCCGGCGGCAAGGATTCCATGCTGATGGCAAAGCTGCTGCAGGAATTGCAGCGCCACAGCGAGGTGCCCTTTGAGCTGGTCTATCTGGTGATGGATCCCGGCTACAACGAGATCAACCGTCAGAAGATCGAGAGCAACGCCGCGCTGCTGCACCTGCCCATCACCGTGTTTGAAACCAACATTTTTGATGTTGCCAACAACAGCGAGAAGTCGCCCTGCTACCTCTGCGCCCGCATGCGCCGCGGCCACCTGTACAAGAAAGCGCAGGAGCTGGGCTGCAACAAAATTGCGCTGGGCCATCACTTCAATGATGTTATCGAGACCACCGTTATGAGCATGTTCTACGGCTCCCAGATGCAGGCTATGCCGCCGAAGCTACACAGCACCAACTTCCCGGGCATGACGCTGATCCGCCCGATGTACTGCATCCGCGAGGATGACATCATCGCCTGGCGGCGCTACAACGACCTGGAATTCATCCAGTGCGCCTGCCGCTTTACCGAAGCCTGCACAATCTGCGATAACGGTGGCGGCGGCTCCAAGCGACAGGAGGTCAAGGTCTTGCTGCGCCGCCTGATGCGGGAAAACCCCAACATCGAGAACAGCATCTTCCGCAGCATTCATTCCGTCGCACTGGACACCATGCCCGGTTATAAGACCGAGGGTGTGGAGCATTCCTTCCTCGAGCGTTTTGACCGCCAGGAGGAAGCCTTGCGCGCTGAGGCCGCCAAAGCCGCCGTGCCCGATGCTGAACAATAAAAAATAGAAAAAGCAAGACCCATGCCGCTGCAATCGCAGGCTCGGCATGGGTCTTGTATTGTTGTTTTATTCTTCCGTTTTGTGCGGGGCAGTCTTAGTCAGTGCATCGAACTTCTTTACAATGGCCGGGTCATCCAGCTTGATGACGCGGCCGGAGAGGTAGTGCAGGGTGTTTTCCTCCGGGATGCGGCCAAAGGTAAGCCGCTGGGCGCAGAGGGCCTGAGTCTTCAGGCCGGTACGCTCGTTCATCTTGCAGTTGCCGTACTTGATGTCGCCCAGCACCGGGTGACCCAGGTAGGCCAGGTGGGCGCGGATCTGGTGGGTGCGGCCGGTGATCAGTCCGATGCGGCATAGGGCAAAGGGGCCGTTCTGGCGGATGACCGTTACATCGGTGATGATCTGCTTATAGCCCTCGCACTGGCGGGCGTGGATGCGCACCTTGTTGTTCTTCTCGCTGTGCTGCAGCCAGGCGATATGCCGCCCGGCGGGCGGGGCACCTACCGTGATGGTCAGGTACTCTTTTTTCATCAGGTCGTCACGGATGATGGCGTTTAGGTCCCGCAAGGCCGTGTAGCTTTTGGCGGCCAGCACCAGGCCCTCGGTTCCGCGGTCCAGCCGGTTGCACAGGGCCGGGGCAAAGCGCTGCTCGGCGTGGGGATCGTACTCGCCCTTGGCCTCCAGGTAGGCGGCAAAGGCGTCCACCAGGTTGGCATCGCCGGTGCGGTCACTGTGGCACAGCAGGTGCGCTGGTTTGTACAGCACCGCAAAGTTGGCGTCCTCGTAGATGACCGTCACCGGCGGCTGGCGGCGGGGCGGCTTGGCCTTGGGCTTGACGCCCTCAGGCGGGAAGAACTCATCGTTAATGTACATCTCGATCAAATCGCCCGTTTTCAGGCGGGTGTCCGGCTCAGCCCGTTTGCCGTTGACCTTGATGCGCTTGTTGCGAAACGCCTTGTACATCATGCTGCGGGGCATATCTTTGGTCACGCCCTCCACAAAGCGGCTCAGGCGGACGTCATTCTCGTTGGCACCGGCGGTAAAACTTTTCATGGAACCCTCACTTATCTCTTTGCAAAATCTCTCTTTCAGTATATAATGAAATCAGGAAAACGTAAAGTGGCAAAAAGGATGTGGAACCATGGCAGACGGCAAAGAGCGGCCTATTCACGAGAATCATCGTGCCCGCATGCAGGAGCGTGTGGCACACAACGGCATGGAAAGCCTGGCCGAACACGAAGTGCTGGAATATATGCTGTACCTGGCCATTCCGCGCCAGGATACGAATCCCCTGGCACACCGGCTGATCGACCATTTCGGCAGTTTTTGCCGCGTGATGGAAGCCACGCCGCAAGAGCTGATGCAGGTGAAGGGCGTCGGCCCGCGCAGCGCCCAGCTGATCTCCGACATTATGGAGTTTGGCCGCTATTATGCCGTGAAAAAGCGCAAAAAGCAGGCTGCATTGGACACCACTGCCAACGCCATTGAGTACATCAAGCCGCTGTTCCTCGGCCTGCAAAACGAAGTGCTGTACATTATTTTGATGGACGATTCCTGCCATCCGCTCTACGACCTGAAAGCCGCCGAGGGTGTGCCGAACCACGTCAGCATCGATACCCGCAAGCTGCTGCGGGATGTGCTGCGCTCCAACGCCTCCACCGCCATCCTGGCCCACAACCATCCCACCGGGCCGGCCCTGCCCAGTGCCACCGACCAGCTGACCACGCTGAAAATTATGCAGCTGCTGGCCCCGGCGGGCATCTCTATTTTGGACCACATCATCGTGGCAGGGGAGAACGCCTGCTCGATGGCAGACCGCGGTCGTTTGCCGGACATCAGCGCCCACCCCGGCATTTTAAACGCCGCCAGTACGGATTTTTAAGCTGCCGTTTCGCCCTGCCGCCTTATGCCGCGGCAGGGTATATTTTTGGCCGCCGAGTGCACAAAATACCTACCAAAAGACTTTACATTACTTTTCAGTTGTGATATAATCAGCTTACAACCAATTGTTGTGTCGAAAGGAAACTTTTATGGATGATGTGTTTCACCTAAAGGCACCATTCCAGCCGACCGGTGACCAGCCCCAGGCCATCGACGCCCTGGTACAGGGCATCGATGAGGGGGACGATGCCCAGACCTTGCTGGGCGTTACCGGTTCCGGCAAAACCTTTACCATGGCTAATATCATTGCCCGGTGCAATCGCCCCACGCTGATCCTGGAGCCCAACAAAACGCTGGCCAGCCAGATCTGCACCGAGATGCGCAGTTTTTTCCCAGACGATGCTGTAGAATATTTCGTATCCTACTACGACTACTACCAGCCCGAAGCCTATATCCCGTCCACTGATACCTATATTGAAAAGGACAGCGCCATCAACGATGAGATCGACCGTCTGCGCCACTCGGCCACGGCGGCCTTGTCAGAGCGGCGCAACGTCATCATCGTTGCCAGTGTTTCCTGCATCTACTCCCTGGGCGACCCTATCGATTACCGCAGCATGGTTATCAGCCTGCGTCCCGGCATGCAGATGGAGCGGGACGAACTTTGCAGCCGACTGGTCAAACTGCAATATGAGCGCAACGACATGAACTTTATCCGCAACAAGTTCCGTGTCAAAGGTGACACAGTGGACATCCACCTGGCCTACAACGATGAATTTGCCATCCGGGTAGAGTTTTTCGGTGATGAGATCGACCGTATCATTGAGTTTGACCCGCTGACCGGCGAGCACAAGAACGTGGTGCGCCATGCCGCTATCTTCCCGGCCAGCCATTATATCGTTGGGCCGGAAAAGATGAAAGAAGGCCTTGCCAAGATTGCCGTCGAGATGGAGCAGCAGGTGAAGAAGTTCACCGAGGAAGGCAAACTGCTGGAAGCCCAGCGCATCCAGCAGCGCACCAACTACGATATGGAAATGCTGCAGGAAGTCGGCATGTGCAAGGGTATCGAGAACTACTCGGCTGTGTTGTCGGGCCGCGCCCCCGGCTCCACGCCCACCACGCTGCTGGATTATTTTCCGGATGATTTCCTTTTGATGGTGGACGAAAGCCATGTCATGCTGCCCCAGATCCGCGGTATGTTCGGCGGCGACTACAGCCGCAAGAAGACGCTGGTGGAATACGGCTTCCGCCTGCCATCTGCCTTTGACAACCGCCCGTTGAAATTTGAGGAATTTGAGCAGAAAGTCCACCAGAAAATCTTTGTTTCGGCCACCCCCGGCGATTATGAGCGGGAACACTCCAGCCGCGTGGCCGAGCAGGTCATCCGTCCCACCGGCCTGCTGGACCCCGTCATCATGGTGCGCCCGGTGGAAGGTCAGATTGAAGACCTGCTGGGTGAAATACGTGTGCGTATTGACCGCGGCGAACGCGCCCTCGTCACGACCCTGACCGTCAAGATGGCCGAGGACCTGACAGATTATTTAGAAGATCACGGCGTCAAGACCAAGTACATGCACCACGAGGTCGACACCTTTGAGCGCATGGAAATTATCAAAGACCTGCGCGTGGGCGCCATTGATGTCATTGTGGGCATCAATCTGCTGCGTGAGGGTCTCGACCTGCCGGAAGTTTCGCTGATTGCCATCCTGGATGCCGACAAAGAGGGCTTCCTTCGCAGTGAGACAAGCCTTATCCAGACCATTGGCCGCGCAGCCCGCAATGCCAACGGCGTAGTGCTGATGTACGCCGATGAAGTGACCCCCAGCATGGAACGCGCCATCATGGAGACCGAGCGCCGCCGTGCCATCCAGGACGCCTACAACAAAGAGCATGGCATCACCCCCAAGACCATCGTCAAGGCCATCGGCGGCGGGCTGGAGATCAGCATGAGCGAGGAAAACAAGCGCATGCGCCAGCACCGTATGAGCCGCGTGGAACGCCAGCAGACAATTGAACGCCTGACCAAAGAGATGAAAGAAGCCGCGCGCCTGCTGCAGTTTGAGCTGGCAGCCCAGCTGCGCGACGAGATTGCCCGGCTGGAGCGCGGGGAAGACCCTACCGCAGCCGATACCAGTGAGCGCAAGGCGACTGCCAAAAAGCGCAAGGGAAGAGGGAAATACAAAAGTTGAGCACCGAAGTGAAAGAGACAAAGCGCCGATCGAAGATTCAAATCGACCCCAACAACCGCATCGTCATCAAGGGTGCGCGGGAGCATAACCTGAAAAACGTCGACCTGACGCTGCCCCGCAATAAGCTGATCGTCATGACAGGACTTTCCGGCTCCGGCAAGTCCAGCCTTGCCTTTGACACCATCTACGCCGACGGCCAGCGCCGCTATATGGAGAGCCTTTCCAGTTACGCCCGCCAGTTCCTGGGCCAGATGGAAAAGCCCGATGTGGACGAGATCACCGGCCTTTCGCCGGCCATCTCCATCGACCAGAAGACCACCAGCCACAACCCACGTTCCACCGTGGGCACCGTGACCGAAATTTACGACTACCTGCGCCTGATGTATGCCCGCATTGGCGTGCCTCACTGCCCGATCTGCGGGCGGGAGATCACCCAGCAGTCTATTGATGAGATGGTCGACGAGGTGATGAAGCTGCCGGAGCGCACCCGCTTCCAGGTGCTGGCCCCCGTAGTCCGTGCCCGCAAAGGCACCCAGGCCAAGGAGCTGGACGCCGCCCGCCGCGCCGGTTTTGTACGTGTGCGCATTGACGGCAACATGTACGATCTGAGCGAGGAGATCAACCTCGAAAAGAACATCAAGCATACCGTGGAGATCGTGGTCGACCGCCTGGTCATCAGCGATACAGTGCGCGGCCGTCTGGCAGATTCCATTGAGACCGCCCTGGCCCAGGCAAACGGCCTGGTCGTTATCGATGTCATCGGCGGCGAGCCGATGATGTTCAGCCAGAGCTATGCCTGCCCGGAGCACGGCATCTCGGTGGAAGAACTGACGCCCCGCATGTTCAGTTTCAACAACCCCTTTGGTGCCTGCGAGAAGTGCACGGGCCTTGGCACCTTTATGAAGGTCGACCCTGCCCGCGTCATCCCGGACAAGCGCAAATCCATCCGCGAAAGCGCCATCAAGGCCAGCGGCTGGTACTATGCCGAGGGTTCCATCTCCGAGATGACCTACAAGGCCCTGGGCAAGCGTTACGGCTTTACGCTGGATACTCCCATCAAGGATTTCAGCAAAGAAGCCCTGCATGCCCTACTGTACGGCACCGGCGATGAGCGCATTGAGATGCAGCGCGAGAGCATGTTTGGCTCCGGCACCTACTACAACCAGTTCGAAGGCCTGGTCCCCAACCTGGAGCGCCGCTTCCGTGAGACCAACAGCGAGTGGGTCAAAGAGGAGATTGCCCTGGTCATGTCCAGCGAGGAGTGCCCTGCCTGCCATGGCCGCCGCTTAAAGCCCACCAGCCTGGCCGTCACGGTCGGCGGCATCAACATTGCCGATTTCTGTGATAAGAGCGTGACCGAGGAGTTGAAGTTCATCGAGAACGCCAAGGTCAGCGCAAAGGATGAGATGATCGGTGCTCCGATTTTTAAAGAAGTGCGCGAACGTCTGGGCTTTTTACAGAGCGTAGGTTTGGGCTATCTGACCCTGTCTCGCGGCGCGGCATCCCTGTCTGGCGGCGAGAGTCAGCGTATCCGCCTGGCCACCCAGATCGGCAGCGCGCTGACCGGTGTGCTGTACGTGCTGGACGAGCCGAGCATCGGCCTGCACCAGCGCGACAATGATAAACTGATCGCCACCATGAAGCGCCTGCGCGACCTGGGCAACACCTTGATCGTGGTCGAACACGATGAGGATACCATGCGCCAGGCTGATTATATTGTGGATGTCGGCCCCGGTGCCGGTGTGCACGGCGGCGAGATCGTGGCTGCGGGCAGCGTGGCAGACATCTGCAAGGTCAAGCGCAGCATCACCGGCGCGTATCTTTCGGGCCGAAAGTATGTGGAAGTGCCTGAGACCCGCCGTCCCGGCAACGGCAAGTTCCTGCGGGTGGTCAAAGCCCACGAGAACAACCTGCAGGACATTACTGTGGATTTCCCGCTGGGCAAGATGGTCTGCGTGACCGGCGTGTCCGGTTCCGGCAAATCCACGCTGGTCAATGAGATTTTGTATAAGACTCTGGCGGCCGCGCTGAACGGTGCCCGAAGCCGCCCCGGCCAGTGCGAAGCCGTCGAGGGCATGGAGTGGGTGGACAAGGTCATCGGCATCGACCAGTCGCCCATTGGGCGCACACCGCGCTCCAACCCGGCCACTTATACCAGTGTGTTCGGGGACATTCGATCGCTGTTTGCCAACACGCAGGACGCCAAGATGCGCGGCTATGGCCCCGGACGTTTCAGCTTTAACGTCAAGGGCGGCCGCTGCGAAGCCTGCGAGGGCGGCGGCATTTTGCAAATAGAGATGCACTTTTTGCCGGACATTTTTGTGCCCTGCGATGTCTGCAAAGGCAAGCGCTACAATCGCGAAACACTGGAAGTCAAGTACAAGGACAAGAGCATTTCCGACGTGCTGGATATGACGGTGGAGGAAGCCTGCGTCTTTTTTGCCAACATCCCCAAAATTGCCCGTAAGCTGCAGACGTTGCAGGAGGTTGGCCTTGGGTATATCCAGCTGGGTCAGGCCGCTACAACGCTTTCAGGCGGCGAAGCCCAGCGCGTTAAGCTGGCCAACGAGCTGGCCCGCCGGGACACCGGGCAGACCGTGTATATCCTGGATGAGCCCACCACCGGCCTTCATGTGGCCGACGTGCATCGCCTGGTCAAGGTGCTGGACAAGCTGGTGGATGCCGGCAACACGGTCATCATCATTGAGCACAACCTGGATGTCATCAAGCGCGCCGACTATATCATCGACCTTGGCCCCGAGGGCGGCAGCGGCGGCGGTACGGTCGTTGCCACCGGCACGCCCGAGGAAGTGGCCGAGAACCCCAACTCCTTCACCGGCCAGTACCTCAAACCCATGCTGGCCCGCGCCAAAGAGCTGCAGGAAAAAGCCAAATAAGATTTTGTAAGAAGCCCCCAGCCTGTTGCACTTGAACAGGCTGGGGGTCGTTTATTCTGTCGTATCTTCTTTTTTCGCCGGGATCTTTGTCTCTGCCATTTCCGATACATCCGGCATGGCGCTGTTTTTGGCCACCGGGATGAACCGCTTGGCAAACTTACCCTTGCCGCGGCTGCGCACATAAAAGTAGCCGATGATGGAGAAGGTCAGCGCGCCGATAAAGTTGACGAACAGATCCTCCATCGTATCCAGCAGGCCGATGTCCAGGTACCCGCCCAGGCCCAGGGCTGTCTGGGTGCCGTCCGCCTGCACGACAATTACATCAGTGATGTTGTGCAGCACCACCGGGTGGTTGCCGCCGGTAGGGTCCAGCATGATGGAGCCGATACTCTGTACCACGGTGTCCTTCTGCATATCCAAAAAGAACAGCTGGTCCATCGTGCACTCAAAAAATTCCCAAATGACGCCGACGGTCATCGAGAAGCAGAACGCCACAATGGCCAGATACAGCGGCGATAGGTGGAACCGCGCGCTGTTGTGCCGGTTCAAAATATCCAGCAGGGAGAAGCCGATGGCCGCGCAGAGAAACCCGTTCAGCGTATGCAGCACCGTGTCCCAGTAGGGGAAGGTGACGTAGTATGCGCCAATCTCGCCCATGATCTCCGCCGCATAAATAAACAGCAGGATGATGATTTCGAGGGTGTTTGGCAGTGCAATATCTAACTTTTGCTCCAGCATGCTGGGTACCATAAACAGGAACAGCGTCAGCACACAGAGAAAGACGTTCTCAAAATTGCGGTTAAAAATCTGCGCCAACATCACCAGGATAACCGAAGCCCGCAGCAGGATATACACCAGCGTGACCGAGCGTTTTGTCCGCCAGGCATCCTGAAAGGCCTCGCGTTTTTGCTGCTTTTTACTTTCCATTCCTTCTCCTTTAATCCAGGGTAAAATCTTTCGGGTCCAGCTCCGGCAGCACCTGGCGGTGCGGTACACGCATCAGCGGATCGTAGCTGAACTTACGGCAGCAATAGTAAGGGGATACTACACCTTTTTGCTTGCACAGGATCATCTTGGGGTCGGCGGCAGGGGCGCCGTGCAGGCAATAGGCGCAGGCGGGAGCAATTTTACTGCCATAATAGGGTTTTCTAAACATATCCTCACCTTATCGTGCAAAATTATACTTATATTGTATTATAAATGTTTTTGTAACCTTTGTAAAGCAGTGTGCAAAGAAACACCGCCGCCACCACAGCGGCATCCGGCGGCAGGCGGCACAATGGTACGACCCGCGGGGCCAGCGTGCTGAACACGGTCTGCTCCTGCGGCAGCGCCCAAAGCAGCAGCCGCACCAGCAGGGGAAAGAGGACGGCATGCAGCAGGCGGCTTATGGCAAGCATCCGCATCGGCACCCGGCCTTGCAGCAACAGCCGCAGCTGGCCCCATACGGAGAATCCCAGCAGGCTCATCGCCAGACAGATGCCGTATAGCGCCGCCTTGCCGCCAAGGGCTGCGAACGCCGCGCACCCGGCTGTGATTTCACACGCCGCGCTGACGCAGGCCGCGGCGGAGTCAGGCAAAGGCGTAACCGACAATAAAACACCTGCCGCCACGCGGAAAAAAATCACACAGCCGCAAAGATCCAGGCAGGTGGAAGTGGCGGACGCTATTGCCGTTGGCAGGGATATTTCTTGCTTTTCCTTTTTGCACGGCACCTCTCTTACCCCGTGTGCATCCGCTTTAGGCAGCATCGGCAGGCAAAACCCCGCTGCCAGCAGGTTGGCCGCCAGCTGCCCTGCATACAGCAGTGCTCCCAGTGAGGTGCTGCCCAACAGCAGCCCGCCGATATAACCCACCACGAACCCGGGGCCAGAGCAGCAGCCCAGCATCATCAGCAGCGCGGCATCCCGGGCCGATATGCGCCCGGCCACCCGCAGCTGTGCCGTCAGCCGGGCACACACTGCGTACCCGCCCAGCCAGGAGGCCAGCAGCGCTGCGGCTGTATCCTCACTTTGCAGGCCCAGCAGACGGGCCTGCGGGCGCAGCAGAGCTTTCGGTAAGGCCATGCCCACCAGCAGCTCACACACCTGTCTCTTATACACATCTCCGAGCCCACGAGACCGTACTAGA
>ENA-OXQU01000171-OXQU01000171.1-human-gut-metagenome-genome-assembly--contig:-NODE-171-length-27201-cov-11.5435_pt1 | contig 27201 bp, 25 predicted proteins | sample MGYA00249585_ERZ652569 | MGnify/ENA primary metagenome ERZ652569 (study PRJEB26925, sample SAMN05826638) | human gut metagenome | biome: ENVO:2100002; feature: ENVO:00000062; material: ENVO:00002003...
CAAGGCTATTCGTCGGCAGCGTCAGATGTGTATAAGAGACAGTAGTCATATAGTACCATTTATCGATACAAATAGCAAGTTGGAAATTCCCCTATAATAGTAAAAAAGCGCCGCAGCAGTGATTTCTTTCATAGCATGATCTATCATCGCAGACATCTTATCTGCTATGACGATGATTAAATTTTGCCACATGGAATCCTGCTTTCTGCATATAATCTTCAAAAACATATGCAGATAAAACTCGAAAGGCGCAATAAGCCACAAATTGCGATAATTTCCCTTCGATGAACCTGTCAGATGTCATCTGTTTGAACCATTCGGAATTCCCGAATAGTTGCCATCACGGTCTATTCCTCATCCGAATTATAATATTACCATTTACTGATTCAAATAGCAAATCTAGCGTCATTCCATAACGACACAATAATGCCGTGGAAGTATTTCCTCCACGGCACGATCTGTCGTTATAGCTGTGCGTTTCTCTCCCTCTGCAAATTCCAGACAGGCAACCCTTCCCGGCGCTTTGCCTCGCATCGCTTTGCAGCCATGCGATATGTTTTCTCGCATCTTGGCACGCTCTTGGAATCCAGTCATGGCGCTGCTTCCCCAATGCGGTACAGCAGAGGACGCTATTCACTTTTTCGGAGGTTTGGAACCTCCTAATACATAAGAGAACAGCGAATCGGATTTTTTCCACAACTTTTTCAATTTTCTTTTTTTACCAGAAATATATCCACACGCATATCTTTCCACAAACCGGGGTGGATCTTAATCCCACGCGCTTTCTGATACTCATAGGCTGTCAAAAAGTCAACCGCAAAACTCAAAAGTGGTATCTTTTCATCCAGCACGCTCACCTGATTTTCTTGACAGCTTTCCAGCCATTCCACCAACTTACGCTTTCTTTTGGTTCGGCTCATGTCCAAAAAGAAATCCTGTGGACGACATATTGTCGCGCAATCGGGTTCAGCACTTTCTTTATCCTGCTTGCCGATTTGCTCTTGCTCAATATCATAGGGAACGCCACTTTTATAGGTAACCATCGCTATCGGCTGCCTTTCCGATTGGATAGGCATGATCTGCTGCACATTCATCAATTGCAACATCCAAATGTAGCGGTTATTGCTTTTTACAATCCGGTTGGCATACCTGTCCAGAAAGCCCGGCTCTATTTTACCATCCGGAAAAGAGGCATCATCGCTGAGTGCAGCCTCGATGCTGTGCATATCTAACCTTGCTTTAGGACGCTGTTCCTGTATGGAACTTTGCAGTAAGCCTTCGACATTTATAGCAGAAATTTTGTTCGTAAGATCAATTTTCTTTTTGCCTAGGCTCAGTATCGCCTTATCGTAATCAGCCGCTGTATACATATTTTCGCTTGTCATTCCAAGGAGGACCTTTCCTAGATTTTTTGCATTTTCAATTCCCATACGACGTTCCACCGCAGCTATTCTGCGACTAAGTGTAGTATTTTCTGTCGATGGATTTATCTCCACCCCTAAAATTGCCGCAAGTTGATTCCCTTGTATGCTATTTCTTTTATTTTCGCCGCTAGTTGGAATATAGCTATATTGATGATTCGGGTAGAGCGGAACTGCACATTGTCCATTCGCCGCATTGCAAACTACATATTTTTCTGGAATAAACAGTCTCTCTATCCCCTTGCTTGGCAACGCAAGCACTGCTGTCATTTCAAAGTCGATAGAAGCTGTTTGAGGCTCACAATTATAGCCTGACACCAGCATCTGACCATCGGTCTTGTCTGGGTTTTTGATATAGGCCAGTGCCTTGCCAAGAGTAGATTTTATCGCATGAATTTTTGTGATAGCCATAAGAAGCTCCCTGAAAAGAAAGATACCCTATGTGAAATGAATCTCACATAGGGCATCTGCCTGTAATTATTTCATGATTTTCGTTTTATGCTAATGGACTTATCTCTCATCACGCTCATTTTCCTGTGCATCATGCTGATGTTCCTCTCCCATGCATTTAGCATACAATTCTGGCGTGCATTTGAGAGTAATCGGCTTCGGATATAGCTCAAGGAAAATCAGGGGTGAGTGATATTTTTCTCATATTTTGTAATTTGACTATCCGTCAAACTTTGTCTTTTATAAATAAAGGATTTTTTTGTTTAACTATTCTCACTATTATTTGATTCAGTTATTTTTTTCTTCTTTGGAGAAACCAGTTTGTGACCTGAATAAATGGACATGCCCATACAAAGCAATGAAGAATAGGCAAAGTATTTATGCGCAGTCATGGATTTTTTAATTCCAGAATAAATGCACCCCAACATACAGAAAAGTGCGCCTAAGGACCAGTATTTATGTGATTTCATGATTTGATACCTCCTTTGATTTAACTGATTCAATTATAATGCTTTTTTACGAAAATGCAAGCATTACTGGGAACGCTTTCATGTGGATGCTGTGACGGCTGCTAAAGATTTGCAGGAGCTGGGGGGCAACTATGCACAGGAGCAGCTCGACCAGATTAAACAGGCTGAAGAATAGCGACTCCGGCAGCGGAGAATGGAGCGGGAAGCGAAAGAGAGGAAACGACTGGCAGAACTGTATGCGGACTGTGATGATCGTTTTGCCTTTATCGTCGGATATACAGATGGCGGCGCGCCGTATGGTGTGATGTTGGAAGAAGTCGGCATTGATATGGGGCTGCCGTTCGAGGAAAAAGTGAAACTCTATCACATGCAGATGTTAGGCTGATAATTGTGCAAGCACCGCCTGCACAATTCGCAACAAAAAAAGAGGAGCCAGTCCAGGCTCCTCAAATGTACATTATTTCAAAAAGTTGCTCTTATGTTCCAGTGCGTGCAGATTATAGCCAAGTGTTGCCAGGTGCGCCACCTTCAGTGCAACCAGATTGATGTCGGTGGACATCGCGCTGGCGATCTGCTCGGCTGTGTATCCATATTCATAGATGTAGCGAAGGACTTCATCTCTGTCCATCAAGATTTCCGCTGCTACGATGTTGGCTTCATATTCCGGTTTGGATTTCATGTCATAGAGCATGAACTCATGAATCGGGGTGGTTTTCGCCATATTCCGGTGAAGCTGGTCATGCCCTAATTCATGTGCGCACACGATGCGCAGCATATTTTCATCCAGACTGTTATTCAGAAAAATAAAGCGATTTCGCTTAATCACCCGGTACATTCCCTTCAGGGAACCAAAATTATCGCAAAGCATGACATTGATACCAAGCCGCCTTGCAATTTCAAAAGGGTCTCTTGAACCGCAGCGTTTTACCAGTTTCTCACCGATCCGTGAAAGCTGTTCCGCATTCATCATAGCAGCTTTTGAAAAAATTGTTTTTTTCTGCTCAAAGTGCTATAATCGGAATATACCGAATACAAAGGGAGGAAAGCTCCCATGCCAAGACCGCCACGGTGCCGTCGAATTTGTGGCGTACCACAGGTCGATACATTCTATCCCAACGAGTGCGAGAATACCGAGCCGATCCTGCTGAAGCTGGACGAATACGAGGTCATTCGGCTGGTTGACTTGGAGCAGCAAACCCACGAGCAGTGTGCCGCTCAAATGGACATTTCCCGCTCTACCGTGCAGGAGATTTACGAAAGCGCACGGAGCAAGATCGCAGCGTGTCTTGTCCACGGGAAACCGCTGCACATCACCGGGGGAAACTACCGCATCTGCGGAGGACAGAAGGCAGCTCACTGCGGCCGTTGCTGCCGGATGCAGAGAGCCAACATGGAAAAATCAGGTAAAACTTGCAAAGGAGATTCCATTATGAAAATTGCAGTTACCTATGAAAACGGTCAAATCTTTCAGCATTTCGGTCACACAGAGCAGTTCAAGCTTTATGAAGCTGTGGACGGAAAAATCACTCATGCGAAAGTCGTTGACACCAACGGCAGTGGTCACGGCGCACTGGCAGGCTTCCTAATGCAGCACGGTGTGGACACTTTGGTTTGCGGAGGCATCGGCGGCGGTGCGCAGGCAGCACTCGCCGAAGCGGGCATCAAGCTCTACGGCGGTGTCAGCGGGGACGCTGATGCGGCGGTGAGCGCATTGCTCAACGGAAGTTTGGGCTACGATCCCAATGTTCACTGTGACCACCATGACCATGAGCACGGCGAGGCTGGTCACTCCTGCGGTGACCACGGCTGCGGCAAGCACAGCTGCCATTGATATGGAACGCACACTGACACAACTTCCGTTCTGGTCATCCTTGACCGAACAGGAGCAAGAAACGCTACGCCGAAGTGCCTTTGTCCGTCATTATGAAAAGGGTGCGTTCGTTCACAGCAGCGACAATGAATGTCTCGGAATGCTGCTTATTCTTTCCGGCGAGATCCGCACCTATCTTCTCTCTGATGAGGGGCGGGAGGTAACGCTGTTCCGCCTGTATCCGGGCGAACTATGCGTGCTTTCCGCCTCCTGCGTGATCAGTCAGATCACCTTTGATACGCAAATGACTGCCGGAATGGATACGGACGTTCTGATTATCCCTGCAATTGTCATTGCTGCACTCAAGGAGAAAAATCTCCATGTCCGCTGTTTTCTCTATGAGCTGGCAACGAAACGGTTTTCTGATGTGATGTGGGCGATGCAGCAGATTATGTTCAAGGGATTGGATCAGCGGCTGGCAGAATTTTTCCTTGCCGAAGCGGAGCGTACCGGCTCCGACACGATACGCATGACCCATGAGCAGATTGCCCAGCACATCAGCTCGGCGCGGGAGGCAGTGGCACGGATGCTCAAAAGCTTCTCGGAGGACGGGCTGGTGGAGCTGAAGCGTGGTGCAATCACGCTGCGGGATAAGAACAGACTAAATCGTCTAAAATAAAAAGAAATGTGACTTCGTTACAGAAGAAAATCATAGATTTGCTATAATAAAAGCAGAAAAACAGGAAGGAGTATCCAACATGAAAGAAACGAAATACGCAGGAACTCAAACCGAAAAAAAACCTGTTGGCTGCCTTTGCCGGTGAGTCCGAGGCGCGCAACAAGTACACCTATTTTGCATCCAAGGCCAAGAAGGAAGGCTACGAGCAGATCGCGGCACTGTTCCTCAAAACCGCTGATAATGAGAAGGAACACGCCAAGCTGTGGTTCAAAGAGCTGAACGGCATTGGCGACACCGCCGAAAACCTTCTCTCCGCCGCTGAGGGCGAGAACTACGAGTGGACGGATATGTACGACGGCTTTGCCAAAACTGCCGATGAGGAAGGTTTCCATGAGCTGGCGCAGCGTTTCCGCCTGGTCGCCGCCATTGAAAAGCACCACGAGGAGCGCTACCGTGCCCTGCTGCACAATGTGGAGATGGCGGAGGTCTTCGCCAAGAGCGAGGTCAAGGTGTGGGAGTGCCGCAACTGCGGTCACATTGTGATCGGTGAGAAAGCGCCGGAGGTCTGCCCTGCCTGCAACCATCCCCAGAGCTATTTTGAAATTCACGCAGAAAACTATTAAAGTAAAGAAAAGGAGAATTATCATGGATCAGAAGTTTTACATTTGCAAGCGTTGCGGTAACATCATTGCCAAAGTTAAGGACGTAGGCGTCCCTGTCGTCTGCTGCGGCGAGCCGATGAGCGAGCTCGTTCCCGGCACCACCGACGCCGCCGTGGAGAAGCACGTCCCTGTCTGGACGGTGGAAAACGGCATCGTCCATGTCAAGGTCGGCTCTGTGGAGCACCCCATGCTGCCGGAGCACTACATCGAATGGGTATCTCTCCAGACCAAGCAGGGCAATCAGCGTAAGGAACTGCATCCCGGCGAAAAGCCGGAGGTCTGCTTCGCGCTCTGCGAGGGCGATGAGGTCGAGGCGGTCTACGCCTACTGCAACCTCCACAGTCTGTGGAAAGCGTAATTCATCTTTCAAAAATCCGGTGCTTTTTTGAGCACCGGATTTTTTTTATTAATGTGACCTCGTTACAGAAAAATACTTTGTCCTGCGGTATGATATAGCCACAATCAACAAACAAGAAAGATGTGGCGAACATGGAAATCAACCATGACGCAGGGTATTTGCAAGCTGAAAAACAAAGAATCATAAAAGATCAACGAAAGGAGTCACTCTCATGACTGAACTGAAAATTACTGCTGCGAATTTTGAAAACGAGGTACTGCATTCCGACAAACCCGTTTTGCTGGATTTCTACGCGGACTGGTGCGGACCGTGCAAAATGCTCTCTCCTATACTGCATGAGCTTGCCGAAGAAAAAAGCGGTGCCCTCAAGGTGGGTAAGATCAATGTGGACGAGCAGATGGAGCTGGCAATGCGTTTTCAGGTATCCAGCATCCCGATGCTGGTTGTTTTCAAGGACGGAAAAGCCGTTGCCAAGTCGGTGGGCTATCGGCCTAAGTCGGAGATCGCCGCAATGGTGGAGAGCGCAAGATGAAAGTTGTGATCGTAGGCGGTGTGGCGGGTGGTGCTTCTGCCGCTGCCCGCATCCGCCGTTTGGATGAACACGCGCAGATCATCATGATCGAGCGCAGCGGCTATGTGTCCTATGCCAACTGCGGCCTGCCGTATTATGTGGGCGGTGTGATCAAAGAGCAAGCAGAACTGACGCTGCAAACTCCGGAGAGCTTTTGGGATCGCTTTCGCATTGATGTACGAGTACGGCAGGAAGTAACTGCGATCAATCCCGCAGAGAAAACCGTCACCGTCCGTGCACTGGACAGTGGGAAGGTCTACACGGAAACCTATGACAAGCTGCTTCTTGCCCCCGGCGCAAAGCCAACGGTTCCCGCGCTTTCCGGTGTCAGCAGTGAGCGTGTTTTCACGCTGCGCACCGTGGAGGACACCCTCCGCATTAGGCGCTTTGTAGAGAATCAGAAGCCGAAAACCGCTGTTTTGGCTGGCGGCGGCTTTATCGGTCTGGAAATGGCGGAAAACCTTGCAGAAATGGGTGTTTCCGTCACCATCGTCCAGCGTCCCAAGCAGCTTTTAGCGCCGCTGGATGCGGATATGGCGAGTTTTGTCCATGCGGAAATGCGCAGACACGGCGTGGCTCTGCGGTTGGGTGAAACCGTCACCGGATTCCGACAGGACGGAGATTCCGTGCTGACTCTGTTGGAAGAAAGTGAACCACTGCATTCGGATATGGTGCTGCTGGCCATCGGTGTTACCCCGGATACTCATTTGGCAAAAGAAGCCGGGCTCACGCTTGGTATTCGTGGCAGTATCGCTGTCAACAAGCGGATGGAAACCTCCGTGCCGGACATCTATGCTGTGGGCGATGCCGTAGAGGTTACCCATTTCGTGACCGGGCAGAAAGTGTTGATTTCGCTGGCGGGACCCGCCAACAAGCAGGGGCGCATTGCCGCTGACAATATCTGCGGCGGAAGCAGCCGCTATCACGGCTCTCAGGGCTCGTCTGTTCTGAAACTGTTCGGCTTGACAGCGGCCTCCACGGGGATCAATGAAAAGACAGCGCGGGCAGCAGGGATTGCTTACGACAAAGTCGTATTGTTCCCGGCATCCCACGCGGCCTATTATCCCGGTGCACAGTCTATGGTAATGAAGGTGCTGTATGAAAAAGAAAGCCTGCGGCTGCTCGGTGCGCAGATCGTTGGCGGCGACGGTGTGGACAAGCGCATTGATGTACTGGCAACGACCATTCGCGCAAAAATGACAGCTCTGGAACTGACGGAGCTTGACCTTTCCTATGCACCGCCCTATTCTTCTGCCAAAGACCCGGTCAATATGGCCGGTTTTATGATCGAGGATTTAGAGAGCGGGAAGGTACGGCAGTTCCATTGGAATGATGTTGAGGACTTGCCTTGCGATGGCAGTGCAACGCTGCTGGACGTCCGCACGGCGTGGGAGTATCAGCGGGGTCATCTGGACGGCTTTCGGAACATTCCCTTGGACGATCTGCGGGAGTATTTGGACGAGTTAGACCGGGGTAAGCCTGTTTATGTGAATTGCCAGACAGGGCTTCGCAGTTATCTGGCCTGCCGACTTTTGACGCAGTACGGGTTCACCTGTTCCCATCTCTCCGGCGGATACAGTTTTTATCAGGTCGTAACACAAGAGCGACAGACAGCGCGGAGCGCCTATCCCTGCGGAATGGAGAAGTTAACCCATTAGGCAAGTGACCGGAGAAGAGGAGAGAATCGAAATGGAGATCAGAAAACGAAACGGGGAGTCTGTTCCCTTTCAACAGGAGAAAATTTTCAACGCCATGAAAAAGGCGTTTGACGGACAGGGCAAGGAGATCGGGAGCAGAGAGCTGGATGAGATCCTCGCCACCGTTCTCGACAATCTCTCCGTCACAGTGCCGCTCACCGTGGAACGTGTGCAGGACGAGGTGGAGCGAACGCTCATGGAGCGCGGACACTATGAGGTGGCCAAGGCGTACATCCTCTACCGCGAAAAGCGGTCTGAGCTGCGCCGTGTCCGGCATACCATCGCGCGGACGGTGGGGGATGACTCGCTTGACGAGGTGCTTCGCCGCATCCAGATGGATTTTACCGAGGAAGTCTACTCCCTCGCGGCGCTTCAAATGAAGTTTGAGAGTTTCTGTCGCCCGGGCATGACGGAGGATGAGCGGGCTGAGGCACTGACCAAGGCGGCGGTAGAGCTGACTACGGCAGAGGCACCCAAGTGGGAGTTCATCGCGGCGCGGCTTCTGAACCACTCCTTTCGCTGTCGCAACGCACAGGAATGGGAGGGGCGCGGCGTCGGCGACCTCTATGGCAGGCTTCGCTATCTGACGGATAAGGGACTCTACGGTGACTATATCCTTGCCCACTATACCCACGAGGAGATTGCCATGGCGGAGGACTTTCTCTGCCCGGAACGGGACGAGCTGTTCACCTACTCCGGCCTTGACCTGCTGCTCAAACGCTATGTGATCCAGTCACGCAGCCGCGTGCCGCTGGAAACACCGCAGGAGATGTTTTTGGGCATCGCGCTGCATCTTGCTATGAACGAAGGCTCTGACCGCATGGGGTGGGTAAAGCGCTTTTACGATATGCTCAGCCGTATGGAGGTCACGATGGCGACACCTACCATGTCTAACGCGCGAAAGCCCTACCATCAACTTTCAAGCTGCTTTGTGGACACTGTGCCGGACAGTCTGGACGGCATCTACCGCTCGCTGGACAACTTCGCAAAGGTCTCTAAATTCGGCGGTGGAATGGGGATGTACTTCGGTAAGGTGCGCGCTGCAGGCAGCACCATCCGCGGCTTTCAAGGGGCGGCGGGTGGTGTTATCCGCTGGATTCGGCTGGTCAACGACACCGCCGTGGCGGTGGATCAGTTGGGGATGCGGCAGGGCGCTGTGGCGGTTTACTTAGACGCATGGCACCGGGATCTACCGGAATTCCTTCAACTGCGCACTAACAATGGCGATGACCGCATGAAGGCGCATGATGTGTTTCCCGCCGTGTGCTATCCGGATCTCTTCTGGCGACTGGCGGAGGAGAACATAGACGCGCCGTGGCATCTCATGTGTCCGCATGAGATCCTCACGGTCAAGGGCTACGCACTGGAGGATTACTGGGGTACGGAATGGGAGAAGCGGTATCTGGACTGCGTCAATGACCCGCGCATCGGAAAGCGCAGCGTCACCGTCAAGGACATCGTGCGGCTGGTGCTTCGCTCGGCAGTGGAGACCGGCACGCCCTTCGCCTTCAACCGCGACAGCGTAAATCGTATGAACCCAAACGGCCACACGGGAATGATCTATTGCTCCAATCTCTGCACGGAGATCGCGCAGAACATGGCGCCCATCGAGCATATCAGCACTGAGGTGCACACGGAGAACGGCGACACAGTGGTGGTGACGACCACACGCCCCGGTGAGTTTGTGGTCTGCAACCTGGCGAGTCTGTCTCTCGGTAATCTGCCGGTGGAGGACGAGGCCTATATGGAACGCACGGTGGAAACGGCCATCCGCGCACTGGATAATGTGATCGACCTCAACTTCTACCCGTTGGAATACGCGCGGCTTACCAATCAGAAGTACCGCAGCATCGGTCTGGGCGTCAGCGGCTACCACCACATGCTGGCAAAGCGCGGCATCCGATGGGAGAGCGATGAGCACCTTGCCTTCACCGATGCGGTATTCGAGCATATCAACTACGCCGCCGTCAAGGCGGATACAGCACTGGCACAGGAAAAGGGCCGCTACGCGCTCTTTGAGGGCAGCGACTGGCAGACAGGCGCGTATTTTGAAAAGCGAGGTTATACCTCAGAAAAGTGGCGGGCGCTTGCGGAAACGGTGGCGGTGCAGGGGATGCGCAACGCCTATCTGCTGGCTGTCGCACCCACTTCCAGCACATCCGTTCTCTCCGGCACGTCGGCGGGCATTGATCCAATTATGAAGAAATTCTTTTTAGAGGAAAAAAAAGGCAGCATGCTGCCCCGCGTTGCTCCGAAGCTTTCGATGGATACATGGTGGTACTATAAGGCGGCGCATCTGATCGACCAAAGCTGGTCGGTACGCGCCGCGGGCCTTCGCCAGAGACATATTGACCAGGCGCAGAGCATGAATCTCTATATCACCAATGACTATTCAATGCGTCAGGTGCTCAGACTGTATTTAGAGGCGTGGAGGGTCGGCGTCAAGACCATTTACTATGTCCGCAGCAAGGCCCTTGAGGTCGAGGACTGCGAAAGCTGCTCGTCATAAGGAGGATAGCATGATGGAACTGAAGAAAAAGCCCCTCTTTAACCCGGAGGGCGACCCTGATGTGCGCCTGCGGCGCATGATCGGCGGCAATACCACCAACCTCAACGACTTCAACAATATGAAGTACGCTTGGGTCAGCGACTGGTACCGGCAGGCCATGAACAACTTTTGGATTCCTGAGGAGATCAATCTCTCGCAGGATGTGAAGGACTATCCCCGCCTGCTGTCAGCCGAGCGCAGCGCCTACGATAAAATTCTGAGTTTTCTTGTCTTTTTGGATTCCATTCAGACAGCGAACCTGCCTAATATCGGCGCCTACATTACCGCCAACGAGGTCAATCTCTGCCTGTCCATTCAGGCGTTTCAGGAGTGTGTCCACTCACAGAGCTACAGCTATATGCTCGACACCATCTGTTCCCCCGTGGAGCGCAATGACATCCTCTACCAATGGAAAACGGACGAGCATCTGCTGCGCCGCAACACCTTCATTGGGAACTGCTACAACGAGTTTCAGGAGCGGAAGGATGCTCCCACGCTGCTGCGCGTGATGATGGCGAACTATATTTTGGAGGGCATCTATTTTTACAGCGGCTTTATGTTCTTCTACAATCTCTCCCGAAACGGGAAGATGTCCGGCTCGGCGCAGGAGATCCGCTATATCAACCGCGACGAGAACACGCACTTGTGGCTGTTCCGCAATATCATCACGGAGCTGCAAAAGGAGCAGCCGGAGTTGTTCACCGCCGAGAGCGTACAAGCGCTGCGCGAGATGATGCGTGAGGGCGTGGAGCAGGAGATCGCATGGGGGCATTATGTGATCGGCGACGACATCCCGGGACTGAACCGGCAGATGATCAGCGATTACATCCGCTATCTCGGCAATCTTCGCTGGACGAGCCTTGGCTATCCGGCATTGTATCCGGGCTTTGAGAGCGAACCGGAGAGCATGGAATGGGTCAGCCAGTACGCCGACGCCAACATGGTCAAGACCGATTTCTTTGAGGCACGCAGTACCGCCTACGCCAAGAGTACCGCACTGATAGACGATTTATAAGAAAACAAAGGAAAGGAGCTGGCAGATATGGCAGCTATGAACATGAATCAGGAGCAGTTTAAGCAGTTGATCCGGGAGGAAAAGCCTGTTTTGGTGGATTTCTGGGCGCCCTGGTGTAGCTATTGCCGGAGGATCGGCCCTGCGTATGAGAAGATTGGAGAGGAATACGCGGACAGCCTTGCCGTCGGCAAGATCAATATTGACGAGGAGCCGCAGTTGGCGGGGGCCGAGGGGATCAAGGTCATCCCAACTCTGGTGCTGTTCCGGAACGGAAAGGCCGTGGGTTCCATCACCGCGCCCGGCTCAAAGGCAGAGATCGACCGTTTCATTCAGGAAACCTTGGCGAAATAACGGAGGGTTCAGATATGAACAACAATCATGTTTATGATATGATTGTGGTGGGCGGTGGACCGGGCGGCTACACCGCCGCCCTGTACGCGGCACGGGCGGGGCTGGACACCATCGTGCTGGAAAAACTGTCCGCCGGTGGGCAGATGGCCCTGACCGAGCAGATCGACAACTACCCCGGCTTTGAGAACGGGATCGACGGCTTCTCTCTGGCGGAGAAGATGCAAAAGCAGGCGGAGCGTTTTGGGGCACGCAGCGAATACGCAGAAGTCCTCCGCATGGATCTGACGGCGGTTCCCAAGCTCGTGGAGACCAGCGAGGGAATCTTCCGGGGGAAAACCGTGGTGCTGGCCACCGGTGCGGAACCCAGAACGCTGGGCGTGGCCGGAGAGTCGGAACTGGTGGGCCGGGGCGTGGCCTACTGCGCCGCCTGCGACGGGATGTTTTACAAGGGCAAAACGGTGGTCGTGGTGGGTGGCGGCAATTCCGCCGCGGCAGATGCCCTCCTTCTCAGCCGCGTGGTGAAAAAAGTGATCCTCGTCCACCGCAGAGACACCCTGCGGGCCACCAAGATCTATTACGAGCCGCTGGCACAGGCCGAAAACGTGGAATTCCGTTGGAACAGCGTCGTTTCCGCACTGCTTTCCGGGGACAGGCTGACCGGCGTCCGCCTGCGGGACACCGTCACCGGTGAGGAAAGCGTGGTGGACTGCGACGGCGTATTTGTCAGCGTGGGCCGACAGCCCGCCACGGCGCTGGCGGTGGGTCAACTGGCGCTGGACGGCGGCGGCTATATCGTGGCCGGAGAGACCACGGAAACCAGTATTCCCGGCGTTTACGCCGTGGGCGACGTGCGAACGAAGCCCCTCCGTCAGGTGGTCACCGCCGTGGCGGACGGCGCGGTGGCAGTCCACATGGCGGAGAAATATATCGCGGAAAACCGATAAGGGAGGTAGATTGAAAAAGCCATGTTTAAGGTCAGACCGGATACGACCGCAGTGGGGATGCCGACATATCTGCAAGGCAAACTGCCAGAGTGATGGCAGATAAGATAACCCATGTAAGATCGGGAGATATGTTGTCTCTCCATATCCAGTCCACGCAACAGTGAGCAACTGAACACAAAACACAGCCACAGATGTACTCTGCGGCTGTGTTTTTATGCGTAGTATACCGCGTGACAAGCGGTTTTACTGTGATGGCGTCACATAATTTGAGAAAATCGGCGCGGCGCTGCTCCGGTTGTACGATTAGGCTCCTTGAGCTCTGCAAAGCTTTTGGAGTTCAAACAGAAAATACCCACAGCCAAAGCGGCTGTGGGTATGATCAAATCAGATTGTACGAGCTGACGCTGTCCTGCCGATCTCTACAGACCGTAGCTGCTTCTTCCATCTGCAAAACCCCGACGCTCCGTGGCTGACGGGGTTATCCGCACTTGCTAATACGCCCAAAGGGGGCTCCTTAACGCGCAGAAGGAAAGGGACGGTCAGCCTCCGGCGTTTTGAGAAGGAAATGGCTTTTGTGAAAGTCGAGCAGGCCCTCATCCCGCATTTTTCCAAGCTCCACGGACAGCCCGCTGCGCTCCACACCGAGGTAATCCGCAAGCTGCTGCCTTGAAAACGGAATGTCGAACTCATAGACCCCGCGCCGCAGTGCCTCAGCGGAAAAATAGGACATCAGCTTTGCACGCGTCGTGCGCTGGCCCATGTGGGTGAGCTTTTCGTTGAGCCGCAGGTTCTTCTCCGCTAACTCGCCCAGCAGATTGCGGATGAACCGGCTATGGTGGGAGCAGGCGGAGGGGCACACGCTCAAAACGCGCCTTATGTGTAGAAACATCACCGTCATCGTGCTCTCCGCCTCCACGCTCACGTTCAGCACCGCTCCCGGCGCGCAGGCAAACACATCCGCGAAGGTCTGCCCCGGCCCGGTCTTGGAGAGGATGTTGCGGTTTCCCCAGATATCCTCCTGCATAATGAGGGCGCTGCCCGCCAACACAAGGCCCACCTCCTCCACCTGCTCCCCGGCGCGGAGCAGGTGGGAGCCTTTTGGAAAGGTGTCGATCCTTGCCCCGAGGCAGGAGAGCATGGTGGCAAGCTCGTCGTCGGAAATACCGGAGAAAAGCGCCGCGGCGTGGAGCGTCTGGAAAAATTCTTTCATAAAAAGTTCTCTTTCGTTGAAAATTCAACTGACTTGTTGCTTTTAGTATAGTACAATGAACGCACAAAAGCAACAGGAGCTTCGAAGAGGCGTGAGCTTTCTGCAAGAGAGGCAAAGACTATGAGTTATGAAAACTGGAAGGACAAAATCGGCACATTTGAAGTGATGGACGTGCGGGGCAAAAAGATGGACTTCTTCCCCGCATTGAAGGCAAAGGCTGCCGCGCTGAAAAACGGCGAAGGACTGCATATCATCCAGACCTTCGAGCCTGTCCCCCTGTACCCGGTGCTGGCCCTTATGGGCTTTGAGCATCACACGGAGAATGTGAGAGGCAGCGAATATCACATCTGGTTTTATCGAGTGAAGAAAGGAGAATAACCGCATGAGCTACGAAAACTGGAAGAATAAGGCGCAGGGGTTTCAGACCGTGGATGTGCGCCATATACAGGGCAGCTTCTTTGAAGGGCTGAAGAAAAGAGCCGAGGCGTTGGAGGTGGGCGAAGGATTACACATCATCCAGACCTTTGAGCCGCATCCACTGTACGCTGTCATGGAGGGCTTGGGCTACGAGCACCACACCGAGCAGCGGAGTGAGGCGGAGTTCCATGTCTGGTTCTGCCGTGTGGAGAAGAAGGAAGGCGACAGCTCCGCTCCCTTCAAGCCGCTGGCTCTTTTGAACTATCCCATGATCGATGAAAAGCTGGGGCAGATCGCCGTGGATTTTTGGGAGACCACATGGCAGAGTGAGAAGCGCGTACTGCCCTACGAAACGCGGCTGCTGCTGTCCCTGACCAACGCTGTCGGTGCGGGCCGGATGAGGCAGGCGGCGCGGGAGCTGGTAAAGGCATATATCCACGGTGTGGAGAGCGCCGCGTTGGACGATGTGTTCGAGCTGCTGGCATGGAATCAGGGCATCGGTTTTTTCAGCAGCGAGATCGGCCCCTCGGCGCTGTTTCAGGCGTACAAGCTCATTAAAAACGGTGAGAAGCAGGGCAAGTCCCGGGAGGATATCTGCAGTGCGCTGCGCGAGAAATTTGGGGAGAAGAACCCGGAGATGCAGGTCCTGAACAAATGATAAGGAGTTGTTTTGTATTATGACCATTCAAACGGTAACAGATGCCATCCGCTATGTAGGGGTCGATGATAACACATTGGCACTCTTTGAAAACCAGTACCCCGTCCAGCCTATGGGAGTGAGCTACAACTCCTATGTTATTCTGGATGAGAAGATCGCCGTGATGGACAGCGTGGACGCACGGGCGGCGGAAGAATGGCTTTCCAATGTGGCGCGGGTGTTGGAGGGGCGCAGCCCCGACTATCTTGTGGTCACACACATGGAGCCGGATCATTCCGGCAGCCTCATGCGGCTGGCACAAAAGTACCCGGAGATGAAGATTGTGGGAAACGCGAAAACATTTACCATGATCCAGCAGTTCTTCGGCACAGGTGCATTGTCGGAAGACCGTATGCTGGAGATTGGCGAAAGAGATACGCTTTCCTTGGGTTTGCACCGGCTGCGCTTTCTGCTGGCGCCGATGGTACACTGGCCGGAGGTGATGGCAGCATATGAAGAGGAGGAAAAGATCCTGTTCTCGGCGGATGCCTTCGGCCGCTTCGGCTCACTGGAACGGACTGCCCGTGCCCCCTGGGCGCCGCAGGCCAGGCGGTATTATTACAACATCGTCGGAAAGTATGGCGCACAGGTGCAGGCGCTGCTGAAAAAAATCTCCGCGCTGGAGATCAAAACGATTTGCCCGCTCCATGGCCCCATGCTCACAGAAGACTTGGGGGAGTATCTGCGGCTCTATGATCTCTGGTCACAATGGAAACCGGAAAAACCGGAGGGCATCCTGATCGCTCACGCATCCATCCATGGAAATACCGCATATGCATCGGAGGCCCTCAAGAGCAAGCTGAAGGGAAAAGGTGCGCAAGTCACCATGTGCGATCTGACGGCAACAGACCTTTCCTATGCCGTGACCAGCGCATTCTACTGTGGGAAACTGGTGTTGGCCTGCTCCACTTATGACGGAGGACTGTTCCCGCCCATGAAGGCCTTTTTGGATCATTTACAGACAAAGGGATTCCGAAACCGCCGGATCGGCCTCATGGAAAACGGCTCATGGGCCCCTGCTGCCGCGCGGCTGATGCGCGCCGAGTTGGAAAAGATGAAGGAACTCCGACTGTGTGAAACAGATGTATCGCTGCGCGGCGCACTGAACCAAACCAGCGAAGCGCAGATGGACGCTCTGGTGGCGGAGCTCTGCGCGGAGTAGGCGGCGAGCCTGGCTTCGTCTGTCCGCCCGATGCCTCAAAAGCAAAACATCGTCGCTGATTTATTTAGACAACAATATGGCGTTGAGTGATGCCGAAGCTTTGAAAATAGATCGAAGCGCAGCCGCAGATGTTCTCTGCGGCTGCGCTTTTTGCATTTTGACCACGGTGTAAACGGATGGCTTTGACCGTTGCCCTCGGTTTCTAAGGAGACACGAAGTGTGCTACATGGAAGCGTATGCGGATAAGTCCTTTGATGTGGTGATCGTGTCCAATACCATAATTGATACTTCTTCAGCTTTCAATGAAAATTCATCAGCTTGTCTAAATTTTATTCGATGTGATTGTGCATAGGATTAATTGAACTTCCCAGAAATTCGGAGAGACGGTCGCCTTGTATGTTCAGCCTTTTCTTTGAATCTCCGATGGGGACATAACTATATTGCAGGTTGGGATATAAAAGCACTGTACACTGCCCGGCATCCAAATCACGAAGCACATATTTTTCAGGTATGAATAGTCGTTCAATGCCATTCTGCGGTAGATGGAGCGTCACGCCTCGAATAGACATAGCTTTTATCTGATTTTCCGAAAGGATGACTTGCACAGGCTCTACATGGTTTTCCTCGTCAATCTGCTGGATCAGCTTCGCGCCTCGGATCGTGCCGTGGGTTCCGTCCTCATAAACCAAGTCATAAGAGAAGTCGTTTCCGACATTGAAAATGATTTCGCCATCCGGCGAAGTTGTTACTTCACTTTTGTTGACCATTAGTTTGGCGGGGTTTCCATTGTCATCGTGAACCTGAAGAACCAAGCCGTTTTTACCCGCCGACAAAATTTGGCGGCCACTTAGCTTTACTGCTGCCGTGCAGACTTCTGGATAGCGAATCGTCAATTTCTGATAGCGGTCGAGCAGCGAATTCTCTGCCCAATCAGAAAGCTGCATTTTTCCATTCTTCAGCGCATACTCAATTCCTTCACTGGTGAATTCGGAACCGAGGGCATCTTCGGGAACCCATGCACCACCCAACGCCGTGGACCGGTACAGTACCTGCCCGGTCGATTTTTTCACTTTGGTTTCGATGCCTGCAGTTTTCAGTTTATCTGCAAAGTCCGCCATACCAGTTGCCGAACGGAGGATACCAGTAATTGTCTTTCTCAGGTATTTCTGCTCTTGTGCATTGTCAGACAGTCTGGCGCAGATACCGGCATAAGTAAATGTATCAGTATCAGATAAGCTATTGTCCCGGACAGCTCGACCCGCGCCCTCCAGCAAATAGCTTATATGCTTGCCTCGAATTGTAGGTATGATTTCCAGTTCCTTTGCCATAGAAAGAAACTGACTATAATCCGTTGCCCGCTCCAAGCAAAAATTCAGCCTCTTTCGGATTTCCGTCCGGTTGGATACAGATTTCTTTTTCCCTGCGTTTTCAGGATACAGTTGCCCAATCTTTTGTGGATCATCAATCACGGATAAATGTGCTTCCATGCACAAGCGGTCAGAAATATCCCGTATCTGACGTGCCGTGCGGTAAGGCACCGTTCGCAGTTTCTTATAGTCGTAAAAGGAAACTGCATTGATCATAATGTGGTTATGGATATGACCTTTATCAATGTGGGTCGCCACCACATACTCGTACTTGCCGCCTGTGTATTCAAATGCCAGTTTCTTCCCCAGCTCATGCGCCTGCTCAGGCGTGACAGCATCTTCTGGAGAAAAAGACTGTATCAGGTGATAAGCAAGATTTGTGGAACGCTTTCTTTTCAGGTTCCGCGCCTTGTGCGCAAGCACTGCTGTCATTTCAAAGTCGATAGAAGCTGTTTGAGGCTCACAATTATAGCCTGACACCAGCATCTGACCATCGGTCTTGTCTGGGTTTTTGATATAGGCCAGTGCCTTGCCAAGAGTAGATTTTATCGCATGAATTTTTGTGATAGCCATAAGAAGCTCCCTAAAAAGAAAGATGCCCTATGTGAAATGAATCTCACATAGGGCATCTGCCTGTAATTATTGTTTTGTTGATTCCGCTTCCGTCATAAGGCGGTCAAAATCGCTTTGGTACTGCCTGTCCTGTATAACGCGGTACTTTTCAAATTCACTTTCTGCGAAAGCCTTTGCGATTGCTGCTGTAACCTTTCCTTTATCTTTTAGAATTTCGGCATCGTTGAATTGCAGGAAAGCGTCCAGTTTCTCTGCCCAGTCCTGCATCGTCATAGGAATATGCCGCCGTGCTTGGCGCGTTGCATAGTCAAGGTACATTGTTACAATCTCATTCAGTTCCTGTAACTCATCTTGCTGCAAATAGTTCTTTGCAACAGAAACATCGGCTTTGACAATCTTCCCATTTGGGGCATTCTTCCATGAGGTCAGCCCCATGTGGTCTTTTGTGTGGTCTGCCCGTTGCACAATGACCTCTGCAGCAGTACTGCCGTGAACAGCGTAGTGCATTTTATTCTGAACGGTTGCAAAGAAGTCTTTGGTCGTTTTGCTGTCTACCGAGTAATCTACGGCAGTAGCATAAATATCCGTAATTTTCTGGTAAAAGCGGCGCTCGCTGGCGCGGATTTCCTGTATTTCGGAAACCAAATGGTCGAAGTAATCTTCATCAAAGATTTGCCCATTAATAAGCCGATCCTTATCCAGAACATATCCCTGCCGGGTAAATGTATCCAGCACTTTGGTTGCCCATTGACGGAATTGTGTGGCACGGGTGGAATTGGTGCGGTAGCCAACAGCAATAATGGCGGGCAGGGAGTAGAATTTGTAGTGATAGGTCTTGCCATTATCTGCAACTTGTGCAAATTTTGCACAAGTTGTACTTTCGGATAATTCATTTTCCGCAAAAATATTCCGCAGATGTTTGGCAACAACACTGCGGTCAACTTCAAACAGTTGTCCGATGCCTTTTTGCGTCAGCCAGACCTCGTGATCCTGAACGCGAACTTCTATGCCATCTGTCTCTGAATCTTTCGTGAACACAAGAAAATCTGCTGTGCTGTTACGAACATACCGTTCTGTGCCTGCCATCGCTGCTCTCCTTACATCAGTACAATGTAAGAATAGTATATCATGCTTTTCAATAAGAGCAAAGCCCATTTTCACGATTTTCCATACAAATGGACTTATCTCTCATCATGTTCATTTTCTTGTATATCATGCTGATGTTCCTCTCCCATACATTTGGCATACAATTCTGGTGTGCATTTGAGAGTAATCGGCTTCGGATATAGCTCCATGAAAATCAGGGGTGAGTGATATTTTTTCTCATATTTTGTAATTTGACTATCCGTCAAACTTATCAGATCTTCACCACCGTCTCCGCATATCAGAAACGGACCTGCGAAGAAATCCGTTGGACCATATAAGCGGTTCGGTGGTAATGGAAGCAGCTTTCCTTCATCATTACAGATGATATAGGCATCCCCGTCCAATCTTGCGCTTTCTATACTCCCACAAACATATTTTTGAAAAGTTTCCAGCGTATTAGGTATCTTGATTTCCTCTGGGTACTTACCCGGCTGCACATATAACACACGGATTTCTTCATTTTGATTCATATCGTCATTCTCCTATTCAATAAATTTTTCTCAACAGCTTAACCACACGTTCCAAATAGTCGGCTTTCAGTTCAAGAAATTCTCGGCGCAGTTGCTCCACATCATTGGCATGAACCGACTTATTTTCATTGCAGTGTTTTGCAATTTGGTTAATGCTGCCCGCGATGCGACCCATCGAAGCATTTAATTGTTTCAGATTGGAAAAGTCATAATGCCGTACCTCTCCATGCAAAAGCATCTCTAAACCAAACGCCGAGAAATTTGTCATTTCAGCTTCAACCATCTTTGCTTCAACTAAGTGCCACTCCTCCTCCGTAAACCAGATGCGCTTCGGTATAGGACGTCTGCGATTCGCCATAAAGTCACCTTCCTCTATTGGGCTTGGGTTTGCCCAAAACGGGTTTCAGGGTGTCCCTGATCTGCATCTGTGAGACCCAGATGCAATGCTTGCTAACCGTCGCTCACGCTCCGGTTACCCCTGTGGGTCTCAACGGCGATGCTTGCGGCACACTGCAAAGAGCACCGCCCCCACAAGCACCACCGGCATGAAGTCCAGCAGCAAGGAAAACTGATCAAGCTGCTTCTTCTGCTGCTTTACAGGTTGGGAAACAATCTCTGGCACTGCGGTCGGCTGCTGCGGTGCATCCGTGTTTCTGTTGTTGAAACTGTTCGCCGCCTGCACCGTGCTATTTTGATCTCGGCTTGGCGTGTTCATCTCGCGGTCTGGATTGGCAGTGTCCGTCACTGTCAAATGAAAGTCCACACCGTTTTCAGTTGAGAGTTCCTTCTGCTCACATCTGAATTGGTAACGGTTTTCTGCATCGCCAACAACATAAGCCGAAAGAAAAGCATATTTTCCGCTCAGTGCATTTGGTTCAACAGCGGCCAACCCATTCGATTCATAAAGCTCCAAATCATAAACATCATCAGTGTACAAATTCTGCAAGTAAACTATCCCGTGTTGGGAAAAACCAATCGGCGCAGTCAGATAGGCTCCTACCTGTGCCGGTTCTGGCTCATAGTTCTCTGGTGGCGTTTCCAGCGGTTGCAACGTATAGTGCCGTTGCTGGCCGGTCACGCTCTCATACCAGCTGCTGCCTGCCAAGGTATAAATCAGGTCGTAGTGGTTCCCGCCTTCTGCTTGCAAAAATGTCGTTTGGTTGATTTCCTGCAAGGGATAATCATCCAAGGCATCATACTGCACAGCAGCCGCGCAGTAATATTCTGACGGTGCGACTGTCACTGTTTTCGTGTAGTTGTTCAACCCATCCAGAACAATAGCTGTTGATTCTGTATCAGATGGGCCATTGCCAAGTGTGACAATCACAGTGCGGTTCTGCAATTTTTGCGGCAAATCCTTGACCGCCACCGTTACAGTAGCAGCATCTTCTGCATAGACTTTTGTTGCTGTACAAAGTAAAAGCGCAAAAAGTAATGTGAGAAATTTTCTCATAAAAAACACCTCTCAGAATCCCGCATAGCGGAAATAATAGCATGGTCTGCTCTCCATCCATGCGTTGGACATATTCACTGCAACGCCATAGCCATAGCAACACTCGATCCACGCACCACCGCCAAGCGCCATCTGAACGTGCCCCTGTTCGCCGCCGGAGGCATATACCACGCGCAGATCTCCCGGCTGCACTTCAGACGGGGAAATACTTACTAGGTCTGCTGCATTCCGATAGGCGGCTGTACTGCCTGCGGAAAAAGGCAGGTTCTGCGCCCAATAGCAATATTGGACAAAGCTCGAACAATCCAGATTGATGCCCACGCTTGGATTGCCCGGCCCGCCGCGCAGCGAAGATGGCTGGGCATAGACAAACTTTCCTTGGCAGCTTAACGCAAAGGCGACCACCTGACCGCGTGCAGTGGTGGCGTCAATATTCAGGCTGGTAAATAGCTGCCGCAGTTCTTCCTCGGTCATACCGCTGCCGGTGGCACGGCATTTTATGCCGTCCACAATTCCATACAGTTCTTCCCAGTCCATGCGATACAGAAGCGATGCCCATTCCACATTTCCATAAGTGTCTTCGCCATCCTTATACCACCCCTGAAATCCGCTTGCGCCGTTGGGCAGCGTAATCGTTTTTGTATATCGGGAGGATACCGCATTACCGGCATACTCATTACCGTACTGATCCTGCTTAATGATTGTCCGGGTCAAAGTTCCTGCATCACAACTTTCTGCCAGCGCTTCCAGATTTCCGGTTCCGCCGTCCGCACCGTTTGGGGCCTGCGTTTCCGGGTCTGTGTAGCGGTCATAGCCTGTCAGATAAATCGTGCAGTCGAGATCGTAGTGACCGTACTGCCCATCGTTCAACTCTCCGGGGCACCAAGGTATGGCAGTTGCATTGGAGAAAGTAACCTCGTAATCATCGGAAACTGCATCCTCGCCCTCACCGGTCACAACAGTAAAAGTGACCGTCAGCTCGTCAGGGGAATAAAACCAGTCATTCAGTTCGCCCTTGTACAAATTAGCGCTATCATCCAGCACAATATTGCCGGTGCAGTCCGCTGCCTTAATTTTCCCATCAGCAACTGCGTTGTATTCTTCCGGCAAATCGGAAAGTTCAGAGCCTGTTGCACCATCTGGGAAAATGACAGGAAAAAAGACGGTCACATCATGTGTGCCGTCCTCTTTCCATACAGTATAGCTTTTATTTTCTGCATGACCTTCATTCCAGTGCCACTCTGCGGCGGCATCGTACTGCCCGCAGGCATCATCGCCCTCACTGCAAGTATGGGTTTCAAGGCGATAATCCTTGATGGAAACCACCTCGCCTTCGCTGCGGTAACCGTTCACGCAGCCGCCATAACTCATGCAGGAATAAGGAGCCGACTCTCGTGCAGTCACATCCAGACCATACGCTGCCAATGCTCGGCAGAATTTTGTAAAAGGCACATTGTCGCTGAAAGCAGACACAAGCTCCGAACGCGGCCAATCCTGCTGGTAATATACTGTCGCCAAGGAAATAATCTCCGCCGTGTCATTGTAGATACCGTTTGCATAGTTCCAAGTAACACCATGCTGCAAATTATTACTGCGCTGCCCGGTGAGGGAATCGTACCCATAGGGATTGCCATTGGAGTCAACGTCATTCTGGAATGCCTGATAGATGCCCTCGGTAACCGCTGCATTTCGGTAGTCGTTGATTTTCTGCACAAGTGTCTGTACATCCTCAATACGATTCGCGCCAAACACAGAGGTAGACGTTGTGCCGCTCATCTGTCCCAACAGGCTCACAATAATCAGGAACAGTAAAATAACCGCACCAATCAGGATCACTTTTCCCATAGAAATCAGATTTCGCAGCGGGTGCAGAACCACCTTGGTTATCTTTTTCAGAACATTCCCGGTATTGGTAGCAGCCTCTTTGACCTTTCCCGGAACACTGCCGGTGAAATCATCCGCTGAGACCTGAAATGAAGATAGGTACTGCTCTGTACTGCGTAGGGTCGCACCACCGATTTTTACAACGGATTTCCCACCTTGCAGGCGCAGTACCTGCCCACCGGCTTTCAATGCGTCCTTCGCATTGATTGTCTCGTCTTTCAAGTCTTTCAGGATATTGCCGGTCTGCTTGCCAATTACAAAAGCGCTGTCCGCTGCTGCGGCCATGATATTGCCTTCCACAACAGTCTGTGCAACCGCTATGTGCAGCCCTGCATTTTGAACGGCATCCGTATCGAAGTCATCGTGATAATTCAAAGCGCTGGCTCCGGCTTGCAGCGGACTTTCTATGGCATCCACAACCCGGTATGTCTGATGTTCCCCTGTCATATAGGAGATTTCGACCGCTGGGTTGAATGCGATGCGACCGTCATCGACCATTTGCAAGATGGATGGAATTAGATACGTCAAACGAATGTAACGATGTATTTGATTACGGCTTTCATCAACTTCTTTACCCATAGCATCAAGTGTTCTCAACTTTGTCCCAAGTTGGGACGAAGTTGCTTTTCCTTGATGTTTCATCGCTTCCATGCGCATTTTATAAGCAAACGCCTTCTCACTTGGCAACACATGCTCACGCTGGATATTGCTGTTGACCATCAGGATCGTGGCTTCGTCATCGTCTATGTATTCCACTCTAGCAGGGATGCTTTCGATGCCGAGTTCCTTACAAGCCTCCCACCGGCGATGTCCGCTTATCACTTCATAGCCGACACCAACCTTTGGTCTGACGATGATGGGCGTAATGATGCCGCTCTCTGAAATACTGTCTACCAATTCACTGAATTCCAGATCATGTCGGATATGGAACGGATGATTGGAGAATGGATGCAACTTATTTATTGGAATAGTTTCCTCTTTGCTTGCTCTGTAAGCAGACGTTGTTTTCTTTGTCATGCTGCGTACTCCTGCGGTTTTTTGATAGCTCTTAAGTACCCCGATTTGACCCCAAAAATGTACCCAAAAATCGTATACTTTTTGCCGAAAATGTACCCAAAGGGCATTTTTGCATAAAAAAAGCCCCTAATCACTGTAGTACAGCGATTAGGGGCTTGCTATGATTTATAGAACGACCTTAACCGTCAGGTCTTTCCATTGCTTCGGCCAAAGCACGCAGCCACGCGAATTTCGATAAGAACGAGCCTTATCGTAATCCACATTTAATTGTAAAAATCTACGTGATTCAAGAACGTGGATTTTTAATTGCTGCCTGAGCGGCGGCGAGGCGGGCGATGGGAACACGGTAGGGAGAGCAGCTGACGTAGTCCAGGCCAACGTTGTGGCAGAACTCAACACTGCTGGGATCGCCGCCGTGCTCACCGCAGATGCCCAGACCCAGGTTGGGGTTGGTTGCGCGGCCGTCATGGGCAGCCATCTTGACCAGCTTGCCAACGCCGATCTGATCCAGGTGCTGGAACGGATCGCTCTCGTAGATTTTGTTATCGTAGTAAGCGGTCAGGAACTTAGCAGCATCGTCACGGCTGAAGCCGAAGGTCATCTGGGTCAGGTCGTTGGTGCCGAAGCTGAAGAAGTCAGCTTCCTTGGCGATTTCACCGGCAGTCAGGGCTGCACGGGGAATCTCGATCATGGTGCCGACCTCGTACTTCATGTCAACACCGGCAGCGGCGATCAGGGCATCAGCAGTCTTGACGATGACGTCCTTGACGTACTTCAGCTCCTTGACTTCGCCAACCAGAGGAACCATGATGTGCGGGGTGATCATCTTGCCAGTCTCGGCAGAAACCTTGATGGCAGCCTTGATGACAGCGTTGGTCTGCATCTCAGCGATTTCGGGATAAGTGACGGCCAGACGGCAGCCACGGTGACCCATCATGGGGTTGAACTCGTGCAGGCTGACAACGACGTTGTTCAGTTCTTCGGTGGTCATGCCCATGTCCTTAGCCAAAGCCTCGATATCCTCGGCCTTGGTGGGCAGGAACTCATGCAGCGGCGGATCCAGATAACGGATGGTCATCGGACGGTCGCCCATGATGCGGTACATAGCGGTGAAGTCAGCTTCCTGGAACGGCTCGACCTTGGCCAGAGCGGTCTTGCGCTCCTCAACAGTACGAGCGCAGATCATCTCACGGACAGCGGCGATGCGGTCCTCGGCGAAGAACATATGCTCGGTACGGCACAGGCCGATGCCCTCAGCACCCATATCGACAGCGTTCTGTGCGTCGCGCGGGTTGTCGGCGTTGGTCATGACCTTCATCTGGCGGTTAGCGTCAGCCCAGCCCATGAAGCGCTTGAAGTTGGCATTCTCGGTGGAAGCCACGGTAGCGATCTGGCCCTCGTAGATGTTGCCGGTAGAGCCATCGATGCTCATCCAGTCACCCTCGTGGAAGGTGTGGCCGTTGATGGTGATGACCTTGGCATCATAGTCGATAGCAACGGTGTTGTCGTTGCCGCAGCCGGAAACGCAGCAGGTGCCCATGCCGCGGGCGACGACAGCAGCGTGGCTGGTCATACCGCCGCGGACGGTCAGGATACCCTGAGAGACCTGCATGCCGACGATGTCCTCGGGGCTGGTCTCAAGACGGACCAGGACGACCTTCTTCCAGGCATCGTCCTTGACCTTCTCCTCAGCGTCCTCAGCAGAGAAGACAACGCGGCCGCAGGCAGATCCCGGAGAAGCGGCCAGGCCCTTGCCAATAGCCTGGGCGGCCTTCAGGGCAGCGGCATCGAACTGCGGGTGCAGCAGGGTGTCGAGCTGCTTGGGCTCAACGCGCAGGACAGCGGTCTTTTCATCGATAACGCCCTCGTCCACCAGGTCGCAGGCGATCTGCAGAGCAGCCTGGGCGGTACGCTTGCCGTTACGGGTCTGCAGCATGAAGAGCTTGCCATCCTCGATGGTGAACTCCATGTCCTGCATATCCTTGTAGTAGTTCTCGAGGCGGGTTGCGATCTCAACGAACTGATCGTAGACCTCGGGCATCTCCTCATGCAGCTTGCTGATGGGAGAAGGAGTACGGATACCGGCGACGACGTCCTCGCCCTGGGCGTTGATCAGGTACTCGCCCATCAACTTCTTCTCGCCGGTAGCGGGGTTACGGGTGAAAGCAACGCCGGTGCCGGAACGCATGCCGGAGTTACCGAAAGCCATCTGCTGCACGTTGACGGCAGTGCCCCACTCGTAGGGGATCTCGTTCATCTTACGATAGACGTTGGCGCGGGGGTTGTCCCAGGAGCGGAAGACGGCCTTGACGGCGCCGATCAGCTGCTCTTTGGGGTCCTGCGGGAACTCTTCGCCCTGCTTCTCCAGGTAGATCTGCTTGAACTCCTTGACGAGTTCCTTCAAATCCTCGGCGTCCAGCTCAACGTCCTGGGTAACGCCCTTGCGCACCTTCATGGCGTCGATGCGCTCCTCAAAGAAGCTCTTGCCCAGCTCCATGACGACGTCAGAGTACATCTGGATGAAGCGGCGGTAGCAGTCATAAGCAAAGCGGGGGTTGTCGGTCTTTTTGGCCAGGCCCTCAACAGCCTGATCGTTCAGGCCCAGGTTCAGGATGGTGTCCATCATGCCGGGCATGGACTGACGTGCGCCGGAACGGACGGAAACCAGCAGGGGGTTCTCGATGGAGCCGAAGGTCTTGCCGGTCTGCTCCTCCAGGATGCCCATGTATTTGAAGATGTCCGCTTTGATCTCATCGTTGATCTCGCGGTTGTCAGCGTAGTACCTGTCTCTTATACACATCTCCGAGCCCACGAGACCGTACTAGATCT
>ENA-OXQU01000205-OXQU01000205.1-human-gut-metagenome-genome-assembly--contig:-NODE-205-length-24346-cov-10.9394_pt1 | contig 24346 bp, 20 predicted proteins | sample MGYA00249585_ERZ652569 | MGnify/ENA primary metagenome ERZ652569 (study PRJEB26925, sample SAMN05826638) | human gut metagenome | biome: ENVO:2100002; feature: ENVO:00000062; material: ENVO:00002003...
TCTACACAAGGCTATTCGTCGGCAGCGTCAGATGTGTATAAGAGACAGGGTTACGATGTACTCCGCCAGCGAAAGCCCGATACAGGTTTCTATCAGCCAGTTTTACGGCATCGAGATCAATGACTTTGCCGTGACGGTTGCAAAAACTGCACTTTGGATTGCCGAAAGCCAGATGATGAAAGAAACCGAAAAAATCCTGCTTGTGCCGCTGGACTTTCTGCCGCTGAAAACCAACGCTTATATTGTAGAGGGCAACGCCCTGCGGGTGGATTGGGAGAGCGTGGTGCCCAAGGATAAGCTGAATTATATTATGGGGAATCCGCCGTTCCACGGCTTTACATTTATGACGGCAGAGCAAAAAGCTGATATGCAGCTACTATTTCCTGGCGTTAAAAACCTTGATTTTGTGTGTGGATGGTACAAAAAAGCTTCGGACTATATTACAGGAACAAAGATTGAAGTATCCTTTGTATCTACAAACTCCATTGTGCAGGGTGAAACCGTCTCAAGATTTTGGGATTTCTTACCAGAAGATATTATCAATTTTGCCTATAGAACTTTTGTTTGGGACAGTGAAGCTACTGCAAGAGCGCATGTTCACTGTGTAATCATAGGTTTTGCTAAATTTCCCCGTGCAAAAAAATATTTGTACGATAATAAAAAAATCATCGTGGCTAAAAATATCAACTCTTATCTTTTTGATGGTGAGAACATCCTTGTACGAAGTAGAAACACTCCAATCTGCAATGTCCCCAAAATGATATATGGCAACAAGCCAGCAGATGGCGGTAATTTAATCATCGAAGACGATGAACTTCAAGAGTTTATTGCGAAGGACCCAAATTCCAAAAAATATATTCATCCTCTATTGGGTGCAGCTGAGTATATTAAAGGAAACAAGCGTTGGTGTCTCTGGCTAGTTGGTGCATCCCCTGAAGAATTAAAGAAATGCCCGCAAATTTTAAACCGTATAAAGAAATGCAAAGAAGCTCGAGAAAGCAGCATTGCAGCTGGTATCAGAAAATTTGCAGAAACACCAACGCTATTTGCGCAAAGAACTCAACCAACTGACAAAGATTTTATCATTGTTCCTCGTGTATCATCGCAGACAAGGCGATATATCCCAATGGGATTTGTTAAAGCGGGAACTATTGTAACGGATAGGGTACAAATCATACCAGATGCAACCTTGTATGACTTTGGAATTATCATTTCAAATGTTCATATGGCATGGATGCGCACAACCTGTATGCGCTTAAAGAGTGACTACAGTTATTCAAAAGATATCGTCTACAACAACTTTCCATGGCCTACACCAACCGAACAGCAAAAGACCAAAATCGAACTGACTGCACAAGCGATTCTGGACGCACGCGCTCTTTACCCGGACAGCAGCCTTGCCGACCTGTACGATGAACTGACCATGCCGCCAGAGCTGCGCAAAGCCCATCAGGCCAACGACCGCGCTGTGATGGACGCTTACGGCTTTACAAAGGGTACTGCCGCCCGCACCAGCGAAAGCGCCTGTGTGGCCGAGTTAATGAAACTCTACCAGCAAAAAGCATCGGAACCGGAGAAATAACAGCAAAACGCCCCTGAGTTATAGGCTCGGGGGTGTTTTTAGGTGCAGGACGCGCACTTTCTATTCTTTGAAAGAGGCGGTGTGACCCGTACGGGAATCTCCCGGGTTCTTTATTTTTCACGCACCGTTTGCTATGGAATAACGGTTCAGGTATCTGCCAACTATTTTTATATCGTATAAATTACTCCTCCGCCAACTCCACCACCAATTTGGCTTCGGTGGCGGCGATGGCAAGTTGGAGCTTATTCTCTAAGTTTGTCTTTTGCAGCATATTGATGACGTGGTACTTTACGGTGGATGGCTCGATGCCGAGTTCTTTTGCGATCTCGTTATAGGACAGCCCGCGCACAAGACAGCGCAAGACCTTCATCTCGCCTTTGGTGAACTCTGCGCTCATGGCGGTGCCGATCTCCACGCTGGGCGGTGCATCGGGAAAAATATGATCCCCCGCCATCGTGCGGCGCACGACCTGCATCAGGGTCCCTTCATCGCCGTCCTTATACCACAGGCTGTCCGCGCCCACGGCCTTGGCCCGGGCTAAAACCTGTGTGTCAATAAGCGAGGTTGCCACCACGATCTTGATTTCCGGATGCGCTTTTCGTATCTTTTCGGCGGCGGCCAGACCGTTTTCGCGGTGTTCGGTCTGCACATCCATCAGCACAAGGTCGATGTCCTCGGTATCGCACAGGATCGGAGCCTCTGCAGCACCGGGGATAGACACAGCAAGCTGATACCCGTCCTCGTTCTGAATATAGCTTTCAAGCAGGCTCCGTACCAGCTTTTGATCCTCAACGATCATAACGCGTATCATAAGTGCTCTCCTTATCGGGCAGGGTGACTTCCAGAACAAACACGGGCAGGGAGTGTACGGTTACCGTGCCCCCTGCTTTTTCAATGCGGCGGCGGAGCGAGGATAGCCCGCCGCCTTCCTTTATCTTCGCCTTGGGCGGTGTGCCGTTGTTCGTGATGCAAAGGTACCATTCCTGCGACCGGTGCTCGGAATCGGCGTACAATTCCGTGGCGCCCGCATGCCGCACAGCGTTGGAGGTACACTCCCGCAGGATCAGTGCGTAGAACTCGCGGGTGGCGCGTGCCGCAGGGTACGCACCGCGCAGCTGTACGGTTGCGCCCAGAACAGCCGCCCGCCTTTGCATACAGGTCAGCGGGTCCTCGGCAGCATCCTCCTGCCGGGCGCGGCATAGCAGGGAAATGGAACTTTCCCACTTTGCAGCTTCGCTCTTGATCCGGGCAAGGTCATGCTCATGCCGCAGTGCGCGCCGTGCGGCAAGCAGGGTATGGCCGATGTCGTCATGCACCCGCATCTTCATTTTCAGGATTTCTTCCTCCCGCACAATGTCGGGCATATTGTCATATAAGCGCTTTGCGCGGCGGTTCGCATCGGCAAGGCGCTCGTTTTCCTGCTGCAGTGCAGCATGCAATGCAGCCAGCTGGGTGACATCGGTGGCCATCACCTCGGTGTACGGTATGCCGTATTTGTCCTGAACAGGGCGCACCGTGAAATGATATACCGTTCCGTCCGGGAATGCGTAGATGCGGGCGGCCTCATCGCGCAGCCGCACACCGCCGCCGGGACTGTGCAGCGCCTGCTCCAGGTCCGTAAGGGTCTGCAGATCCCGGCCGCAGAGGACTGCAGCGATCTCCTGCATCCTGTGATTGATCAGGCGCAGTAGGCCGTTGCGGTCAAAGTAGCAGATGGCCGCCGGCAGTGTGTCAAAGCCTTCCTTGACAGCATTGCGGGAGATTCGGGAAATCATAGGCCGCCTCCTTCTGCCGGAAACATCGTGAAATACAAAAGTCCGTCATCATCCCGTTCAAGCTGCATCTGGGGCAGGCCGGGCAGCGCAGCGGGCGCATCGGTGCATTGAACGCTGCAGCGCAGCCCCCAGCCCTGCGCCGTATGCTCGGCGCAGAAAAGGATCTCCTGCAATCCCGGCAGGGTCGCTTCTATGATGGCTTCAAAGGCGTCATAGATCGCTACGGCAGACGAAGGGAAAATCTTTGCTGTGTCGGTGATCTGTACGGCGCAGCGTATATCACTCAGGCGCAGGCTCTCGGCCGATTCAAACAGGCTCAGTCGCAGCTCCGTGGTGTCGATGTCCTCCGCCTTGTCGCAGACAAAAACAAGGTTGCTGCGCCGCTTGATATAGGTTCCCAAAATGACGATGTGCTTCAGCAGCCGCCGGGCGGTATCGACATCGTCCGTGGCCTTGAGCGCAATCAGATATTCCTGTATCCGTGCCAGCTGGCGGGCTGTGACGGTCTCGATTTTGTCATACAGCCGGTTCTGCTCGCTCAGCTGCAGCCACTGTGCCTTTTGGGCTGTTTCCGCCTGTATGATGTCCCCGATGTCATGCAATTCCTCCTGCGTGAGGCGCAGCTCCTCCAGCAGAGCCACCAATTCGGTGATGTCCTCCTGCCAGAAAACATACCCTTTCCGGATCGGGTGGCCGTGAAGCTGGGTCGTGGCGTCCAGCTGGACACTGCCGGTGAGCGCTTGACGCAGCTGCTCCTCATGAAGCGGCGCTGCCTGCATGGAGCATTGCACAGGCACAAACGCCCGGTCCGTGATCAGACCCTTGGCCATAGATACCTCAAACAGCGTGGCATACCCCATGTTGGATTGGATAAGCCCGCACTGGATGCACGCCTCAAAGGTCGCTGTAAAGGTCAGGCATTGCACCACGGTCATATCACCGGCAATCGCATGCATCCACGGCACATTCAAAATATGCTTGTACAGTAAAGCATAGAGGGTGGCCAAAAAAATCGGCACAAGCGGCAGCCAGAGGATGCGCTTTGTATGCGGAATACGGCAGCGCCGCACCAGGTACACCACCGTGAACACGGCACAGGAAAATATCCACAGCAGACAGAGGTAATATACGAACCGATAGGTGTAATCGGGGCTACCCAGTACCTCCTGCCCGGGTGGGAACGCAAACGCAAGCTGATGGCAGTCGTTTGTCAGCACCAGGCTGAACAGCACCACCGGGAATACAAAAATCACGTACCGGTACTTGTACAGCGGGGCGGACTGCCCCCGATCCAAAAAGAAAAGCGTATAAAGTGCAAGGGTCGGGATCAGCAACATCGGGATATAGTACGCATACCACAATCGCCGCAGCATCTCCGGTGTCTGGGCAAAGTCATAGCGGATCAGGCGGATATCCAGCCAGAACAGCATCAGGGCGGCAGCGCCCAGCAGGCAGCGGCGGGTCTGTGCGTGCAGGATACGCCACCAGACCGATACCGCCCAGGAAAAGATCAGAATATTATACAGCACCGTGCGCCAAAAGCCGGAATACGGCATATAAAATGCCCGCATCAGGACAGCGCAGAGAATCACCCCTGCAACCGCAGCGGCTAACCACAAATTTCCAAGCCGTACCTTTGTCATAGCGCCTGTCCTTTCCAAAGGGTAGATCACCCGTCAGTTCCTTTCCAGTATCATTATGACGCAATCTGCACTTTTTTGCAATAGTGCTGAAAAAAAGCAGTAAAAAGCTCAAAAAACTATCCAAATGGTGGGGGCAAAAATCGTCCGATTCTTGTATGATGAAGGTGACAAATCGTATTCTTTGCAGGGAAGGAGGGCTGCGCCGTGCGAAGGATCGTTTTGGACGCGCAATACTCTGTGATGACGAGCGCATTGACAATGGCACTGAAACAGGGCAGGCCGGACTTCCAGGTGCAAAACGCCGGCCCTAAGACAAAGGATATTGTAAAGCTATGCCGTTCATGCAGGGCGGATGTCCTGCTGCTGGAGGTATGCCCACATCCGCCGCGCACCCTGCAGGATAGACTGCTGCTGGCAAACGACCTGCGGGATATCTGCCCGCATTGCAAAACGGTACTGCTTGTGGATGAGGCCGAATATCCCGAACTGGCCACCGCCGTGTGCCTGGCAAAAAAGGATCACATTGTCGATGATTTCGTCTACGCTTCCGTCTCGCCTGCCTATCTGAGCGCTATGATGGACACCTTATGACCAAAAGGAGGACAGCTATGAAAAAAGTACAACGAACGCTCGCTGCCGCATTGGCAGCTATGATGCTTATGGCTTTGGCCGGTTGCTCCAAGGGGGATGTAACCAAAGAGGTCAATTCCGGCTTATCCGACCTGAAAGCGCAGGCCGCCGAACCGGCTGTTGAACCCCAGACGGAGACCCCGGCAGAACCCAAGACCGACGCGGCATCCGAACCTGCATCGGAGCCCGCTGCAGAGCCGGAAGCTACCGCCGAGCCGGCCCCTGCTTCCGCTCCTGCGGACAATCCCGATTATCCATCGGCCGCTGGCCCGAACACCCAGACTTTGGAGGCATTCGGCACGGACTTTACGCTGGTGCTCAACGTGACCTGCCCCGACCAGGGCTGGTACAAGTCCGCGACCAGTTTCGGGGATCTCAAGCTGTTCCCGACCGATGACCCCAGCCATATCTTCTCCGGTGACCCGCGCATAACCTTTGAACTGAAAAGCGGTCTGGATAAGATCAACTACTATTACGACGACTTTGAAAATGTGGAGGAGCTTACCCCGCGCACCATCGGCGGCGTGGAGATGGCCGGACGCACCTACAAAAACGTCGGTATGTGGTGGACGGAATACTACGGTGAGATGCCCACCGGCGGCTGGCTGGCCATCAAGATCTCCGGCGTAGACATTGACCCCGGCACCGAGGGCGACACCGTGCTGAACAGCGTCACCTTTGGCTAAGCACAGGCAGCTTGCTGCACTCTCAACCGAAAGGCGGGTGAACCAACCATGAAAAAACGCTGTGCCGTACTATTGGCGGCGGCGATGCTGCTGTCTGCGGCAGGCTGCGCACAGGACAGCAAACAGCCCGAACCGACCGAACCGGCCGCAAGCGCTGTGAGCGAGACCTCCGCTGAAAATGTTGAAGCTACGGAGGAGACCCCGCAAAAGCCGCAGTCATCCCGCAGGTTTGATGATTCCCGCATCGCTACTCTGTATGATGTGGAATTCAGCTATACCGACCCCAACGGCAACAAGGACACCTATTTTTACGAGGTCCCGCAGATCGACGATGACACCGAGGGCGCAAAAAACATCAACGAGATGATCGGCTACCGCTTCGGCTATCTGGTAGAGCGCGCCGAGGATGCCCGCTCCCGCAATGATTTTATCGACACAAACTACATCATCTGGATAAGCACCTGGACCGGCCCGGTATTGAGCCTGCAGATCACAAGCGTTGACACAATGTACAACCACGATGTGGGCGCCTACCATTACAACTTTGAAACCGGCAAGGAACTTTCCAACATCGAAATGCTCGAGTACCTTGGCTACACCGACAACGACCTGACCTTAAAAGCACTGCAGCGCGCCGTGGCCCAGCATTTCGATACCTACTACGGCGGCGACGACCCCACCTACGCATCCGAGCTTTGCAAGATGCGCGCACAGAGCCTGAACGGGCTGAGCGATGTATTTACCTACTTTGCCGTCTACCCCTACTACACAGGCGGTCTTATCGTCACCGTGCCGATGTACACCCTTGCCGGGGCTGGCATGATGTGGACGGACATAGATGTTTACCCCGACAAGCGGCAGGCCAGCGGCCAGATCCTGCACGGGCAGGATGAATGGTTTACCTGCGATGTGACTGCCGCAGGAGAGGTTGCGGTACGCGCCCTGACCGACTATGTTACCCCTGACGGCGCTATGACCTACCAAGACATGAAGGAATGGTACGAGTTGGGCGACAAGACCGAGTTCGCGGTCAGCGGCTGCTACGGCAACTATATAAAGATGCTGATGACCAGCATCGGGCAGGACTACGCCCCCTATGTTTTCCTTCTGACCGAGAACGGCAATGTCGAATACATTGATGTCATCAGCGGCGCACAGTGCGGCACCATGGTCAACGGCGGTCCGCTCTTCGGTATCAACGGAATTGTCCGGTTTGAGACCGGCACGGCCTACGATGCAGAGTACGGAGCCGAGTACACGACCGTGTACGGCGTTTCCCGCGATAACGAAAAATTCAACCTGATGGAGGCTGTCTGGAACACCGCCCCGCTGAGCATTCCGAGCATGATCGGCTCCTTTGTGAGTGAGGAGACCGGCACCTGGTTTGAAATCTGCGAGGATCAGCCGAACTTCTATACCGGCGAATACGCCAACGGCCAGAGGGTTCCGGCCACATGGGACAGTAGCATCTCCTACCTTGGTATGGATGACCGCGGCTGGATCTGCTCTGTTTCGCTGTTCCGTATGGATTCAGGGCGTACACAGCGCGAAACGCTGGCTATGATGCCCGATGATTACGGCGGCGTCAATGTAATGCACATCGGCGGGGAATCCCTGTTGAACCTGCCGCAGCAGGAAGCTGTATGGTTTGAAATGACACAGGAATAAGCAAGGTTCTAAAATATTACTTTATAAAAGGAGGCAGACACTATGGCAACATGTACGCAATGTGGTGCCGAGTTAAAGCCCGGTACTAAATTCTGCGAGAATTGCGGTGCAAAAGTATCCGTACCGCAGCCCGCCGCACAGCCCGCAGCTGTGCCCCAGCCCCCGGTTCAGCCGACCCAGGCTGCACCTGCGCCCACGCAGCCCCAGACGAACGCAGCGAATCCTTACGCAGGCAATGCGCCCGGCACACCGCCGCAGACCGGCGCAGGCGCACCGCTTTACGCCGGAAAAACGTCCCCGCCTGCGTCCACACCGCCTGTTACGCCGCCACCGGGCGGCACGGGCGGCAACCCTTACAGCAATGTAGCCCCCGGCGGCAAGCCCAAGCGCCCCCGCGCACCAATGACCCCTAAGCGGATGATCCTGATCGCCATCCCGGTAATATTCCTGCTTATGATCATCGTAACAATGATCAGCGGATCCATCCGCACCGGCAAGCCGAACGCCAGTGACCCGAATCAGGGCACCTGGGAAGCAGCCTACGCCGAGGTCGGCGGCTCCGTGACGCAGGTCGAGGATGCCTTCGGCAGCGGGTTCCTGATGGACCTGAATGATAAGGGCAAGTGCGTTGTAACGGTGGACGGCACCAAGTCCTACGGCAAGTGGACGCTGAACGGCGGGGTCTTCCAGCTGGATTGCGGCGGCCTGAGCTGCACCGGCACCCTGCAGGACGAAATCCTGACCCTGAACGATGTGCAGGGACAGGGCGTGACGCTCTACTTCGTCAAGTCCGGCAGCACCATGCAACAGCCTTTGGACGGTGACAAGATGACGCAGGACGCCACCGCAGGCAGCGATACCGATGTGGGCATCTATGTGCTGGAATCCGCCTCCGACAGCGAGTACACCCTCTCCAAGGAGGAGCTTGCTCTCGTCGATATGGAGGACTTCTACATTGAGCTGCGTGCGGACGGCACCGGCGAAACCTACATGGAGGATTTTGTCACCTTCCAATGGAAGGACGGCAACTTCTACGCACTGACCGACCCTGACACCCCTGCCATGACCTACACCCGTGAGGGCGACCTGCTGACCATCGAGTATGACGGCATGACCATGGTCTTTAAGCGCAGCGACACCAAGCCTGAAATCGACCCCTCCATGCTGGACGGCGGCGATGACGAATATGACGGCACGGATGAGCCTGACCCGCCCTACACCTACGATGACGGCAACACCTACGATGATTTGGGCAACACCAACTGGTACGGCTGGTTCCGGATGGAAAACTACAAGAATGTACCGAACCGTGACTACTTTGACACCGACACCTACGATTGCTGGGGCTACATCGGTGAGAGCGAGGACGGCAGCCACTACTTTGAGGTTTACCGCGACGGTATGCCCGATGACCCGGTCATCACGATGTGGGTCAATGTCTATGATGACCATATCGAGCCTATCCTGGACGGCAGCGACTGGGTGCTTGACCAGAACATAACCGAGAGCGATGCGTATAAGTTCAACCTGTACCCGTATAACGACAATATCTCGCTGTTCATGTATGACTACGAGGGCGCGGACGGTTCGGCCTGTGCAATCAGCTTCTACATGAGGCTGGACGGCACCGAGTGGAACGAGGAGCTCGAAGAGCTGCCGCCCCGCTATGCGGAGTACAAGGCCGCCTTGGCCAACAAATAACGACCTGATTTATCTGTACAAAATGGGGCGGGCCCTGCCCGCCCCTGATATAGGAGGATCATTATGGGACTTATCAGAGCTGCAATGGGCGCTGCTGGCGGCGTTATGGCCGACCAGTGGAAGGAATACTTTTATTGTGAAGCTATGCCGGCTGACCTGTTGGCTACCCGCGGCTGGAAACGCCAGAGCGGACGCAGCGCCAACACCAAAGGCAATGACAACATTATCTCCAACGGCTCCATCGTGGCCGTTGCCGACGGCCAGTGTGCTATGATCGTGGAGCAGGGCAAGGTCGTGGATATGTGCGCCGAACCCGGCGAATATACCTACGACACCGGCAGCGCGCCGACGCTGTTCAGCGGCGATCTGTCCGAATCCATCGGCGCAGTGTTCCAGAACATCGGCAAGCGCTTTACCTTCGGCGGCGAGGCCCCGATGGATCAGCGTATCTATTACTTCAACACCAAGGAGTTGGTGGGCAACAAATACGGCACGCCCAGCCCGGTGCCCTTCCGCGTGGTGGATCAGCGCGCCGGCATTGACATCGACATTGCTATCCGCTGCTTCGGTGAGTACAGCTACCGCATCACCAACCCCATTTTGTTCTACACCAATGTCTGCGGCAACGTGGAGGAAGGCTACACCCGCGACGAGATCGACGGGCAGCTGAAATCCGAGCTGATGACCGCCCTGCAGCCCGCCTTTGCCAAGATCAGCGATATGGGCATCCGCTATTCCGCACTGCCCGGCCATACAATGGAGCTTGCCGAGGCTCTCAACGATGTACTCTCCGCTAAGTGGGGCAAGCTGCGCGGCATTGAGATCGTATCCTTTGGCGTGTCCAGCGTAAAGGCCAGCGAGGAAGACGAGCAGATGCTCAAGGAAATGCAGCGCAACGCAGCCTTTATGGACCCGACCCGCGCCGCTGCGCATCTTGTCGGCGCACAGGCCAGTGCTATGCAGACCGCAGCCGGCAATCAGGGCGCAGGCCCCGCCATGGCCTTTATGGGCATGAATATGGCCGGTGCGGCGGGCGGTATGAACGCACAGGGGCTGTACCAGATGGGCGCCCAGCAGCAGGCCGCCGCACAGCCCGCCCCGGCCCCGGCAGCCGCTCCCGCAGGCTGGACCTGCAGCTGCGGCCAGACCGGCAACACCGGCAAATTCTGTGCAAACTGCGGCAGCCCCAAGCCTGCCCCGGCACCCGCAGCCGACAGCTGGGTATGCAGCTGCGGCACCTCCAACACCGGTAAGTTCTGCTGCAACTGCGGCAACCCCAAGCCAGCACCGGCCCCCGCCAAGTGCAGCCAGTGTGGTTGGACCCCGGTTGACCCGGCCCATCCGCCCAAGTTCTGCCCGGAGTGCGGTAAGCCCTTTGGCCAGTGATGCGCAAAAAAAGTGCTGCGGTGCTTTGCGCCGCAGCCGCTTTTCTGACAATGTCCGGCTGTAAAAAAGCACCGCCCGGCACACTGACCGGTATCAGCATCAGTTATTCCGGGATGTGCTATGACGACACCTATGGGTTCAGCATAAGAAACGACCCGGCTGACGGCTGCCTTTTCAGCTGTAATTACAAGGATGATGAATGGGTGGAGCTGGAAAATATCCCTGTTGAGGACACCCAATGGCAAGAAGCCCTGGCTCTGGCAGAAAAGCTGGGGCTGGAAAGCCTGCCGGACGAAAAGAAAAATTCTTCCGGCTTATTTATTACCGATGAAACGTTAAATAGCGTTTGCCTGATTTACAAAGCCCCGGATGACGAGACCATCTACCGTTATCTGGATGCCGATGGCAATACGCGCAGCGCCCTGCGTGATTTTTTTGAGGATCTGGCAGGGCAGCTGCAAACCGAAGGAAAGAGAGGTGACGCATAATGGCAACGCAGCTTACCAACTACCAATGCCCTGCCTGTACCGGTCCGCTTCACTTTGACGGTGCCAGCGGCAAGCTGGTGTGCGATTTCTGCGGCAGCAGCTACGACACCGCCGAGATCGAAGCCATGTATGCCCAGAAGGAAGCCGCTGCCGAAACCGCCGCGCAAAACAAAGAGGCGCCCCCGCCCGACTCCGTCTGGAGCGAAAACGAGGCCGCCGGGCTGCGCAGCTATTCCTGCCCGTCCTGCGGGGCGGAACTGATCTGTGACGAAACCACCGCCGCAACCAGCTGCCCCTACTGCGGCAACCCCACAGTCATTGCGGGGCAGTTCAGCGGTATGCAGCGGCCTGAGCTTGTGCTGCCGTTTGTGCTGGACAAAAACGCTGCCAAGGCCGCGCTGAAAAAATACTACCGCGGCAAGCGGTTTTTGCCCAGCGCCTTCTCGGCACAAAACCACATTGAGGAGATCAAGGGCGTGTATGTCCCCTTCTGGCTGTTCGATGCCAACGCGTCCGGTTCGGGACATTATGAAGCGTCCAACTCCTCGTCCCACCGCAACGGCGATTACGTCATCACCACGACCCGCCACTACGATGTCCGCCGCGCGGGCACCACGCAGTTTATGGGCGTACCTGTGGATGGCTCAACCAAGATGCCCAACGGCCACATGGACGCCATTGAGCCGTATGACTACCGCGCCTTCCAGCCCTTCTCGACCGCCTATCTGCCGGGCTACATGGCCGACAAATACGACGAGGACGCCGACACCTGCCAAGCCCGCGCCCACAGCCGTATGCAGAACTCGGTCAGCAGCGAGCTTTCGGCCAGCATTACCGGCTACAGCAGCGTAAGCACCCTGAGCGAAAACATCAGCATTGATTACACCGCCAAGCACTACGCACTGCTGCCCGTATGGATGCTGCACACCAAGTGGCAGGGCAAGGATTATCTGTTCGCCATGAACGGGCAGACCGGCAAGCTGGTGGGTGACTTGCCCATTGACATGCGCAAGTTTGCCGCCTGGTTTGCAGGCATCAGTGTTCCGCTGATGATCCTGCTTGCCATCCTGTTTTGAAAGGGGGAAACAGAGTATGAAAAAGAAACTGTTTTCTCTGCTTACGGCACTGGTGCTGTGCTTGCTCTGCGCTGTACCGGCGTTTGCCGAAATGCCGCTGGTGATGGACACCTACGAGCTGTTCAAACCCGAAGTGACCGCTGAATTGGAACAAAAGGCGCAGGACGCCAGTGCCGGACACGGTGTCAACGTCTACCTGCTGACGGTGGCTGACATCGGCGGGCAGAACGTACGCGAGTTCGCCAAGGACTGGTACCGCAACTATGACCTTGGCTACGGCGAGGGCAAAAGCGGTATCCTGTTCCTGATCGCGCTGGATTCCCGCGATTATGTTACCATCACCTACGGCGGCGGCGTGACCGCCTTTACCGACTACCGCATCGCCCAGATCGAGGATAAGATCGTGCCGATGCTCTCGGACGGATCGTATTACAAGGCCTCCGACACCTACATAGAAATGTGCGCTGACACGCTGGATTTCTATGCCGAAAAGGGTGCACCGCTGGACAGCGGCAACGACCCCGCCAAGGGTTGGATCAAGTGGGTGTTCGTGTTTGTCATTCCGCTGGCTGTGGCGAGCATTGTCTGCGGCATCTTCTATGCGCAGATGAAAACTGCCAACGAGCAGACCCACGCCAACGCCTACATGCCCGCCGAGGGCCTGGCGCTTTCTGTGGTGGAGGACACCTACACCCACACCACCGAAACCGAGCGCTACGACCCCGTCAAGGACGACAGCAGTTCCAGCGGGTCGAGTACCGACAGCGACGGTTTCGGCGGCAGTTCCGGCGGAAAATTCTAAGAATACTCATTCTGACAACAGCGGCGGCTTTCGCAAAGAAAGCCGCCGCTGGCCTTTTATCGGAATTTTTCGTTATGGCTTTGGGAAATGTTCTGCTGTTTAGGGGTGCTGTAAACATTCTCAATTTCTGTATCTACGATTTTTTCCGCAAGCGAAATTGCCGTATCATCAACACGGCTTTCGCGGTATAGCGTCCGTTCTCGTTCGATGGCGATGATTGGCCGCAAGGCAATACGCTGTTGATGAACAGCATCAACATCCTCCGGCTGAATCGTATTCTCAATTCCAAGGTACTGTTTTGTGGTGGCAGAAAGCTGCTGCACAAGGCTTTCACGCTGCGCTGCCCGCTTCTCCTTCATTTCTTCCAGCTTGTCCAAGTAACTGCCGAAGCGCTGGGCTTCGCTGTTGTTCTTGCAGTCGAGGTTGTGCAGAATCATGGCCTGTCGGCTGCGGAGTTCTTCGATTTCCTCAGTCAGTGCGGCGATTTGCTCGGCAAGCTGGCGGCGCTGGGCGATTTGCAACAGGGGTACAGCGTTGCGGTTGGTTTGCAGCTGCTCCTGCTCGGATTTCTTGTCAGAGAGCTGTTGTGTTACCGCATGATAATCTTGCAGAATCGGGCGGTAATAGTTGATCTGCCGTTCCCATGTGTCCGCCTGTTTGTGGTTCACCAACAGGCGGTATTGCAGCATTATCAAACTGCTGCGCAGCCGTTCCAGCGTTTCCGCAATATGCTCTACAGTGTTTTCAACGACCTTGGACAGCTTGGCAAGTTGGGCTTTCAGTTCCCGCAGCAGCTTGTTGTCCGCGCGGATTTGGCGGTTCAGTTCGCAGCGGTCTGCCTTGATGCCCTGCAACTCAAGGCTGCGGGCTTGGCTGCCCTCATGCACTGCGGGCTGCTCGTCCAGTCCCAGCGCCGCGTGGCTCAGGTGTGTCACGCGGGCAGATTGCTGCTTTTCTTCCAGTGCGCGGTTCACGGCATCTGCCCATGCTTCTCGCCAATCCAGCAGTTGCTCCGGGCTGTTCCAACGCGCACACAGCGGGTTTTGTCGCCCGAATTTCGCCGCTTTCGGCTGCTTCGAGCAGCGTTCCCACCCCGGCTCACGGGCGGCCTGTGTGGGCGTCAGCCACGCCGACACGCCCGCTGCGCTTCTGTATTTGTACTGCTTTTCCCAGCCGTCCTCTTTTGCCTGCAAAAACTCCTGTGCTGTAAAGCCGCGCTCCTCATCGGCTTTGCGGCACAGGTATTCTTTTTGCGTTTTGCTCTGCCATTTTCCGTGGGCATCCAATGGACGCATCGTCACCATAATGTGCGCATGAGGGTTATGCCCATCCGGGTCATGGATGGCAAAGTCTGCGCACATACCCTTGTCCACACATTCCATCTGGATGAAGCCGCGCAGAAGCAGCAGCCAATCATCCCGCTCCAGTTCTATCGGCAGGGCAACAATCGACTGGCGGGCAAGGCGGCTGTCCTTGGTTTTCTCGGCAGTTTCTACCGCCGCCCACAAGGTTTGGCGGTCTTTCCACGCTGTCGGGGCTTGGGGCGGCAGTAGGATTTCGGTGTAGAGAACACCGCCTTTCTTGGTGTAGTCGTGGGTAAGGCCGTCATAATCGTTGTACAGCTTTTCGCCGCTCTGGTAGGCTGCGGCTGCAATAGCAGAGCGCCCCGCCCCACGGCTGATGATTTTTGACTCAAAATGATAGATAGCTATGCGGCATCACTTCCTCAACAATCTCTCCCCTCCGCAGAGGGCGCACATACCACCGCCGGCTTGCCGGTGGTGAGTAAGTGCGCACTTCGGTGAGGGAGAGCTGCCCCTCACGGGGCATTGCTCAGTTTGTCGTGCAGCTTGCGGGGCAAGTCAGCCATCGGGATGTCGCGTACCTCCGGCCATACGCTTTCCAGTATCGCGCCCTCTTGGATAAGTCGGCGAGTTCGCGCCTTGCGCTCCTGTACGCGGTTGCGGGCCTGCACAGCTTCCAGCCTGTGCCGTGCCTGTATCAACTTTTTCTCATCTTCGGTCATACTTTCTCCTTTTTGGTGTGAAAGTCAGCCATGTTTGGGTGTCTACGTTTTGAAACTGAAATTCTGCCGCTGCTTATTGCCATTTGTGCCGCCGCTTTGAACAAAAGCAGCATCTTCCATCCGGCATCTGCACACTATCGGGAGGATTCTTTCTTTCCCGAACAGCACCTGCCGTGTCCTGCGCGGAGAGTGGCAGCGTTTGCAGTAGGAAAGCCCACTGACAACATCGGGGTATTCATCCGGCTGGAGTGGGCGCTCTGCCACAAACTCGTCCAGACATTCCTGTAAAGTCCGCACAGGCATATCAGCCACCCACAAAATCCCAGTTGATGCTGTCCTTCACAGGCACTTTTACAAGCTGGGGAGAAACAGCGGCGGGGTTCTGCGCCATCCCGGTCATGCACCCTGCCAGAAAGACCGGCATCGTCTCCCGCAAAGCATCCCGCACTGCATCCACGATTTGCTGCACAAACTGTTCCTCGCGCGCCCGCGTTTCCAGATAGGGGTCATCCTGTGTCTGGTAGTAGCGGTCAAAGTAGTCCACCACTGCCGTGGCAACCGCTTGGCTGTACGACTTGAACACTGATTTGTCCATCGTCCGCAAATACTGCCACGCTTTCCGCTGCGATTCTTTGCCAAGGTTGAACCGCAGATTGGTCGTCCGTACCTCCGGCACGGTTTTACCCTCGGAGCATCTGGCGGTAGGCCATGTACTCGTACCCCTTGGCAGCAGCGCAGATGTCGTCCACAATGGTGACCTGTTCCGGGTCATAGCTGCCAAAGTGCTTGATCAACTGCCCGCCGCCGCCCACAATCGTCAGGTGTGTGGTGGCGGGGTCGTACTCGTAACTGCGCAAGGCTGCAAACAGTTCGGCTGCATAGCTGGCTGCGACCTCGCGAATACAGGCGAGGTAATCGACATCGATTTTCGCTGTGCCGGTGCGCAGAACCTGCTCCACCGTGCTGTCACTGATTTTGCTGCCGAAACGACGGAGCACCGCTTCTTTAGCGCGGATCATGCACTGGTTCACACCGATTTTCTCCGTCCAACAGCGGTTCTCCTGCGGCTGAGAATCCGTCAAGTAAAGCAGATTCATTGTGCCGTTGCCGACGTCGGCCAACAGATGCTCCCCATCAAAGTCTGCCAACTGCTGGACAATGGCCGCATAGCCTTGCGGGTACACCTTGCAGCTTACAATGCGAAGCTGAAACGGATTTCCGTTGAAGCGGAAACTTACAGTTTCATTCTGCATCAGATACTGCCGAAAGCTCTCGCGCTGGCTACCGACCCAGCTCAGTGGAAGCCCCACCGCCAGACACAGGTTGGCGGTGAACAGCCGGTATTGCTCTAACTCTTTGGCGATGGCCGCCAGCGTCAGCAGGTAGAAATCACCGTCCTCTGACTTATCTGCCACAAAGCCTTTGTGACCCTCGCCCACGCGGTAGAATCTGCCGCCGTATTCCAGCACATCACCCTTAAACATAGGTGCAGTATCGTAGGCAGTAATGGCTGTGGGAAAGATGGTATTTGCGGTTTTCATATTGCCGTATCCTTGGTCGATGCCGATAATTGTAATGTCGTTGAATTGCTTCATCGGGAAATCATCTCCTCTCTCCGTGCATCTTCTGCTCCATCATCTGCAAAAGCATTTCCTGTGATGTTTGTGTGCCTACCGGGTTATCATAGGACGTGACCTCAAATGTCACCCTGCCGATTTTGTGCCGATAGGCTTTCGATAAAATTTTCTTTTCTTGCCTTATAAAAAAGCCCCCTTTCGGAATGCTGCTGCCGACACCTGTTTGGGTATCGAGTTACAGATTCATTTTATCGAAAGTGGGCTGTTTTGGCATTGATGGGAAATTGTGCGGAAATTGAGCGCAGGGAAAAATAGGCATAGAAAAAGCGGCTTCCTCACTTTCGTGAGAGAACCGCTGTGCCGTCAGCCTGTTAGTTTAGGAGGTTCTTCGGAAAGCGTAATCCCATTACTTTCCAGATACTCCTTGTCTCGTTGACGGTTTCGTTCCATAATGGCAGGTATCTCGCCATACAGCTTCTTATAAATCTCCTGTGCTTCTTTTACAAGTGCATGGCCTTCTTCCTCATTGCCGATTTCGATGTTGATGACACCCAACTGGTACGTTTCCTTGGTGTAGCGTATCAAGGTTCGCAGCATAGATTGCTGCTGGCGAACCTGCGCCGCACGTTCCAGCACATTCCCGGACAAAGGCAGAAATGCTTTTCGCATATCAAGCGGAAGTCCACTTGCAATATCTACAGGATGGTAGATATTGTAAGGCGTACTTTCTGCCCGAATCATGATGCCTTGCTCCATCCTTGCTTTGGTGAATACCCTTGGGTCATAGTCCGGCGGCAAGATGATCTGTTCGCAAACCTTTGCCCGCGCTTCGCGCTTTACAAATTCACGCTGCATTGCGAAGCACAGCAGTAAGGACAAAAACTCTGCGACCTGCGCGGAAACGGAAAAATCCCGTTCCGCATATAATGACTTTTTCTTGCTGCTGGAAATGGAAACATCCTGCATCAACAAGTCACACTCGCTCTGCGCTGCCATTGCGGGGTCCGACATAATGGTAAGTATTTTTGTTTCCATGTCCTGTGTCAGTTTCTCTTGGTTCTCACTGGCAAGGTAAAAGGATGTGATCTTCGGGCTGACCCGCGCTGTGCCGTTAAGCCAGCGGCAGACCTGTCCGTTGTCGAAGGTGAAATCTTCGGCATCTGTACTTTGCAAAAAGCTGCCGAACAGCAAACAAAGTAAGTCTAATTGGTTTCCCAGCGCATCCGCATAAATGTATCTGCGCAGGGTCGCCACAAATGAGCAGAAGTCTAAACGCTCCATTCGCGTACCCCCTAACTGTGATTCGGTTTTCAAGGTTCTTTCAAATTCAAATAAGCGTCATTCTTTCTGCAAGCAAGCGGAAATCTTTCGTTACCCAATCATCTGATTACGGAACTCTCCGTATTTTGAGGCGTTCCCTGCGTGGATGCCGATAGAGATGAACAATACATAGTATAGCAAGTTCTCCGCCATATTGCGAGAGATGACGATGATTGTTCACAAAAGTTTCAAATGTTATCATTTGTGCGATGTGCAATTTGCACACAATTCTAGCTCAATGACTTTTTCAGCAGCAGTCCGTATACTTGAAAAATCAAGCAAAAAAAGAACCGCCATTCAGTAAAAATATGTCGAAAGCCCCTACACAAATCGTGCGAAGAGAGTTATACTACAACCGGCAGACATCCTGAATCGCTGTTCGGAAAGGATGGAAAATGAAAGAGAAACAGCTACAGGATATTACCGCTTTATATGGCAGATTGAGCCGCGATGATGAGGTCGGCGGCGAAAGCATGAGCATCCAATCCCAGCGCGCTATTTTGGGGCAGTATGCCAAGGAACATGGCTTTACAAATTGCCAGTTCTTTATGGACGATGGCTACTCCGGCACAAACTTTGACCGCCCTGCATTTGCCGAAATGATGGAACTGGTCGAGCAGCGGCGGGTGCGAACAATTATTGTAAAAGATCTGTCGCGCCTTGGCCGCAACTATCTGGAAGTCGGACGCTACACGGAAGTTATCTTCCCGGAAAATAAGGTGCGGTTCATCGCCATCACGGATGGCGTAGATTCCGCTGCCGGGGATAACGAGTTTGCGCCGTTCAAGAATATCATCAACGAATGGTATGCCAAGGACATCAGCCGCAAGGTCAAGTCAGCATTCAAGGCAAAGGCACTGCGTGGGGAATACACGGGTGCGTATCCACCGTATGGCTATGACCGTGACCCCAATGACCGCCACAAGCTCGTTCCGAATCAGTACGCATGGGTCGTCAAGGAAATCTTCCAAATGGCGCTTGCGGGCAAAAGCTGCAGCATCATTGCAAAGGAACTGGGAGAAAAGCAGGTTCTCCGCCCACAGGCGTACCTGCATGAAAAGTTTGGAACCTTTGCCTCGGATATTGTTCTGACCTATCCGTATGCGTGGGATCACAGCACGGTTCGTGCCATTCTGATGAATCAAGTCTACATCGGGAATATGGTGCATTTCCGCACCGGCACGCAAAATTTCAAGTCAAAAAAGATGATTTGGAAACCCGAAGAGGATTGGGTCGTTGTGGAGGATACGCACGAAGCGCTGGTGAATGCCGAGACTTTCTGGACGGTACAGGAGCGCATCAAGGTCAAGCAGCCGGGTAAAAAGCGCAGCGAGAATAACATTTTCCGTGGAATCATGTTCTGTGGAGAGTGCGGCAAGCGCATGGCGTTTTGCAGCCGCAAAAAAGACGAGCGCCGCAAGTCGTTGGGGACATTCAGTTGCAATGCCAATCGGCGTTACGGCGGCAAGGTGTGTACCACGCACTATATCTCGCTGGAACAGGTCAAGGCTATCGTGCTGGCAGACATCCGCCGTCACGCTATGCTGGCTGCCGAGGATGCCGATGCGTATGCGGACTATCTGATGGGCTTGTCACAGGCTGGGCAGTTGAGCGAGCAGAAAGCCATGAAAAAAGAATTGGACGCAGCCCAGCGCCGCCTGTCCGAACTGGCCACGCTGGTGCAGCGCATCTACGAAGATAACGTGTTCGGACGGCTCTCGAATGACCTCTACCAGACCCTATCTGCCAAGTATGAAGCGGAAACAAAAGAATTGAAAACCCGCGCCACAGAAATTCAAACGTTGCTCACCGAAGCAACCACCAAAACGCAGGGCATACAGGATTTCACCGCTTTGGTCGCCCCGTATGCAGACATTACGGAACTGGATGAGGAACTGGTTCACACGCTGATTGAGAAAATCATCGTCCACGAGAAAGAGATAATCGACGGTGAAACGGTGATGCGCATCGAAATCTACTACCGCTTCATCGGCAAAACCAGCAATTGCCTCAATCGCTCTGTAACCCCCATAAAAACAAAAACAGAATCCGTCGCTGCAACGGATTCTATCGCTTGACTAATGTGGTGCGTAAAAAGTAAAGCACCCGCGCCTTAAAAACGCCCCACTGGGGCGTTTTTGCCCGCCGGACGTGCGGCGGGCGCAGGCTTTTCGATTCCCGTACAGGTCACCAGGTCCGAAGCCTATTAAGAAGTGACAACATAAAGAAAAAAGCTCTACTTCCTAAGAAGCAGAGCTTTTGGTGACCCGTACGGGAATCGAACCCATGTTACAGCCGTGAAAGGGCCGTGTCTTAACCGCTTGACCAACGGGCCTTATATAATACAAGATTTCGCTAAAACAGCAAGCAACTTATCGGCTACTATTGCAACCGACCCCCAAGTATTTTAGCGAAACCTTGTATCATGTGGTAGCGGTAACTGGATTTGAACCGGTGACACTTCGGGTATGAACCGAATGCTCTAGCCAACTGAGCTATACCGCCACATTTGTTGAGGCGCACTCGAAAGTGCTTTATTATTATACGAAAAAGCGGGGTCCATGTCAAGTATTTTTCCCGACTTTTTTGAAAAAATACCAAAAAAATTCCCGCATTGCGGCTGCAGTGCGGGAATAAGCGCTTGTTACAAAATTACTTCTTGTTGGGGACCAGCACGGCCTTGCCACCCATGTAGGGCTGCAGGACTTCGGGGATGGTCACAGTGCCATCGGCCTGCAGATGGTTCTCCAGGAAGGCGATCAGCATACGCGGCGGGGCCACGCAGGTATTGTTCAGGGTATGGGCCAGCTGGGTCTTGCCGTTCTCATCCTTATAGCGGATGTGCAGGCGGCGGGCCTGGGCGTCGCCCAGATTGGAGCAGCTGCAAACCTCAAAGTATTTCTGCTGGCGGGGGCTCCAGGCCTCGATGTCGCAGCTCTTGACCTTCAGGTCAGCCAGGTCTCCGGAGCAGCACTCCAGCTGACGGACGGGGATCTCCATAGAGCGGAACAGTTCAACAGAGTTCTTCCACAGCTTGTCGTACCAGGTCATGCTGTCCTCGGGTTTGCAGACAACGATCATCTCCTGCTTCTCAAACTGGTGGATACGGTAGATGCCGCGCTCCTCGATGCCGTGGGCGCCCTTTTCTTTACGGAAGCAGGGGCTGTAGCTGGTCAGGGTCAGAGGCAGCTTCTCGCCATCAATGGTCTGGTCGATGAAACGGCCGATCATGGTATGCTCAGAGGTACCGATCAGGTACAGATCCTCGCCCTCGATCTTGTACATCATGGCATCCATCTCGGGGAAGGACATAACGCCCTTGACCACATCGCCGTGCATCATGAACGGGGGGATGACGTAGGTGAAGCCCTTGTTGATCATGAAGTCGCGGGCATAGGCCAGCACAGCTTCGTGCAGGCGGGCGATGTCGCCCAGCAGGTAGTAGAAGCCGTTGCCGGAAACGCGGCCGGCGGCATCCAGATCGATACCTTCAAAGCTCTCCATGATGTCCACATGGTAGGGGATGGGGTAATCGGGCACAACAGGCTCGCCGAAGCGCTGGACCTCGACGTTGCAGCTGTCATCGGGGCCGATGGGCACGCTGGGGTCTATCATCTGGGGGATCGTGTACATGATTTCCTGGATCTTAGCCTGCAGCTCGGTCTCTTTGGCCTCCAGCTCTTTCAGGCGGTCAGCCTGAGCGGTGACCTGCTTCTTGATTTCCTCGGCCTCGGCTGCCTTGCTGGGGTCCTTCTTGGCCTGACCCATCAGAGCACCGATCTGCTTGGACAGCTTGTTGCGGTTGGCGCGCAGGTCGCTGGCCTCGCCGATGGCAGCGCGGTACTCGGCATCCAGCTTGATGACCTCGTCGACCAGGGGCAGCTTGGCATCCTGGAACTTTTTGCGGATGTTTTCCTTGACTGCCTCCGGATTTTCACGGACAAAACGAATGTCTAACATGATGATTCTCCTCTATATTTTTCTATACTTTATAGAAAACCAGGTTGATTATTCGGCCTCCGGGTCGTAATGGCCCAGCAGATCGGCGAACTTTTGCAGCATTTCATCGCTGTAAAAGTCGATCTTCAGCGAGCCTTTGCCATCTTTGTATTCCACGTGGACCTCACTGCCGGTCACTTCTTTTAGGGCCGCTTCGATCTCCACCGCGCGCTTGGGGCGGTTGAAGGGGTCCGGCTTTGGTTTGGGCGGTTTGGCAGGCTTGGCCAGCTTTTTGCAAAGGGCTTCGGTCTGTCGGACGTTCAGCCCGTTGGCCTCGATTTCCTCGGCCGCCTGCTGCATCAACTCCTGTGTGGGCAGGCCCAGCAGCACTTTGGCGTGCCCGGCACTTAAAATGCCCTCACTGACTTTATGGCGGACCTCCTGCGGCAACGCCAGCAGGCGCAGGCTGTTGGTGACGGAGCTGCGGCTTTTACCCAGCTTTTTGGCGGCCGTTTCCTGCGTCAGGCCGTACTTTTCAATCAGCTGGTGGCAGCCCTCGGCTACCTCGATGGGATTCAGGTCCTCGCGCTGCAGGTTTTCGATCAGCGCCAGGGCTGCAGCTTGTTCGTCCGATACATCCTTGATGATGACCGGCACCTCATCCAGCCCGGCCAGCCGGGCTGCACGCCAGCGGCGCTCGCCCGCAATGATGATGTAGCCGGTGCCCAGTTTTTTGGGGCGTACAGCAATGGGCTGCAGCAGGCCGTTTTCGGTAATGCTGTCGGCCAGCTGGTTCAGCGCATCGTCGTCGAACTGCTTGCGGGGCTGCGCGGGGTCGGGTTCGATCTCCCGCAGCGGCAGGGTAGAGGCAGCCGCATCATCCGATGAGGTCTCGGGCAGGTCGGCAAACAGCAGGTCAAGGCCCTTGCCTAAGCCGCCCATTTTCTTTTTTGCCATCGGCTCACCTCTCGTTCTTGCTTAAAAATTCCCGTGCCAGTTCCATGTAAGCCTCGCAGCCTTTGCCGTTCGGCTCATAGAAATTGATAGGCATGCCGAAGCTCGGTGCCTCAGACAGGCGCACCGAGCGGGGGATGACCGCCTTGAACACCTTGTCCCCGTAGTACTTTTTGACCTGGGCCACCACCTGCATCGTCAGGTTCAGCCGGCCGGAGTACATGGTAAAGAGCACGCCCTCAATGTCCAGATAACGGTTATACTTTTTTCGCACCATTTTTAAGGTGTTCATCAGCTCCGTCAGGCCTTCCAGCGCGTAGTATTCGCACTGCAGGGGGATCAGCACGGTATCGGCGGCGCACAGGCCGTTGATGGTCAGCAGATCCAGCGAGGGCGGGCAATCGATGAAAATATAATCGTACAGCGGTACAATGGGGGCCAGCACGCTGCGCAGGCGCATCTCGCGCCGGGGCAGGTTGACCAGCGCCACAGCAGCGCCGGCCAATTGGGTGTTGGAGGGAAGCAGGTCGGCATTATACTCGGTCTTGACGATGGCATTGCGCACATCGTCGTCCTCGATCAGGCAAGTATAAATGTCGGATTCCAGCTTGTTTTTGGCAATGCCGTAACCGCTGGAAGCGTTGCCCTGGGGGTCGAGGTCTACGACAAGGACCTTTTTGCCCAGTGCTGCCACGCAGGCGCTGAGGTTTACGGCGCTAGTGGTTTTGCCCACGCCTCCTTTCTGGTTTGCTACTGCGATTACCTTTGCCACGCTTTTCCCTCCGTCTTTTTGCATTTTAAGACGGTTTTGTCCGTCTGGATTCTATTATAGCACAAGGAAACACTATAAAAAAGGGGCAAACGCAAAAAATGCCCTGTAAAATGTTCCACGTGGAACATTTTACAGGGTTTTCTCTATTTTCAGTACTTTATACCTCGGTCGCGTACTCTTTGGCTGGCTCCTGCGGCGGAGTCGTTGGCTGCTGCACAGGGCGGCCGTCACTGCCTACGGGGATGCGCACAATATACTCTAGGCACCCGTCTGTCTCTTATACACATCTGACGCTGCCGACGAATAGCCTTGTGTAGATCT
>ENA-OXQU01000247-OXQU01000247.1-human-gut-metagenome-genome-assembly--contig:-NODE-247-length-21827-cov-11.4774_pt1 | contig 21827 bp, 35 predicted proteins | sample MGYA00249585_ERZ652569 | MGnify/ENA primary metagenome ERZ652569 (study PRJEB26925, sample SAMN05826638) | human gut metagenome | biome: ENVO:2100002; feature: ENVO:00000062; material: ENVO:00002003...
CGGCAGCGTCAGATGTGTATAAGAGACAGTGTTGGACACTGCGGGGTCGATGGACATGGTATCGATGATACCGTTGATGCTGGACTGATGGCACTTAGGCCCGAGGGCCTTCTTCGCCATCAAGCTCAGCGACGCGACGTACACCATTGCTTAAAGTACCTCCTCAATGTAGTAGGGGATATAACCCAACGGGGCCTTCACGGTGACCTCGGTACCCTTTGACTTGCCAAGTACGGCTGCCCCGAGAGGAGTAGCCGCAGAAATGGCACCGATTTTTGCATTACCAAGGCCAGTTGGATAAATCTTGATGTAGAGAGTGGCGTTGTGTTTGCGGTCGATGACCTTCAGGGTAGAGCCCACCATGACCTTCCCTGTAGGGATGTAGGATGTGGAGAACTTCTTGTATGTGGCAATCGTATCAGAGAGGGACATGATAGAGACATTGATCCGCGCGATGGCATCGTTGGCAATCTGCCACTCCGCATTTTCTGAGCGGTCGCCCTGCGCAGTAGCCCGCCGTGCTATGTCCTGCTCTTCTTTCAGCCGCTGCTGATAGGATTCGAGCTCCATCTGCAAATTACGGATATGATTAGCAACCTGGGACTCGATCTCCTTGGACTTCATAGCGAGCTCACTGGTCATTGCTAGCCCTCCTGATTCTGATTACTCTGAACTGCCTGACCCCATCGACGGACACGTCCCACTCCTGTGAGATCTGGTCGCCCAGGGGAATAGAGAGGCCATGGCCACAGTTGATCGCTTCGTGACCAACGTGCTTAACGGCACGCACAGTGCGGCCATCGTCGAGCACGATTTCCCAGCTCCTCTTCCTGAGTTTGGAGGTACCGAAATATCTATCCTCCCCGGAGAGGATCTCCTGCAATACTGCTGTACATACTGCCGGGTCAGCATAGGGCGCAAACGGCTTGATGTTTTTGGAATCAAACGCCAGCATGTAGGCGTCGTCCGCCTTATCAAGGAAGCCGATTACGCGAGAGCTGCCGGCAACAGACTTTGTCTTCTTGCTGCCGAACAAACCCATTAGGTGTTTCCTCCGTTGTTAGACTGGTTATTGGAATTGCCCCCACCGTTGCCTCCCTTGCCACCCTTGGAACCACCACCGATGGCGAAAGCGGCGATAAGAAGGCCAACAATAAGAATGGCGCCCAGAATCTTGAGAACGCCGATGTTGGCAATCGCAGCCATGATATCAGCCAATGCAAACACCCCCTTTTACAGGAACTTTGGCCCGCTCTTACTCATGTAGATAGCAGGCCTGTTGGTAGAGATTAAAGACTTGTAGAGCCGAACATCGCTGCACTCGACAGCATCTACTAGCATGCGAGGCGACTCCCCACCTATCGAAACGCGATTGTTTTCGTCCATAAAGAGCAGATAGGGAGGGATGTTGACATCCTTCACTTCTGGGCACGTACGTACAAACCCAACCGGCGTTTTAGGAGTAAAGAGAAGTTTGGTATTGGCACCGGCAATCTGTGGATTTACCTTATCGGCCTTCGTCTCGATCGACATGTAAGACCGCGTCACGGTAATCAGAAATACATTGTTGACAATCATGGAAGCTACTGCTTCTGTATTGACCGTCAGAGCTTTCCACAGATCGTGCCTTGTCCAGTGACTTGCTAACTGCTGAAATGGTTCAGCATAGGCAATAGGGAGGCGCACGTGGACGAAGCCGATTATCTTGGTGTCGAAGTCATAGTTGCACCGGACTACTTCCCCACGGGAGTTCAGGCGCATCAACCCAGGCGCCAGCTTCTCGGACATCCAACCACCCCTCCCTTGTATAGATAGACAGGTCATTGGTGTTCTTGACTGCATCACCAGCAGCCAGCGTAAGCACCAAGTCCTGACGTAGTACCTTGTTGAGGATGTACCCTTTCTTCGCATCATGCACATAAACCGTGCGACCATCATCTGAGTCAAGAACTGCGGAGTACCCACACCACTGCCCAACAATGTCGAATGTGCGTCTAAATGGGAACTCCCATGCTCCGTAACGCACCAGTAGGCCATCGGCTTCCCTAAAGCCAGAGAAGGTGCTGTCATTCCGGCCAACGTAGAGAATGCCGTCGTGGCGTAGACACCAGATAGCGTCGGGCCCGTAGAACGGAGTCACCTGCGGCTGTATCTTTACGCCTAAAGCACAGCCATAGGAGTTCACTCTCCCGTCCAGCTCCCGCACACAGATGTGAGAACCATCACACCAGCAATGCAGATATGGTGCACCATTAAAGTGTCTGTAGGCCACGACGGCACCTCCTTTACATGAATTTGATAATGACAGCCGCAGCGATGCATACGCACATGGCGGCAAGTAAAAAGCCCAAGAGGACCCTGCTGAGTAGGTCAGCCCTGGGCGGTCCCTCTTTCACACCTTCCTGCCATATAGGCTCGAGCTTGTCCGGATTTGGTTCCTCCGGATCCAGCTTTATGTAGGAAGAAGTCCCATCCTCTGGATTAGTGATGATAACGTGGAAGCCCTCGTCATCCGTCTCCAGTTCATAGCGGAAATCCGGATTGTAAGCATTGCCGAGAATGGAGCGCGCCATGTTGGGACCTAGGTGTTCAATCACAGGCGCCACTCCTTTCGCTCCTTGTGCATGGCGCTGATACTCTTGCGAGCGGCGCTGATATGCCCAGAAACTGTGCAAACGCTGATGCCATAGCGAGCGGCTACCTGATCATTCGTCAGACCATACTTATACCGTGCCAGAACAGCCTGGCGCTGCGCGGGCGTAAGCCTGCGGATATAATAGGTGATGTGCGCTGTGCTATCGACACCACAGTCGCTACACAGGTCTCGCTCCCAGTTGTCGCGTGCGCGGAGTTGCTCCTCCACTCTGCGGTTCGTAGCCTCCTCGATTGTGGAGAGCTTGGGCATGGAGGGCTGGACCTTAACCGGGCCGAGGGTAGCAATAGGTGCGATGTCACCTCTAAAGGTGCTGCTCCCAGGAGTGTAAAAGTGCATGAAGCAGTACTCAGGCCACCCCCACAGCACCTGACCGGCCTTCTTGTATGTGAGAGCCTTTTCTCGAATCTCCTCAGGAGAGAGCCCTTGCTGAATCAGGTCCTGAACAGAGGTAGACGCAACAAACTTAGCCACGTTAGAGTCCTCCTTTATAAAACTGCTCAAACGCTTCGACATCAGGATAGTTAGCCTGGAACTGCGTGTAGAGCTTATCGTACTGCTCAAACTCATTCATAGGGGTGAGCATACTCGTTTTGGTTCCTGTGTAGGTGATAGTCAACGTCTCCTTGGCTCGGGTTGCCGCAACGAACAGCAGCGAGCGCTCATTGCGAATCTCCCGGGCCTTCTCCATAACACACCCAGCCTTCTCCATGACGTCCAGCTTGTGCATGTTAGGTACCACTCCGGCATCTGCATCGAGGATGTACACATCGTCCGCCTCAAGACCTTTGGAGGCATGGAAGGTGTAGCAACGCACACCATGACGGCGAGCATTGCAGTCCTGAATGACCTGCAGCTTTGCCATCTCGTCCTGAATGAAGGCGTAGTAGGTCTTGTTCTGCACCACCGAGCGAGCCATGTTGAGATAGTAGGTGGATGGCATCTCCAGATAGGGCTCCCGCTCAGTGAGGTAGACCTCGTTGAAGAGAGGAAAGATAGCATTGAGGATCTCACGCATAGGACGCTGCTTAGAGAGCATGTCCTTCACAGAGAGCAGAAGCTCCATTGCATTCCGAGCTGCCATAGCATCGCGGAAGTTATAAGGAGCCTCGAAGATAGAGCACCCCTCTTGGGCGCACACCTTATAGATGGGGGACTTGGTGTACTCCTTGTAGTCCTTCTGCTCCGGAAGGATATAGCGCAGGGCGCTGAGGTTGGCGAGATTCTGAGGATTTGCAGCCAGCTCTACAACAGCGCACATCTCCCGGATAACCGGAATCATGTTTGTTGCCTGGTACTTGTTGACACGGAAAGGCACCTTCCTCTTAAACAGCTCCTCAGCGATAGGAGTAGCGGAGTAATTGTTACGGAAGAGGAAGAGGACATCCCGTGGGAAGGTGTTACGGTTCTCCCTGTACTGCTGCTCGATTGTGTCACAGATCGCAGACAGCGGCAGATTAGGGACAACATCAACAGTGCCCTCCTTGCCAGTGCCAATAAAGTCCTGCTCGTTCATGGCGTTAGGGTGGATGATGGCCTTGCTGTAATCAACGATGGCATCAGCACACCGGAAGGACTTATTGAGGTTCAGTTCTCTGGCATTCGGGAAGTACCGCTTGAACTCACCGACAATCTCCTGACAAGCGCCGTTGAAGGCGTAAATCTGCTGCTTGATATCACCGATAGCGATAACGGTATCAGAGAGCAGGGAGATGACACGGAGCTGCAGTAGGGAGAGGTCCTGGAACTCGTCCACGAGCAGGATGCGGCACCTGGACTTGAACTCCGCGGACACCTCCGGGTGCGAGAGCAAAAGCTCCAGCGTGTAGATGAGAATATCCTGCACCTGGAGGGTATCAGTCATCTTCGTGTAGAGGTAGAGGAACTTACGCAGAGTTGTGAAGTCCTCGTATGGCATACGGCACTGTTTGAACGCGTACTTGCTCTCCACATGGCTGCGGTCGAACACAAGGGATGAGTTCAGGCTGCGCACCGCATTGATAAACGGCCTAATCTGCCACGGATGTAGTGAGATGCCCTTGTCCTTGGAAATATCCATGAGCAACCCAGCCTGGTCTTCGATGGAGATAGTGTCAACCACCGTGAGCTTACCGATGCCAAGCAACTTGTAATTAGCCTTCAAGATGCTTGAACACAGTGAGTGTAGGGTCTGAAAGTTGACAGTCTGTTTGATGCCCACTTTTTCGCAATCCTGCTTGTGTCGAACCTTCAATTCGCCAGTGGACATATTGGTGAATGAGAGCGCATAGATCTGATTGCCGGGTACTTGGTGGTAGAGCTCAGCGGTAAGTAGGCCACCGATGGCGGACTTCGTCTTACCAGTACCAGGAGAGGAGAAGGAGATAATAGGCGACGTGAAATCGCGCATAAACGCCCTCTGCTCGTCGGTGTACTGAACTCCCACCCTGGCACTCAAATCGTTAAGGAAAGTGTCCAGACTGATAGGGAGCATATTGTCACCTCATTATTTTTTGTATGGGTCTATGAGTATTCCGGATGGGTTAAGAGCCCTCCGTGCCTGCCAGACACCGCCGAAGTACATTGGAGTGAACCAATAATCCTCCAAACAATCGTCAGGCTTCATCGGGGAAGTGAGTGAGTTGCCTATCTTTATGTATCCAGCGCATCCAAGCAGGGATAGCTGTATGTACGCCATTTGGGCGGCCACTGTGGATATCTCCTGCCCAACAAATAGAGAGTGATTCTGCCAGTTCCTCCCATCTTTGAGCGAGTTACTGAGTACATGTGCAGCGGCTATCAACATGACGCCTGCACCAAGTGTTGGGTCCTGTATAGAGATATAACCTCTACTGTCAATGGACTCCTTTGCACCATGTAATGCTATCTCAGCCATCATCTCAGCAACATTGTATGGAGTGAATATCTGGCAAAGGTTCTTACTGTTGAAGCCGTAGGTGCGTGTAGACGGACCCTAGAAAGTCTTGAGCCGGATTTCGTTCTAGTGCAATCGTAGTAGCCGCGAGAAGCCTGGACATGGTTGCCAAGCCTTCCTTAGTGTACTTCTTTGCAATATCGAGATACATCTTCTCTCGAACTGCAAAGCGCACCCTGTCAACCGAATTGGAGATAGTACAAGCACAGACACTTATGAAGTCACTCCAGACAGTGTGCAAGCTGTACTTCCCAGATAATGACTGGACTATCCGCACGAAGTCCCGTTCATCCACCGGTAATTCATGCTCGTTTGTTTTTGACAAATTAACCCTCCTTTAGACGCTTGCCCTTGTACGGTCTGAAACTGGGCAGCCGGCGTCTGCGCAATCTGTAGATTTCACGCTCCTGCTGGATGATGAGTTTAACAGCCTCTTCCATGACAAGCGCATCATGCTCAAAGATGCTATCCTGCTCATCCTTAGGAATCAGTGCGCGCCTGTCCTCAGCATTGTCCAACAGGCCCGCAATGATTTCGTCCTTAGACATAAACTCACCTCAGTTATATATGTAGTGGCGACTATGATTGCTCGTCACAAGTAGTCCTTGATTTTCCTGTTCTTCGGCTTCATGCTCTTCTCAAGCACCTTTACCACCCTATCGATGCAATGACGCCACTCTGGAAGCTTAAACAAGTTTTCCTTTCCAAACTCGGTAGGGATGGCGAGATTGTCACTGAGGAATAAGTTATACTCGCCCGGAACAGGACGCTGCACGACGAAAGTAAAGCCGACTAGGACATAGAACTCCTCCCAATGGTGTGAGTTTGGGTAGAGGTTATCCGCAATGAGCTTGAAGAGCTCACCAACTGAGCTTCTGAGGTCGATCTTGATCTCCGGCCTGGCCGCCTGCACGATAAAGGCGAACGCTCTGTCAGCATCCGCCCTCCCGTTCTCCATATGATAGAGCCGGCTTGGGTCCAAAGAGTTGATCACATTCACAGCATCCTCTGCAGTAGCGGGAAGTGGAAGGGGGACAGACGTCGGACAGCTTTTCTGCAACTCCAGCCGACGCCTGTTCTCCTCGAAGTACGCCTCACGCTCAGGGTCTTCAGTGTCATGCACCTCAACCCCTTCGTATGCGGCAGACGTAATATGCTTCATGACGTCGCGACAAATCCTAGCGCCAGCCAAGTCTACCTGCTTAACGGTAGAGAGGAACGATTTTACTTCGCCAGCGTAGTGGGAGGCGAAGTACTGCGTCCCAAACTGGTCGACTAGTTTAGTCATATGCGACATCCTCCTTTTGCACTACTGTGTGATCACCGTCTAGGAAGAACTTGTAGGCGGTGTGACTGTTGTTAGCGAACACCTCTGGTTTCTGTTCGATAGAGATAATCTGCATATCCTGTGCAAGCACCGGCAGATAGGAAGAGAGCGTAGCCGAGTTTTCTACCGACAGCTTCGCAAAAATCTCATCCAGCACAAGAGTCTGCAGGAACTGCGGGTTGGCCCGCAGAACCACTGACCGCATCATAACAGAGAGAATAGAGCGGAACCCCGACCCCTCCAATCTGGATACATCAATGCCGTCCTGTGTTTCAAACCACGCCTCGCCATCTTCACAGCGAGGGATAATCGTATCGTCACAGGACGGTACGATGTAGGCGGCGGCACGCATAGCGGACATAACCGCTGTGTTACCATCTCTCCGCCTCTCATCGGTGTAGCTCGTAATTGCCTCCAGCAAAGCAGCGTAACTAGAGATGCCAACGTCCAGCCGCTTGATAGCGACCGTACACTGGTTCATGATAGTCTCCTGCTGTGTGCGCTTGCTGGTGTTCTCTTTTGTCTGCTCGATACGGAATGATGCTTCCTGTGCCCGCCTGCGTAAGGCTGCACACAGCTCTGCTGTTGTACTCATGTAAGCAACACCCTCAGACAATAGATAAGAGCATACGCAACGAAGATGTCCCTAGGCACATTGAGTCCCTCCCCGATGAGATAGAGATAGGAGATTCCCCGCACAACTTGAAGAACATCTGCACGTATTCGATGAATGTGGGTAACGTCGCAATAGGTGTATCGCATTTACCCATCTTCATATTAGATTGGACCTTTGGCCGACTCACCTCAATGTCAATCCCACTTTCATAGAAATGACAACGGCAAGGGCCAGGGCCGACAGAGCGCAGGAACTGCTGTATCTTAGGGAGGTATGAACCTCCCGCAAGCACCCCAGGCTCTCCGTGATCCTTTAGCATGTCATCTATGAACTTGCACGAATCCACTGCATTCCTTGGAACGGCTAAGATAGCCGAACCACGCTTGAACTCAATGGCATCCGCGGTCACGCTGTACTCCGTCGGCCCAAACTCCGCCACCGCCTTTAGCTCGCTTAATGCCATTACGGTGTCCAACACTGTGTTTGGCAACTGAAGCCAGAAAGACGGGAATTTCATAATTGCATAGGGAGGCTTGAATATAACCGGAGCCTCACGCTGCAGCGACTTGGTAACTGGTGCAGTCTCAGAGAACAATCTCGCCCACTGCTTAACGTCGTTGGTAGAGAGCTTGCTGAATGTGCCGCCCCTCCTGTTGTACCTAGACACTATCCCGTTCGCTTGCTGTAACGTAGAGGACATAGAGTCGCACTTCACGCTGACAAACAACGGAGAAAGGTCTAACTCAACAACACCACGACCCGGCAGAATCTCCGACAGGTCCTGATATAGGACTGTCAGTGAATAGGGGCCAGGATGCTCAGATGCAATCTGTTGCTCATAGACGATACCACTTGAACAAGTGATGTAGAGAATGTGATTCTCGATATTGAAACCCATAATTGCTGCATCCGTGGATCCCTTAAAGATAGGCTTGATGTCCTTGAATACTGACTTTAAATCTGAGCTGTTGACGTGGATAAGCATTTCACAGCCTCCTGATTGAAAGCCAGGTAGAGTGTGTTCATCTGCTGCTGGATAGAGAGGAGGACCTCTTTCTCCTTTTTGTACTGCTCAACATCCAAGTCGCTCGGATCGCTCACAAACAGCGAGGGGAGCATCTGCTCCGCCGTAGTACCCGGGAGCGGCGGCAACTTAGAGCGGATATCATCAGTGGCGCTGGTATAGCTCTTGACCAGCGCATCGCACCACTGGGAGACGAGGAGCCTGTCCTCGATGAAAACACGGTTCCGCTGCTCAAGCAGCTGCTTGGCCTTAGCAGCGTCGAGTTCAAGCTGTTCCATTCTGTGCACCTCCTACCAAACCAAGAATTTTTAGACCCTGTACAACCTCTAAGTAAGACTCTGAGGCCGCATCCACCAGCTTGAGTTGATTCTCATTGAAACCCTTCGCACGCAGATACTCTACCAGAGTCACAGTCTTAGGGATCTCCATGACAGCCTGTTCAGGCATGGCGGCCTTTAACGGCTTGTCCTTCTTCTTATAGAAGCGCAGAAGGTTAGCGTGGAGGTCGAAGGTGTAGAGAGCGCAACTCACGCGCCCGTCGTCCGCGATCTCCACAACAGGGAGGTTCACATCTGTGTGCAGGTCATTACTGCCGGACGTGGTGATTGCCATAGAGCCAGGAATAATCATAGGTAGAGATCTGCCACGGGCCTGAATGTTGAACGCACCAACTGGAGTGTGGATATGGCCAACAATTGCGAGATTGATGTTCTCGAAAATGTTGTCCAGGTAAGAAGTCATGGTCGTTCCTCTGAAGCCTGCGCCATTTCTCTGCTGGGTGGGCACCACCGTGTCATCATGGTATACACCGATGTGATACTTTACCTCCGGGTCCCGCTCGGCGATATAGTTCTTATTCTCCTTACTGTAGTGAAAGAAGGAGATCTGAACAGGTCCAATACGTAGAGAGGGTATCGCCCGGATAATAGGTGATGTGGCATAAATGGGCTGACTCGGCTTGTAGTACTCAGACGGCTGTATGAGGTACATCTCTGGGTTATTGTCCCGCTCCAAAAAGAAGTGATTCCCCAGGCAGATGTAGAAGTTCCCGTTCACGGCCTTAGAGAGGTCCTCATCCAGGTTCCTGTCGTTGTTTGACCTGTTGATAGAGCGGTAGCCCTTGTCGTACCAATCGCCCAGGGACACGAGGTGTGTGATGCCCTTCTGCTTGATAAAAGAGAGAATGTCACGCTGAACGGCATCCACTGCCTTCGTGTACCCCGCGATTGTAGAGAAGTCGCAATCCCGCTTGTGCAGGTCACTCACAAAAAGAATGCGTGCCCTCATTTGCCAATCCCCAACAGCTCCTGCAGAGAATACTTAGGAATCCTCCGCATGACGTACAGGTGAGAGTTCTTCTTGTCCTCACACTGCTCATACTTGCCGCCGCGGTGAATGATGTAGCGGCGCCCGGAATAGATTGGCGTCTCCTTCACGTCCACTCCAACCTCCTGCGGAATGTTGATCCAGGTGATGTTGTTTTTCGTGAAGAGAGTGATGGCGGTCTTCCTCACATCCCGCTTAAAGAGCACGATGACAGAAAACGGGTACCCGAAAGAATTGATGACCTGCTCAATGGCAACCATCCGCTCCACAGGCACATTGCCATAGAACTCTGCCTCGATTGTAGAGGAGGTGTAGTTCAGCACCACCCGCGTCCGAGGATAGAGCTCCCTTAAGGTCTGGGCGATAACCCCGACCATAGCACCAGCAGCTTCCATGATATCGGAGATATTGGCGATAACGCTCTCTGATGCACGGCGCTCAATCACGGAGTATTCGTGCGCCAGGATTTTGAACTCATCCTCGTCCCCACCAATATCCGGATGCAGCTGCTTAGCCAGAGAACGGTAAGCCTTTCTGGCCTCATCGAGAGACATGCTCTCGGAAAGATACTTAAATTCCATATACCCCTCCTTACTCATGTACACAGTCAACCAGCTGGCGCTTGCAGGTAGGGCAAACACCAGACGCAATCTCTTTAAGCTCCACCATGTTCTTCTCAATGTCCGGTAGCTTATCCGTAAACGGGGAAAGCAGTTTGGAATACCTCAACTGCGGCATCTCCCGAAGAATAGGCATTATGGACACCTTCGGCACCGGATGAATAGGAGGCATAGGAGGAACATCGAGAGCTTCGAGATTGCGAGCCAAATACTGGCACGTGTCTTTTACCTCCGTCTCCTTCTCAACATCCCAATACTGCAAGGCCGCATAGGTGGCCTGTGCTACCTCAAGAGCGTGTACAATATCCGTACGCTGCTTCTTGGAGGCTTTTAGGAGCTTTTCGATGGAGTCGGAGGAGGCCTCTGCATACTGGTCAGACCGGACACTGTTGAGCAAATCAAAGTTGACAGACTTCTTCGTATCCACAAAAAGGAACCCATCAACGTCCTGATGGATATTAAGGGATACGCCGTGGTCGCTGTTATAGTGCCACCCGAACTCCTTGACCAAAATCGGTATCGACCTATCAGCCAGATAACGTCTCACGGGTGGGCAGTCAGGCCGTGTAAGCTCAGCATAGGTAGAGGCCGCCTCAGTCGCTATACGAATGAACAGCGTTGTGCCGTCATAGCGTGTCATCATAAGCTCACCGTACTCGTGGCCCCGTCTGATGATGGAGCGACGATTACTGGGGCGCGTGATGGCGTTGCTCACGACGTCATTCAACACCTTGACGAGTACTGACTTACCATTGCTGTTGTTACCATAGAACCTGACAATGCCCACCCGCGGGAACTCAAGGATAGTCTTGGTATGAGACTGGATGTTCACCATTACAGCACTTTTCAGCGCTGACAACAGTTACTCCTCCTCACACGCAACAATCGTAATACGGGCCCTGTTGGAAGTAAGGCCACAAGAGACCTGGGCGGCGGCATCAGTAGAGAAGAAGTGGAACGCGCCCTCCATCCTCCCCCAAAACACACCATTCTTGGTGTCCATGTGAAGGTACTTGCCTCCACGCTTAACGAGGTAGGCGGTCATTACATACCACCTCCGATGTCGACGCCGATGCCACCGGCCAGGAGATCCTCGGTGAGGTCACCAGTTCTGTCCTCAATCTCAGCAGGGTTGACCTTCTGCTGGCTGAAGTCGGGGGTGTCACCAGACATGATGCTCTCCACGGTGGGAGCGGTGGCAGTAGCGGCGCCCTCGCCAATGGGGTGCCCCAAAGCCTCGGTAAGGCGGTCGTTCAGGTCGGGATCCTCCTTGGGAGCGATGCGCAGGTAATCCAGCAGCTGAGCGTTCTTGACCAGCCGGTCCTTGTCCTCGGGGGTCAGGAAGGGCAGGGCAGAAGTGCTCTCGAACATTACGGCCCGCAGCTTGGCCTTCAGAACCTCGTCGGGCATGGGCGCCATGTTGTAGGTGTGTGCAGAGATGCCATCGGGATCCTTGGGCACACGCTGCAGCCACTCGTCCAGCTTGCTCTTCAGCTGGGGATTGCGGGCCACGATGGTGACGGACTGGGCAACGCCCTGAGGGTCGACCCGGCCGGCCTCGGCCTTGCTGTTCTTGGCAGAAGTGAAGTTGTAGAGAACCTCCAGGAAGTAGACCTCACCCTCAACAGGAGTCAGTCCGGGGTTCTGGGCCAGAATGCCGCAGTTGATATCGTTGGCCAGCGCCCGCAGCTTGCTCAGTCGGTTGTCAGACAGAGTCTGGATGTAGGTGCCAGTCTTCTGCTTGCGCTGATCGTCGAAGATGGGAGTGCCACTGTTTGGATCCATCGCGACGTAGACAACCTCAGTCAGCTTGAGGACGGTCAGCCGGCCGATAAGGGCCTTCTTGGCGTTCATGTTCTCCTTGGTATTGTACTTCTCCTCCACCTTGGTGCGGGCGGTCTGATAGGCGGTCTGACCCAGCACGGACCAGTCCTTCTTGTTGAGCTCCGCCAGGTCACGTTCCTTCTCGGCGTTGACCAGCAGGCCGGCAATCTTGGAGAACTGGTAGGCAAGGTCACCATCGCCGATGACCTGGCCGTTCTCATCGATGCGGGACAGGGAGCGGAGGAAGGTAGTGCCCAGCACCTTCATGTCGGACACGGGATGGCCGAAGTAGGCGGACATGTGGGGCTCGAAGGTACCACCGGAAGGCAGGCTCTCATCAGGCCACCACTTGAAGGGGTAGAACACAGTGCCCTGGTCACCAACCTCCCAGGCTTTACCGAAGTTCTTGCACTTCTGAAGGCTGCTGGACAGCTTGAGCACCTGCCGGGGGTCGCCGCCGAGGTTACCGGTGTTCACATTGCGGATAGCGTTAGCATTGTTGAAGTCGATAGGCATAGTTGTTGTCTCCTTGTTAAAAATATTTAGGCACGCAACTTCTGGTCAGGCTATGGGAATTCACCTCCCGGTTCCCAATCGCCCTACGGTACTCTGGAAGCGTGCACAGTAAGGGGCTGGAAAGGTATTGTTCCAGCCCCATGGCTCTGCACACTTATGGATGGATCTCCTTTACGACATTGAGCGATGCCACCCAGTCATACCACTGCTGTGGCGGCTCATCTGTCTCCACATCGTAGTCACTGATAACCAGCGTATATGGAACACAGGCCTCTTTCAGGCACTGATGGATGTAGTCCGTATAACCAACATCTGCTCCCTTAATGAATAGCTCTGACGCTTTTCGTATAGCACGCTCTGCATGGAGTACGTAGGCCTCGTCAACAAAGACCACACAGTCCATCCACGTATTAAGAGGGGAGCTATACCGAATGGCAACCTCTGCCACTTACAACATCCTTTCAATAATATGGGATTGGACCCCTGCATTTATTGACTATTAGAGTGCAATGATGTGGGCACCCCAAGAAGGAGAACCGCTGTACCTGGCATGCATGTTTTCCACAGTAGCAGGCTGGAAGGCGATACCCTCAAGACTGGCGTAGTGCTCGATCCCACCAGACTGGATGCAAGCCTTCATTGCCAGCATCTCATCTAGGGCGGTATTAGCCGTTTTCAGGGCCTCCTCCAGATCATCAGCATAGTCGATGGCGTCTACCTCATGCCCCATAACCGTCACAACGATATAAGGGGCAACAACCGAGAAATTCTCCTCTGCGATGGAGTGAGGGAGCAGATGCGGCGCGCTGTCCTCACACACGGCTGATACGCCATCCTCCGACTCGAACAGGTCATAGACCTTACCCTGTACACAGAGTAGAGTGCCCTCCGGACCACGTACTTCTTTTTTGCATAGATACTTTGCCATTTGAAATGCCTCCCAATTTGTTATTTTTCAATAGGGCCGCCCTTTGCATGGATTTTACTCTTTACCCTACACGCGACATAATGGCGCAGATGACCGTCCTTGACATACCCCACACTCCTAAGGAACTTCTCACGGTGCTTTGTGTAGAGAGTGCCCTGTTGAAGCCCCAAACTCTGTGCCAGGCGTACACGCCGCTGGAGATGGCGCGCTGTATCGGCGTCCCTCCTCATCACACGGCAACCGGCTGCTTGCGCATGTAAAAGCCACGCACTTTTGTCCGCACGATACGGCCATGCTTGACCAACTTGCGCAGGACGTCCGACAGGTGCTCGTGCACCTCGCTCTTACTGATGCCAGTCTTTACACTCACATCATGCACGAGTTCCTCCCGCTTTACCGGGCCTGCACTCTTCTGGACGTACCCAACCACGATGCTCTCAATGTCCGGCGCATAAACACCCTCGATTTCCATGCACACCTTATACGCCTGATACTCCTCCCAAGTCACCATTTACGACCTCCCATAAAATGATAATGGTCCGAGTAGTGGGACTCGAACCCACAACCCCATGGTCCCAAACCATGTGCGCTAACCATTGCGCTACACCCGGATGTAGGGCCCACCATGAGGTGGGCTCTAAACGCTACCGATCACTCGCCGGGGCCTGCTCGTTGCCGAAGATCATGTCATCGATATCCACAGGCGGGATTGGCTTACCGATGTCCTTCCTCATTTCTCAGGCACCTCAAGCGGCAGGTCGCAATGCTCGGCAACCTCACACAGAATAAAGCCGCCAAGCAGGGTGGCGGCAATTCCAGCAACTACGCCAAGAATAAATCTCTTCACGGTGCACTCACCTCCTTTCAAGGTAATGGCTCTCCAGTAAGAGCTGTGTATATGACGTCTAGCTCGTCCAGGAACATCTTCGGGTTCGCTATGTAACCGAGCATTACGCCATTAAGGAATATGCACCTAGACCCATACCTGACGTCCTCAATATTCCACAGGTCAATGTACACTTTCGGACCCTTTAGTACGCCGTCCTCAACATAGTATTCCGTGGTAACTATCCTGCTGATCTCCTTACAAATTAGGGAGAAGAACACTACGAGTAGAGGGAGAGTCGATACCCTCAGTAGGAGTGCATTAACCCCGAGTTCTAAGAGGAGCAGGCAAGAAATTTGGATGCCTAAGAGGAATACTGAGAGTCCGACTAGGTACAGGGAGATACAGCTAATCAGATACCATAGCCGACTCCCCTGCGGAATACTTTTCCTCTGCACAGTAGATGCATACTCTGTGCTCTGTGTGGTCACCATCCTCGACTACCCGCACCTCCGGCCATTTGAGAATGATCCCGCACTCTTCGCATCTGTACTGTTTCACCAGGAACACCCCCAAACAAATTAAGCCAGAAGCATACGGATTTCGCCATAGCCTCCGCGAGCTTCGGCCGCCCATCGCACAGATGAGGATAGAATGTATACCCACCCAGATTGAAAGCAGAATTGCAGTCAGTTACAATGCGCCAACTCCTCCCAACCTTGCAGGCAGAATAGACTACCCCGTAGCCTTCCAGCCTAGCGACTGGATACTGCTCTCTGAGTACATAGAGTGCGTCAAGCTGACGCATAATCAGGTTTCCTAGCCTGTCCACATGATGTTCCGGCAATCCATACACTAACAAGGCACTTTCACCTATCCTTCAGTAATATATGGCTGCACCCTCAGAAAACTTTATTTCAGTTCCTCACGCAACCGCATAAGCATTATGCCGAGCATGTTCGTGTGCGGAACGAGCACGCACCTGTCACACGAGCAAGCACCGAAGTGATTGTCGTGCCACATGTTGCCCTCGCACAGATAGGCGCTCCCGGTGCTGAGCAGCATGTCAGCCAAACTGGTGCCGCGGGCAAACTTCTGCTTCAGGAGCTCATACATGATGCCATCCTTAACAGCTTCCCAGTCTGACCGCAAGGCCACCTGCCGGCCGAGCTTCTTTGCGTAGCCAGGCGAGCACTGTGCAAACTGCCTGCGCAGCGCCATATCTCCTGTTTTTGCTGCCTGAAAAGCATTCTCCACGGTAGGATACACAACACCATCGAGCGTAACAGGAGCGGGATAGAAGTTGCTCAGGAATTCATAGATCCCTGCGAATCGGTTAACAACGTTTGTCATTGCGGACCTCCTTACGCCTCTTCCTCATGAGCACGAATGTGATTATGATGAACGGGATGCAGGCAAAGCTGTAGTAAAAGGCAAATGTCACAACTGCCTGCGTGAGTACGAAAGCAGCAGCATTTAACTCAGCATCCTCATTTGTTAGAAAGTTGTACAGGTCACGCAGGATCCACGACTGTGAGTCCTCCCATGAGCTGCAGTTGGAGACAACGAACTCCGCGTCCCCTAACTTGTTCACAAACTCCGCATAACCCCCGGCTGGATTCATATTTTCGACTGAACGGTATATGTCCAGGTTCATGGTGTAGCAGAGTGTTCCTGCTCCTAGTATCACCAATGTGACTAGGGGCAGGATTTTCTCTGCTAATCTCATACCGCACCTACCGACATGGCAAGGCGATAGAGAATGGCTGTGAACTCCCCACGCGTAAGAGTGCCATTCGGATTGAAGTTGCCCTTCTCATCGCCCTCGAATACGCGACGGTTATAAAGGCCATCCACAGCATTGAGCGCATAGGTGGAAATCTGGTCACGGTCTGTACAGTTCATAGGCCGCCAAATAGTACCCCTGTACGGGAACAACTTGCCCACCAGAGCCGCCATCTGCTCTCTGGTGATGCTCTCGTCCGGACCAAACAGGCCATCGCCCTGATCCTTCAGCACACCACGGCTGTACAGGTAACCAACGGCCCAACCGTACCAGGAGTCCGGGCCCACATCAGTGTAAGGAGTCTCGTAGGAAGTGCCCGGCTCAACACCAGCAAGACGCGCAAGCAACACGGCAATCTGAGAGCGCGTCACTAGGGAGTCCGGGCTGAACTCCGTATCCGAGATGCCGTTAATCAGGCCGTTCTCATACGCATAATAGATATACGAATAGGCCCAGTGCGTCTGGCAATCGGAGAAGGGGAGGGCACCATAATTTCTGTGCAGATTCGTGATGGAAAAATATCCGTCGTCCGGCATAGTGAAGATGATCCCATTGTCCACAACCTGGTAGGGAAGGGTTCTGGAACTCTTATACTTCGTATCAATGTAATTGACACGTAGCCCGCTCAGGTCAGCGCGATCAGGGAACTCCCACGGATACAGAATCTCAATACTGCCGTCTCCCTTTGTTGTGACCTTATATACCAGGTCTTTACCAGAAACGAAGTCCTTGAGCCCGGTGGTCTTTGTGCTTTTGCTAATAGACTCGATCTCCAGATTAGTAGAGGAGTCACTCACAATGATTGTGCAGTAGGGCGTCTTGAGGCGCAGCTGGAGCAGGCCGAGGTCCTTTGGCATACTGAACTTGACCTTGTTAAAGTCTCTGTTGTCTCCCTCCTCCTGCTCCATGGTCACATCCAGAACAGTCACGGCAGACATCCGCTTCTCTGCATCCTTAATGTCGCTCTTCAGCCGCGATACGTTGGAATCCGTATAAGTTGCGGACATGGTCTTATTACTGACATTGATGCGAGTTGTTCCTGAAGCCACAAAGTAGGTCGTGTGGGCATTAGAGGACTTCTCGTAGGTGATCTCATTCTTGCTGCCCTCTTTAGTAGTGATTGACGCAGACAACGGGGCAGATGCGAAGTAGCTTGAATCGGCCTCATACCGCACATACACTGTATAGTTGGTTTTGCTATCCAGGTTAGTCCACTCAGTCTTGCTTGAGTAGTTTGTTCCATCAATGGAGAACTCGCAGGCGCTGCTGAACTCACTGGCATTATCCACAGTCACTGAAAAACTGGTGGAGGAAAGCTCCAGCTTAGTCGTAGGAGCGGACTGCTGTTCTCTTACATACACCCGGATATAGTCTGACGCCTCTGCATAGGCATTTGCCGGCGTACGGAAATAAACGGACTCGCCATAGCAGCTGCTTGGGATAGCTGCGCCATCCTTGATAGTAGACCAGCTGCTACGGTCCTTGGAGTACTGGACAGTCTCAGGAGAACAATGCACACGTCCGTTGGAATCAATGTCTACACGCGGCGTGTCGTTATATACCGTGTTCACAACTAGAGTCTGGGTAATTTGCTGCTCCATGTACATCTGGGTCAGCGTGTAAGTTTTGCCCAGCTGGTTGTAGGTACTGCCAAGGCTATACTTGTTCAACTCAAAGATTGGCGCCGCACCCATCGCTTCCTCATACTCAGAGCTGGTCTGCTTAAGCTCCCGGTACTGGTAAACATAGTCAACGAGGGACTGGATGGATTGGTTATACTGGGAGTCTGCCTGAATGGCTGGAATGGCCTGCGGCTCAAACGTAGGCATGACTACGTGAATAGTGACCGTGCGTGTGTCCTCGTCTTTAGACACATAGGCGGTCATGTCCTTGTCGAGCACCGCCGGCGGCTTAGAGATGCTGCCGCCACCCTCGGGGTATTCCGCCGCCGCAATCTGGTTGTACACCTCCTGCGGATTCGCCGCCATGTACTTCACGTTATACGTCCCCCCATCAGCAGCGAAGGCAGGCACGGTGAAGAACATCATTAGCATGGCAGCCGCAATAATGATACGCTTCATGTAATCCCTCCTAGGATGGAGTTTCCAGTATGCACGGTAAAGGAAACTCTAATTGTTTCTGATTACGCTCAGGAAGTTTAACTTCTATATGAACAGTGGGGCTCATCACCCTTGCGTAATCCTCGTAGGATCTTGCTAGGTAAGGGGTTTGCTGTTTCTCCACATACGCAGACAACACTTCCGCACTGGCAGGTAAGCGCGATGTACACATGGATATCAACTGCTTAGAGTACAGAGATGTTTGGTAGGTGTCGCCCTCTTCCAGGCTTACTACCACATTGCAGTCCAACACTGCGCTATGAAAAACTCCATCACTTATATACGTGAAATGGTCTGCGTATCTTACGTTTAGGTAAATCAGCTCCTGTGCGCCTGGAAGCAAGTTGATTAGCAAAGCCACCAGTACAACCACAGAGGCTGGTATTGCCTTGAGCCACTCGAACTTCCACGCACACAGCACGAGACTGACCACCGCATAGAGAAGTGCTATTCGTGTATCTAAAATGCACAGAATAGACAGAAACACCCCAACACAGAAAAATGCGCCCGAAATGAGACGGACGCACTTCCCTAGTTGGAGTGCCAAAAGAACTTCTGCACTTAAGGCAGTAGCAAGGGCTAGAAGCAGAATACTCATGCCTCGTTATAGAGGGAGTAGACCTCCTTGAAGATCTCCACGTAGGACATCTGTGGGTGCTCCCTCCGGTATGCCTTGAAGGACTCAGGCGGGTTCTTTGTCCACGCTCTGAACGGGTCATCCTTGTCCAGCTCCTTGACCATGAGAATCCGTTTGAACACAGCTTCCTTATCATCCTCCTTGATAAAGGACAGCTGACTCTTGTCGAGCTCCGGATACAGTTCAAGATATTTGGTGACTGCATCCTTGTACCCCGTATCGAAGTCAGGGAACTCTTCAAGAGCAGGACAAATAGAGGAAAACCAGAACCCCATGGCGTTGCCGTCATACAGGCCGACTTTATCACAGATGTACTGGCTTGGAGTAGAAGGGGCTTCCAGGACAACCTGAGCCACATTCTCGGGGAATGGCTTGCCCCCACCCTCAGCTTCCCAGGCCTCCTGCGGAGTCTTGTACTGGAAACCGGTGGCCCGCATGACCTCTTTCTCGACCCGAGAGTACTTACGTGCCGGAGACTCATAGGTAGCCAGCACAGCCTCGTATCTGGAGTCGAAATCTTTGGAGGAGTCAGGTAGGGAGTTGTACCTCTTATCCACCTCAGCCTCGAAAGTGTCAGCAGTGATGCCCTCAAAGCTCATAAGCTCGAAGAGCCTGATCATTGCCTCCTGTGTCTCAGCAGATGACGACGCTCCGTACACCATAGAGGCAAAGGAGTTGTACTGGTCTGTACCTCGTAACCACTTGAAGAAACTGTCAAAGATAGAGGAACGCAGCGGGTCACTGGAAACCGCCCGCTCAGCGATATCCTTATAGATCTCCTGTAGCGGGTAGCACTCTTTGAGAAGCACGTTGTAGACTATATTCGTACCGTCCAGCTTCATGAGAAAAGCCATACTGTTATCGTATGCGTAGAGAAAGTGCGGGTCTGACATTTTCTCACCCACTGGGAATGCGATAACCGTACCAATATGCTCCTTTCTAAGGGGGACTAGAGGGCACGTGTCGCAATTCCTCATGGCCTCCGAGCGCTTGACCTGTTCAGTACAATCAAACCAAAAGCCACGGCAAACTTCCTCACTACTACAGGAAATAGGAAACTTGAACAGACCGTCGTACGGTACAAGCTGCTTACCAAACAGTAAAGACTTCCTACACAGCATTACAGGCGGACATGGGTCAGCAGGATCGACCTCGTAGTAACAATGCCCAACCTTGAAATAATCACTTGTTATTGGCCCCAAGTAGCATCGCCTCCTAAAAATGAGTACAAAAATAGAGTGCCTGTTGGCACTCTCAAACATTCATATTACGCAGATCCATAATGACGCACTGAACGAATGTTGCAGCTTCCGTGGATTCACAGCAGGCCGTAAAATGCTTCACCACTAAATCGATGTCTACCGATTTGTAGAAATCCACAAGCTCGTATGGCTGTGACTCACCACAGTGCGCTGAGGAATTACGTAAGTCTCGCAAATCTGTAATCCACCCAGCATCTATGCTGTCCGCCTGAACTCCAAGCCGCTCTGCTATCTTTTTAACAATGGCAAAACTACTCGTACTCGCCCCGGTATTATTGTTGCCAAATAAACTTAGAACTCCATATAACCAGATCGTGAAGAGGTACAAGGCAGACCAGCTAACACCCGTCATGAGTATGTTATTACACAAAGCAATGAAACAGGAAAGCCTCCCCTGTACCTCTTCCGCCGTATAGGAGATTTTCTTACCCATAGTAAATCCAATCTCCATTCTTGTAGACTTGGAACACCTTACCAGCGTAGGAAGGGTTGTTAACTGCCTTCTCATACGCAGCGGAGTCCTTACAGAAAACCGCATTACCTAAGTCATCGGGGTCCAGTATGTCGATGAACGATGTAGTAAAACCACAATTGAGTGCGGCGTCCAAATCAACTCCAGAGAACCAAAAGACAACACCATTAGCCCAGGCACGCCCGGACAGCCCCTTGAGTATAACAGACACGCCGTTAGGGCGCCGCCCAACAGCGTTAAAATACCGCTCCAGCAGGTCTGCATCCTCTTTAGTGAACACCATACGGTCTGTGTGTTCCATAAACATGATATCGCCTCCTTGCTACTTAGAATTATAGCTATCGCAGCTCCCTGAGTCAACAACGACTACCCAACTCTGATGTTCTCGGGGCCATAGTACTGCCAATCCCCGAGGGAGTAGAGGTTGTAGATTCTGCCAGCATATCTGCCGGTATCGATGACACTCATGTACTCCCGCTCGTCTTGGCAGAAGATAAGGGTTCCCATGTCCTCCGGGTCGAACATGCTGATGAAGTCAGCGTAGATGCCTTCCGATGTTGCGCGGCTCAAATCCACTCCGGGGAATAGAAAGATAACGCCATTTGCCAATGCGTGTCCGGATCTCCCTCCCAGGATGAGGTCAACCTTTACTGGACGTTGACCAACCATGTCGAAGTACTTCTCCAAGAGAGCGGAGTCCTCTCTTGTAAACCTAATCTTATCAGTGTGCTCCATAAACATGATACCGCCTCCCTTGCGCGTATTACAGACACACAAGAACAGGAGCCTAGTCGAGATTACTATAGGCCTCTTCCAGCTCCTCCTGGAGCTTGCCAAAGTCCTTCTCGATTTGCTCCTTGGAATCTTCGATGGCATTGCTGTACTGACCCATAGGGTCAGTACAGGCCGCCAATGAGAGGCAGAGTGCCAGTAGCTGTCTCTTATACACATCTCCGAGCCCACGAGACCGTACTAG
>ENA-OXQU01000265-OXQU01000265.1-human-gut-metagenome-genome-assembly--contig:-NODE-265-length-19968-cov-21.4521_pt1 | contig 19968 bp, 26 predicted proteins | sample MGYA00249585_ERZ652569 | MGnify/ENA primary metagenome ERZ652569 (study PRJEB26925, sample SAMN05826638) | human gut metagenome | biome: ENVO:2100002; feature: ENVO:00000062; material: ENVO:00002003...
GAATACATGAGGAAATAGCATTGGTAACGAAAGGAGAGATACGGATTCTTTTAGAGTATAAAGACACCACAAAGAGTGTTGAATTTAATGATAATCGAATTTCGGTATTTATAGCCCAACAAGGCAATTGCTATATCACTAATCGAAGGCATAGCCCGACTGATATGGTTTGTATCTACAAGAATATTACCGAAACAGATAGAGATAAATACCAAAATCTTGTATTTGTTGAAATACCAATATCAAAAGCGATACTGACTGAATCAGTACAACAGGCAAAAATGTGGTTGATGAACTATGGCTTGAGCAGTCAACAAAAGAGAAAGCTGAACAAAATACGAGCGAACTATGGATACCAAGCAATAAAATAACCAGAACTTATGAATCTATTTGAATATGATGGAACGCCGTATGAAGCGAAAGTTTCATGTACGGTGTGAAGCGGGGGAAAACTTGGAGATAACATCAAAGAGTTACCTATCGCTATCTGACCTTGCAGATTTGGGAACGGTCATGGGAAATGTCTACCACACGAAAGACGATATGATTGACTGCGTCAATGCCTTTTATGAGGGCATGGTCACACGCTCGGAAGAAATGAAACTGCACCCGAACTACCGTACAGGAGAAAACTATGCCTATCTGGGACTTTCTCCACAATTCCTTATCTTTGATGAATATGTGGCTTTCCTAGAAATGCTCACAACAAAAGAAAGTACCGCCCTGTTAAGCCAGCTAAAGAAAATCGTCATGCTTGGCAGACAGGCTGGCTATTTTCTGATTGTGGCTTGCCAGCGTCCAGACGCAAAGTATTTCGGGGACGGTATCAGAGATAACTTTAACTTCCGTGTGGGGCTTGGTCGCATGAGTGAACTTGGTTACGGTATGCTCTTTGGAAGTGATGTGAAAAAACAATTTTTCCAGAAGCGAATTAAAGGGCGTGGATACTGTGATGTGGGAACAAGTGTCATATCAGAATTTTACACTCCCCTTGTACCCAAAGGCTATGATTTCTTGGGTACGATTGGGGAACTTGCAGAAAGGAGAACAGAAAAAAAGGCTCTCGAACAATCCGAAGCCTTACTTTAATTTCAAGATGTCATTAGGTGTGCAGTCCAGATATTCACACAACTTTGCTAAGATGGAGAAGTCGATTCTGGTTACTTTATTTTTGCAGTAGTTGTTGAGCTGTGTCCTCTGTAAATTACAGGCTTCACAGACTTTGTTTTTACTGATATTCTTTTCTTTGAGAAGATTTTCTAAATCCATGTATACTGTCATTTTTGTTTACCTCGTCTTTTAATCAAATTATAAATATAGCTGTATTGAAAAATAAGCTGTTTTGCTCTACACTTGTACTGTAATACAGGTGTACGGAGGAAATTAAAATGATAAGAAAACGGACAATAATTATAGTAATCACTATACTTCTGCTCTTGGCAGGAATCCTGTTTTACCTGCAATGGGGACGACAGATGGACGTATCTTCTTCGTCTGGCTCTGGCTCTGATAACCATTATGAGCTACGGGTGTCGGTCATACTCAACACTTTGGTCGTGACCGATCAACAGAAATGTGCGGAACAAATATTTGAAAAATGCAGGGACAACTCTTTTCATAGTGTCCGTTTCAGTTATGATATTCAGATTCCCCACGCACTTTCTGTTACGGTCTACAAGAACCAGAAAGACGCTGAATCCGGCAACTCGGCATTTAGCTTTTCCTATCGGCAGGAAAACCAGATAGACGGCACATACAATATTGTGGACAATCCAGAAAAATTTACTCTGGAAATGGAATGATTGCACACATAAGGCAGGACGGACAGGTGGCGTGCGAAGCGAAAGCCACAGGTACGGACTAGCCTTGCTGGTGTGGCGGTAGCCACGCCAGCATATATCAAGCCCCTCGGTATCTAACAGAGGGGCACAAATCACAAGGAAACATACACAAAAGTTACCGATTCTTGGCTGAAATCAAGCGTTTGGTAGCTTTTTTTATTGCTGTGACATCGGACTAAAAATGTCACAGTTTTCTGTAAAGGGGGTATCGCACTGAATGATACAGAGTGGATACAGGATTTTGCAGACAGGCGTTTGCAGTACGGTGTATCCCAGACGAAACTTGCGGTCATGGCTGGAATCAGCCGTGAACATTTAAGCCGTATCGAATCCGGCAAGGTGGCGGTCACAGAAGAAATGAAAGTAAAACTTTTGGAAGCTCTGGAAAGATTCAATCCAGAAGCACCGCTTACCATGCTGTTTGATTATGTGAGGATACGGTTTCCGACACTGGATATTGGACACATCATCAAGGATATTTTACAGCTCAATATCCAGTACATGATACATGAGGACTTCGGGCATTACAGTTATACAGAACACTACTACATCGGAGATATTTTCGTATATACTTCTCCCGATGAAGAAAAAGGTGTCCTGCTGGAACTGAAAGGAAAAGGCTGTCGCCAGTTTGAAAGTTATCTGCTGGCACAGGAACGGAGCTGGTATGATTTCCTTATGGACGCTCTGGTGGACGGTGGTGTGATGAAACGCCTTGACCTTGCCATCAATGACCATACAGGAATGTTGGATATTCCAGAACTGACCGAAAAATGCCGGAATGAGGAATGTGTATCGGTGTTCCGTTCCTTTAAGTCCTATGCTTCCGGCGAACTGGTCAAGCATGAGGAACAGGACAAGGCTGGTATGGGCTATACACTTTATATCGGCTCATTGAAAAGTGAGGTGTACTTCTGTGTTTATGAAAAAAGCTATGAGCAGTACATCAAACTTGGGATTCCCATTGAGGAAGCACCGATAAAAAACAGATTTGAAATACGGTTAAAAAATGAACGTGCTTATTATGCTGTCCGTGACCTGCTGACTTACTATGACGCTGAACGGACGGCATTTTCTATTATCAACCGTTATGTACGCTTTGTGGATAAGGAAGCAGACAAGAAACGGAGCGACTGGAAATTATCTGTCCGCTGGGCGTGGTTCATCGGGGAAAACAGAGAGCCGTTAAAGCTCACGACCAAACCCGAACCCTACACACTGGACAGAACCCTACGCTGGATTCAACGGCAGGTTGACCCGACACTCAAAATGCTGGAAACAATCACAGCGAAAACAGGCATTGATTATCTGAAAGAAATCCGTAAATCCACAAAACTGACGGAAAAGCACTACAAGATAATCGAACAACAGACTACATCTACCGAAGATGTGATTTTGGAAAAGGAGAATTGAAAAATGCAACGATTATTATTTGACTTCCTGTTCTTCTCTTTAGGTGGAACAGTTGGCGTGATTGCCATGTGTATTTTACAGGCTGGCAGACAGTCTGACAGAAAAATGATGGAACTGAAAGGAGAAAAGAAAGCATGAATTTTGGACAGAACCTTTATAACTGGTTTTTAAGCAACGCACAGAGCCTTGTGCTGATGGCGATTGTTGTTATCGGTATTTACTTGGGATTCAAGCGTGAGTTTTCCAAACTTATCGGATTCTTGGTAGTTGCCTTAGTAGCCGTTGGTCTTGTATTCAATGCGTCCGGCGTAAAAGACGTATTGTTACAGTTATTCAATAAGATTATTGGAGCGTAAAGCCTATGGAAGAATGTAGCGTATTGATTGAAACGACCAAATCAGCAGAGGATAAAACCTCTCGCTGGTTTGATTTACCCATTGATTATGAGCTGTTCCGTGACCTGCTCGGTGTGGAAGCTGACAGCAATGATTATCAAATCACAGATATGAAGCTTCCCTTTGCTGGCGACATTGTAAGGACAACTTCTGTCAGACGGTTAAACAAGCTGTACTTTGCTTACACGGATTTATCGCCAGAAGTTCAGCAGGCTTATAAAGAGTTGATTCCCTATTGTGGCGGTGTAGAGGATTTATTGCAGGAATCCGAAGAATTTTTGTTTTATCCAGAGTGTCACAACATCATGGACGTTGCCCGCTACCGCTTGGAGCATAACATTGAATTTTCTGCTCTCTCCGAAAAGGGAAAGAAATATTTTAATCTGGAAGCCTACGCCCATGAACTGGAAGAAAAAGGACGTTATGCCCTCTGCAATAATGGAATGTTCAAACTTTGACAGGTGGTATTGCTTATGGCAGAAATGAAAGTATTTGTTATCAATCTTGATGAACAGGAAAAAGATACAGGCTGTGCATGGTTTACACTTCCCTGCAACATAGAAGCATTAAAACAATCCATTGGCTTACCGCCGGACAGTGACCGTTATCTTATCAGTGATTATGATTTTCCTTTTGAAATCCTGCAAGATACAGACCTCGACTTGCTAAATAATGTCTGCCTTGCGATTTCGGAGAGTGAAATCCCACCCGAAGATATACCTGCAATTCAAAGAGAATGGTTTTCAAACCTGCAAGAGCTGGAAGCCGGACTTTGCAATATTACATACCATCGGAACTGTTCAGATATGGAAGAAACATCAGAACATTTCCTGTGTGTGCATGGCAGATTTTATGAATACAATGAGTGAAAGGAAGTGACCGTTTATGATTGATGATATGCAAGTCTATATAGCCAATCTTGGCAAGTACAATGAGGGAGAACTGGTCGGGGACTGGTTCTCTTTTCCGTTGGACGAAGAAGTGATTGCAGAACGTATCGGCTTAAATGCAGAGTACGAAGAATACGCAATCCATGATACGGACAACTTCCCGATGGAGATTAGCGAATACATTTCCATCGAAGAACTGAACCGTATCTATGAGCAGTTGGAAGAATTACCGGATTACCTGCTGGACGACTTGGACAGTTTTATATCCTGCTATGGAAGTCTGGAAGAACTGGTGGAACATAAGGACGACATCATTCTGTATTCCGGCTGTGAAACGATGACCGATTTAGCCTACTATCTGATTGATGAAGAACAGATACTCGGAGAAATCCCGTCCTCTTTACAGAACTATATCGACTATGAAGCCTACGGGCGTGACCTCGATATAGAGGGGACATTTATTGCAACAAACGCTGGTATCTGTGAGGTACTGCGTTAAGGGCTGGCAGATCAGCACCGCCACTGGTGCTACTGTCAGCTTTTCTCCTGGGGGCAGTCTGGGAAATCCGGCTGTCCCTGTTGTTAGGAAAATGAAGAAAGGAGCATTTACAAGTGAAGAAAATCCGAAGTTATACAAGTATCTGGAACGTGGAAAAAGTACTGTATGCCATCAATGATGTCAACCTGCCATTCCCTGTGACCTTTACACAGATTACATGGTTTGTGCTGACGGAATTTATCATCATTCTGTTTGCAGACGTACCGCCACTTTCCATGATTGAGGGTGCATTTTTAAAATATTTCGGGATTCCTGTTGCCCTTACATGGTTTATGTCACAGAAAACCTTTGACGGGAAAAAGCCATACAGTTACATCAAGACGATGGTTCTGTATGCCCTGCGTCCAAAAGTGACTTATGCAGGAAAAGCCGTGAACCTGCATAAGCAGAAATTTGAGGAAACTATCACGGCAGTAAGGAGTGTGACCTATGTTCCCGATTAAATATATCGACAATAACCTTGTCTGGAATAAGGACAATGAGGTATTTGCCTACTATGAGCTGATACCTTACAATTATTCATTCTTATCCCCAGAACAGAAATACCTTGTGCATGACAGCTTCCGTCAGCTTATCGCACAGTCCCGTGAGGGAAAGATTCATGCGTTGCAGATTGCAACTGAAAGCTCAATCCGAAGCATACAGGAACAGTCAAAGAAGCTGGTCACAGGAAAATTAAAGGAAATCGCTTATCAGAAAATAGACGACCAGACCGAAGCCCTTGTATCCATGATAGGCGACAATCAAGTTGATTACCGTTTCTTTCTGGGATTCAAGCTCATGGTCACAGAGGACGAAGTCAATCTGAAGAACATCAAAAAATCGGTATTTCTGACATTCCGTGAGTTTTTGAATGAGGTAAGGCATACGCTGATGAACGACTTTGTTTCTATGAGCAATGATGAAATCAACCGTTATGTGAAGATGGAGAAATTACTGGAAAACAAAATCTCCCGTAGGTTCAAAATCCGCCGACTGGAAGCCAAAGACTTTGCGTATCTGATGGAACACCTCTACGGCAGGGACGGGATAGCTTATGAAGATTATGTGTATCCTCTGCCAAAAAGAAAATTAAAAAGAGAAACACTGATTAAGTATTATGACCTTATCCGTCCTACCCGTTGTGTAATGGAAGAAAGCCAGCGATATTTGCGTCTGGAACATGAGGACAGCGAAAGCTATGTTTCCTACTTTACGGTCAATGCCATTGTCGGAGAACTGGACTTCCCATCATCGGAAATCTTTTATTTCCAGCAACAGCAGTTCACATTCCCTGTGGATACGTCCATGAATGTTGAGATTGTGGGAAATAAGAAAGCCTTAACCACTGTCCGCAACAAGAAAAAGGAATTAAAGGACTTGGATAATCACGCCTATCAAGCTGGAAACGAAACAAGTTCAAACGTGGTGGAAGCCTTAGACAGTGTCGATGAACTGGAAACAGATTTAGACCAGAGCAAGGAAAGTATGTATAAGTTAAGTTACGTCATACGGGTGTCTGCACCCGATCTTGACGAACTGAAACGTCGTTGTGATGAAGTCAAGGACTTTTACGATGATTTGAACGTGAAGCTGGTTCGCCCTGCCGGAGATATGATGGGACTGCATGGAGAATTTCTTCCAGCCAGCAGGCGTTATATCAATGATTATATCCAGTATGTGAAATCCGATTTTTTAGCCGGACTTGGTTTCGGTGCTACCCAGATGTTGGGAGAAAATACAGGAATCTATATCGGGTATTCCGTGGATACAGGAAGAAATGTCTACCTGCAACCGTCCCTTGCCAGTCAAGGGGTAAAAGGTACGGTCACAAATGCGTTGGCTTCTGCCTTTGTCGGTTCGCTTGGTGGTGGAAAATCATTCTGTAATAACCTGCTGGTGTATTATTCCGTCCTGTTCGGGGGACAGGCAGTTATCCTAGACCCGAAAAGTGAGCGTGGAAACTGGAAAGAAACACTGCCGGAGATTGCAGAGGAAATCAACATTGTAAATCTTACCAGCGACAAGGAAAATGCAGGGCTTCTTGACCCGTTTGTAATTATGAAAGATAAAGAGGACGGAGCTACACTGGCAAAAGAAATTTTAACATTTTTAACAGGTATCTCAACCCGTGATGGAGACAAGTTCCCTGTGCTTATCAGTGCAATCAGCAAAGTATCGGAAAGTGAACACAGAGGATTGCTAAATGTTATCACAGAATTACGGAAAGAAAATACGCCTATTGCAAACCATATCGCAAATCATATTGACAGTTTTACAAATTATGATTTTGCACACCTGCTCTTTTCAGACGGAACAGTGAAAAATACTATCAGTCTGGATAACCAGCTCAATATCATACAGGTTGCGGATTTGGTTCTGCCGGATAAAGATACTACTTTTAACGAATACACGACCATTGAATTATTATCGGTGGCAATGTTGATTGTAATATCTACCTTTGCCTTAGACTTTATCCATTCAGACCGAAGCATTTTTAAGATTGTAGACCTTGATGAAGCATGGGCGTTCTTAAATGTGGCACAGGGCGAAACACTCTCAAATAAGCTGGTGCGTGCTGGTAGAGCCATGAACGCCGGAGTTTATTTCGTGACACAATCCTCTGGGGACGTATCGAAAGAAAGCCTAAAAAATAACATCGGTTTAAAGTTTGCGTTCCGCTCCACAGATACCAATGAAATCAAACAGACCTTAGAGTTTTTCGGACTGGACAGTGAGGACGAAAACAACCAGAAACGGTTGAGGGATTTGGAGAACGGACAATGCTTAATGCAGGATTTATACGGGCGTGTCGGCGTGGTACAGATACACCCTGTCTTTGTAGAACTGCTCCATGCCTTTGATACCAGACCGCCGATAAAAAGTGAGGTGGATTTGGAATGATGAAATCTGTCACAAAAGAAAAGGTATTCCATGTACTGAAACTGGTTCTGCTTGCCGTGACCGTCACGCTGGTACTGTTGTCCCTGCTTGGGACGGTAGCTCATGCGTCTGGACTGGTCGATGATACGGTCAATGCAGACAACCTGTATTCAAAGTATCCGCTTTCCAATTATCAGCTTGATTTCTATGTGGACAATAGCTGGTCTTGGCTACCGTGGAACTGGCTGGACGGCATTGGAAAATCGGTGCAGTACGGGCTTTACTGTATCACAAATTTTGTCTGGACAATCAGCCTGTATCTTAGCAATGCCACAGGATATGTGGTGCAACAGGCGTATAAGCTGGACTTCATCAATGACATGGCAGACAGTATCGGGAAAAGTATCCAGACACTTGCCGGAGTGACCGAAAACGGATTTTCCAGCAGTGGGTTCTATGTGGGATTCCTGCTCATTATCATTCTGATTGTAGGTATTTACACTGCCTATACAGGACTTCTCAAGCGGGAAACAAGCAAGGCACTTCACGCCGTTATCAATTTTGTGGTGGTGTTCATCGTATCGGCTTCCTTTATTGCTTATGCTCCTAACTATATCCAGAAAATCAATGATTTCAGTTCGGACATCAGCACCGCTTCTCTGGACTTGGGGACAAAAATCATGCTCCCCGATTCAGAAAGCAAAGGCAAGGACAGCGTAGACCTTATCCGTGACAGCCTGTTTGCGATACAGGTAGAAAAACCGTGGCTGTTGTTGCAGTTTGGGAACAGCGATACCGAAGAAATCGGGACTGACCGTGTGGAAGCTCTGGTATCTGCCAGCCCGTCAGACGAAGATGGGGAAACAAGGGAAAATGTCGTCAAAACAGAGATTGAGGATAACGACAATGATAACCTTACCATTCCGCAGGTCGTCAACCGTCTTGGCATGGTGTTCTTCCTGCTCATTTTCAATCTCGGTATCACAATCTTTATCTTCCTGCTTACCGGCATGATGTTATTTTCCCAGATACTTTTTATCATATATGCCATGTTTCTGCCTATCAGCTTCTTACTGTCCATGATACCAACCTATGAAAATATGGCGAAACAGGCAGTTGTCCGTGTGTTCAATGCCATTATGACAAGAGCCGGAATCACACTGATTGTGACCGTGGCATTTTCGATTTCCAGTATGTTCTACAACATCTCCACGGACTATCCGTTCTTTATGGTGGCGTTTTTGCAGATAATCTGCTTTGCCGGAATCTATATGAAACTCGGAGAACTAATGAGTATGTTCAGTCTTAATGCCAATGACAGCCAGCAGATAGGTCGCCGGATATTCCGTAGACCGATGGTATTCATGCGACATCGGGCAAGACGTATGGAACGCCGACTTGCAAGGGCTGTGGGTACAGGAAGTATGGTCGGAGCTGGTGCTGGTGCAGTCGCTGGTTCTGCTTATAATCACGCTCGTACTACATCTAAAACTACACCAGCCAGACCACAAAGGAACAATGATGTTTCGATGGGAAGCCGTGTCGGTTCTGCGGTAGGTGCTGTAATGGACACGAAAAATAAAGTCCGTGACGGTGCTTCCTCTCTGAAAGAAAATGTGAAAGACTTGCCGACACAGGCTGGTTATGCTGTCCACTCTGCCAAACAGAAAGCAAAGGATAACGTATCTGACTTTAAGCGTGGCGTTGTGGAAGAACGGGAAAACCGACAGGAACAGCGTACACAGAAACGCAATCTGCACAGGGAAAATATCTCACAGAAAAAGCAGGAATTACAGAAAGCACAGGGAGCAAGGCAGACAGTTCATGCGAATGGATCAGCGACAGCCGGAGCTACCAGAAGCCATGAACGCCCTGTTGCCACACCTGTTCCAAAACCAGCACAGAACGATACGGTCAAAACGCTGGATATGAAACGTCCTGTTACTTCTCCTGTGATAAAAAATGCAGAAGTCAAGGCTGGAAAAGAAACTGTCCGAACCAATATCAGACAGGAACAACAGGTCAAATCGGTTGCCAGAAAGAACCAGACAAACGTAGCGGAATCCATCAGCAATCATAAGAAATGTATGGTACAGAAAACACAGGTCAATGGGAAATCTGCCCGTAAGACTGTTACGAAACAATCAGAGAAAGGACGGAAGAAATGAGATTAAAACGTATCCTTATCATAGGTACGATATTTCCTGTCCTTTTCTCTATTGTCCTCTTTTTCGGGATATTGATTTCCGGCGAAGATGACGACAGTTCCAACAGCTATTCGCCTGTCTACTCTGGCATGAATCTGTCAGCCGATGTCCTCAAACATCAGCCGATGGTAGAAAAATATGCCAGAGAAAACGGTATCTCGGAGTATGTGAACGTCCTGCTTGCCATCATACAGGTAGAAAGTGGCGGTACGGCTACCGATGTCATGCAGTCCAGTGAAAGTCTGGGACTACCGCCAAACTCATTAAGTACAGAAGAATCCATTAAGCAGGGGTGTAAATATTTTGCGTCCCTGCTTTCTTCCTGTAAAGCCAAAGGTATGAATGACATTAACGTGGTCATTCAATCTTATAACTATGGTGGTGGCTATGCAGACTATGTGGCGAAGAACGGGAAAAAGCACAGCTTTAACCTTGCAGAGAATTTCGCAAAGAATAAATCCGGCGGTACAAAAGTGACCTATACGAACCCGATAGCAGTCAGTAAAAATGGTGGCTGGCGTTATAACTACGGGAATATGTTTTATGTGGAGCTGGTCAACCAATATCTGACCGTGAAGCAGTTCAGCAACGAAACGGTACAGGCGGTTATGAATGAAGCGTTGAAGTATCAAGGCTGGAAATATGTCTATGGTGGCAGTAATCCGAACACCTCTTTTGACTGTTCTGGTCTTACCCAGTGGTGTTACGGGAAAGCCGGAATTAGTTTGCCACGAACCGCACAGGCACAGTATGACGCAACACAGCATATCCCGTTGTCACAGGCACAGGCTGGCGATTTGGTCTTTTTCCATTCCACTTACAATACCAGTGACTATGTTACCCATGTAGGAATCTATGTAGGAAACAATCAGATGTATCATGCCGGAAATCCAATCGGCTATACGGATTTGACTTCTGCCTACTGGCAACAGCACATCATTTGTGCCGGAAGAATCAAATAATAGAAAGGACTTGAAATATGTTTAAGAAGAAAGAAAAAACAGAGAAAGCACCTAAGAATAAGAAAGTGCGTACCATGAAAGTCGGGACACATAAGAAATCTGTCCTGCTGTTGTGGGCGGTGCTTCTGGCAAGCACCAGTTTTGGCGTGTATAAGAACTTTACCGCCATTGATACCCATACGGTACATGAAAAAGAAATCATTCAGCTAAGATTGAACGATACCAACGGTATTGAGAATTTCGTCAAGAACTTTGCGAAAGCCTACTACTCATGGGATACCAGTAAGGAAGCCATTGAAGCAAGGACAACAGAAATCAGTAAATACCTTACCAAAGAATTACAGGACTTGAACGCCGATACCATCAGAACGGACATACCAACCAGTGCTACGGTTACAAATGTGCTGGTCTGGAATATAAAGCAGTCTGGAACGGACGATTTTACCGTTGCCTACGAAGTAGATCAGCAGGTAAAAGAGGGAGAACAGACACAGGCAGTCACAGAAAACTACACTGTGACCGTTCATGTGGATAAGGACGGTGCAATGGTCATTACCCAGAATCCTACACTTGCTCCGGCAGTGCAGAAATCAAAGTATGAACCGAAAGCACAGGAAGCCGATGTCAGTGTCAGCTCCGATACTGTCAAGGACGCTACCGCTTTCTTGGAAACATTCTTTAAGCTCTATCCGACAGCTACGGAAAAAGAACTTGCCTATTATGTCAAAGACGGTGTGCTTGCTCCTGTATCCGGCGATTATGTATTTTCAGAACTGGTAAATCCTGTCTTTACCAAAGATGGCGATAACTTCAAGGTCAGTGTGTCTGTGAAATATCTGGATAACAAGTCGAAAATGACGCAAATCTCACAGTATGACCTTGTGCTTCATAAGGACGATAACTGGAAGATTGTAGGATAAATATTACAGCAGAATAGTATGGTAATTTGTTGTTTTATCTATACTATTCTGCGTTTTGTTATGGTATATGAGAGTGAAAGGGAACAATTATTGTATAGTTGTTCCTTTTTCTTTTATCTATTTCAGAACATGAAAGTTGAAAAATTGGACTTGATTAATACGGAAAAAAGAGGTAAAGTGAAACAGACTTCGTTTGTGTTGCTAGAAAGAGTAGATTAGGAGGAATTTTATGATGGATAATAATAAGATGATATGTTATTGTGATCAGGTTACAAAAGGAGAGATTATTGAGGCTATGGAAAAGGGAGCCAAAACACTCGCAGATATAAAAAGAATGACAGGAGCTTGTTGTAGTTGCAAGTGTGCAGAATTAAATCCAAGCGGGAAGTGTTGTGCACAAGACATTGCACTTGTGATGAAAGAGTATTTATCAAATAAAAATAGTTAAGATATTTCTATGGAGATTGGGGTCGTGGGTGATACAGAGAGGTGTGTTGCCCAATGTCATTAAGTTAATTTAAAAATTAAAAAAAGCAGAATGCAAGTAGGTAAAATCTCACTTGTATTTTGCTTTTTTCATTTTGTTATCTGTTTTTTTGCACGGCAAACAGACAGATGGATTGTACATCTGTCTATAATCCTATATAATGATGAATGGTTGGAGTAATGCGTATACTGCAACACCAAAGTTTTATGGTAAACCAGATGGCACTCCATTTGGTGCAATAGCATTAACAGAGGGTACAGAAACAATTTTACCAAAAACTCCACAGAATGAATATGCGGTAGATGGAAAACAAGTACCAGATTGGAAAATGGTATTTGTAAGTACAACAAAGGATTCTATTATCGGAGATTGCGATTATTTTATTACATTGCAAAAATTAGAAAAATATATTTTAGATTCTAATGCCAATACAATTTTAGTGAAAGGCTTGTCTTTAGACGAATTAGAAGCTATTAAAGAGTAAACTCTAATCTGCTTGGATTTGAAAAAAACTAATGGGTAATATATAATTATTCATTAGTTTTTCTTTCATATTTTGTGGTATTATCGAATGGAAATAAATTTATTCAGAAAGGTTGTGGTTAGATGTTGGGTATCAAAAAACGTGATACAAAACAAGTATTTAAAGCGATTGCACATCAACAGGGTGTTTCCGTATTAGAAGTAAAAGAACGTATTCAGTCAACCATTGATGAAATGTATTACAGCGATGACCCAGATGTGCAAGCTGAATTTTTAAATTATTTTGGAAAGAAACGTCCTACACCAGAAGAATACGTTTACACGATGGCAACAAAAATTAAATACTGATTTATGAAAAATCATCACTTCTTTAACCTGTACATTAACTGTGCAGGTCTTTTTTTGTCGTTTTTTATCGAATTGAATAATTTTTACCTTTCTCATCGGCTTATATATTGAGGGCAAATATAAATTTTATCTAAAATAGCGATTATTTTTTCAAATCACTTAGCAACTGCCCTGTTTTTTTCTTATATGGAGTGGAAAGAGGGATAGATACAAAACAGCACAGGGAGGAGGTGAGAACGTGAAACCATCTGACTTCCAGAAAACTGTAATGTGTCGTTTTGATAGTTGTTTAAAAAAAACTGTTTTCGGAGTTGTAAAAGATTATTACAAAGAGTTGAAAAAGAATCAAGCAGAAGCTATCCCCTTTTGTGAGCTTCCCGACATTATCATAGATAAAGTTGCTATATGGGATACATATAAAACGGATTACACGACTTTCAATATATGTGGACATGACATTTATGTATATGACGATGAGCTGGCAAAAGTCATTAAACAATTATCTGACCGTTACCGTGAAAATGTACTTATGTACTATTTCTTGGATATGAGTGATACGGAAATTGCAAAATTGCAGAATATATCCCGAAGTGGTGTATTTCAAAACCGACACTATGCATTAAAACAAATGAAAAAGTCATTAGAGGAGGAACATTAGTATTTGAAACAAAAACGTTCGTATAAGAAGCCATCATTTTATGTGATTTCATCGGCTATGGACGGCGACAAAATTTCCATTGATAAAATCTTAGATTTCTATGACCCGTATATATCAAAAAGCTGTATTCGCCCATTATATGATGAATACGGAAATGTATATATCGCTGTGGATATGGAGTTAAAAGGTCGTATCAGAGAAGCCATTATGAAAATGATATTGGAATTTGACATAAAAATCGAATAGGTAATATCTGCGGAACGCTTCATATAAGCACTTCCCTCTTTCCTGTTCCGCTTACTTCTTAGCTTGCCATTTTGTATCAGTCTATTTAACAAAACAGATTGATACAGGCTGACAAGAGCCTAATAGTTCTTTGACAACTGAATAATGCAGACAGATACGTTTGTGCTTGCAGTGAGCCATCAGAGATTGTACGCCGTGACTTTTCCAATCGGGAGATAGCGATTCATGCAATGATCTGGGAGCGACCGTTGGAAAAGTCGTTCTGCCATGACCTGCAACACAGGATAATGATACACCCGTATGACACGGTTCAGCCCACAGGAATGGGAATGGTTGAGATACCAGTGGAGCTTGCCAAAGCCATTTGTCTGCATATAAAAAGTATTAGCAAAAGTGTTAGCAACGGCAAAAAACATATCCGCAAGAGTTATTGATATGCTATAATGACCTTGTTAAACGTATGTATTTTGCTGTTATCACACGGAAAGGAGTTATTATTACTCGTGATAAGTGATACATCAAATACAGAAACTCCCAAAAAGGAGAAAAAGACATATACAGTAGAGGAAATTGCAGAACAATTATGTGTGAGTAAAAAAGTGGCTTACGCATTGGTTAAAAGTGGACAGTTCGCTTATGTTCGTGCTGGTAGAGCCATACGGGTATCTAAAGATTCTTTCGATAAATGGTTAAATCAAAATTAACTGTTAAGGAGAGAATATATTATGGCTTCAATCAAAAAAAGAAAATCAACATTTTCCGTTATTTACTGGTATTTGGACAATGCAGGAGAACGTAAACAGAAATGGGATACGTTAGAGACAAAGAAAGAGGCAAAGCAGAGAAAAGCATTTGTTGAGTATTATCAAGAAAAATATGGTTATGTGATTGTTCCTTTAGAGGAACAGTTTGCACGCCAGATTGATGAATCGAAAAAAGAACTTGATAGTACCGATGAAGATATTACGCTTCGTGACTTCTTAAAAATATTTGTCAATCTCTATGGTACGTCAAAATGGTCGCCTAGTACATTTAGTAGTAAGGTCGGTACTATCGAAAATTACATCAATCCACTTATTGGGGATTGGAAGTTAAATGAGATTACCACAAAGAAATTATCTGCCTACTACAACGATTTATTGAGTGTTCCAGAAGTACCCAGAGCTAACAGAAAAGCTACTGGACGTTGCGTACAACCTGCCAATATCAAGAAAATACACGACATTATACGCTGTGCATTAAATCAAGCAATCCGTTGGGAATATATTGATACCAACAAGCGTAACCCTGCTTCATTAGCAACGCTTCCTAAAGTTCCTAAGGTAAAAAGAAAAGTATGGAGTGTAGATACATTCCGTGAAGCAATTCAGCAGTCAGACGACGATTTATTAACCATCTGTATGCATTTGGCGTTTTCCTGCTCAATGCGTATTGGAGAAATTACAGGTCTTACATGGGAAGATGTAATTATTGATGAACAATCCATTGCAACGAATAACGCAAGAGTAATCATCAATAAAGAGCTTTCCAGAGTAAATGCACAAGCTATGCAGAAATTAAAGGAAAAAGATATTATCAAGATTTTTCCGACACAGAAACCGCATTGCACAACAAGGCTTGTATTAAAAACACCAAAGACAGAAACAAGTAATCGTACCGTATGGTTGCCAAAAACAGTAGCGGAATTATTGGTGCAGTATAAGAAAGACCAACAAGAATTACAGGAATTTCTAGGAGATGCTTATAACAATTACAACCTTGTTATAGCTTTGGAAAATGGGAATCCTGTTGAAAGCAGAATTGTGAGAGACAGATTTCAAAAGTTATGCGAACAAAATGGCTATGAAAAAGTTGTTTTCCACAGTCTACGTCATTTATCCACAGGATACAAATTGAAAATGACCAACGGCGATGTAAAATCAGTACAAGGCGATACAGGTCATGCAGAAGCAGAAATGGTTACAGACGTTTATTCAGAAATCATAGACGAAGATAGACGTTACAATGCTCAAAAGATGGACGAACAATTTTATTCCACTCTAAACCATGATTCAGAAATGCAACCACAAAATGAGGAAGTTCAGCCAGAAAGCAACGGCTTATCAGACAGTGATATGGAGCTTTTACAGCTTTTAAAATCACTTACGCCAGAGATGAAAGCAATGCTTTTGAAACAATCAGCTTCAAAGTAATTTTTCAAAAGTGTTAGCAAATCTTCAAAAATCTGCTGATATTTTTTCAAAATAAAAAAAGTGTTAGCAAACTCTTCTACTCAAACAGTCATAAAAATATCGAATTACAAATTCTGAAAATCAAAAGAAATTGCAAAATATAAATTGAATATGTTCTTATCCGACAGGTTATAAGCCAAAAACAAAAGAAGCTGAAAACCTCGATAAATCAAGGCTTTCAGCGCTGTTTGCTGGCGTCCCAGACAGGAATCGAACCTGCGACGTTTCGCTTAGGAGGCGAACCCTCTATCCTACTGAGGTACTGAGACTTATTTAATTGTAATGGAGCAATTTTCAAATTTATTTCATAAATCGCTTCCAAAAGGGGATTGCTCCACCTGACCCTTAGGAGGGATCCGTAATATCCATTTTACTAAGGGAACACACTTATTAATATACCATTTTTGTCTTACTTTCTCAAGCAATTTTTTATTTTCTTCTATCTTTTCAAAATTTTAGTTACTGAGAACAGGAATGTTGTTGTACCTGTTTATCTGGGAACACTTCATTTCCCGAATCATTGAATACTCATTTCATAAAGTCACACATCAAACAGCAATTGTTATGGTTGTGCTTTTGGTGATTATGCTAGCGATCGGTGTGTCGATCAGTGTAGCGGTAGGATTGTCATCCGCGCTGGCTATGTTGTGTATGCTCGATGCAAATATTTCATTTGCGACATCTGCGCAGAGATTGTTTGCCGGAGCCAATTCATTTTCACTGATTGCAATTCCGTTTTTTATTCTTGCAGGAAATATTATGAATAACGGTGGAATTGCAGAGCGAATTGTTAATGTTGCCAAGGTTGTTGCCGGACGTATGCCGGGGGCACTGGCGCAGTCTAATGTAGTAGCAAACATGTTATTTGGTGCAATTTCAGGTTCCGGTGCAGCAGCGGCTGCTGCAATGGGTGGTACGATCGGACCGATGGAAAAAAAGGAAGGATATGATCCGGTTTACAGTGCCGGTGTAAATATTGCTTCTGCGCCGACAGGAATGCTGATTCCACCGTCCAATCTGATGATTGTTTATTCGACAATTGCAGGAAGTGTATCAGTTGCTGCCTTGTTTATGGGAGGATATGTGCCGGGAATTCTGTGGGGATTACTCGTGATGTTCCTTGCAGGGGTTAAAGCAAAGAAATGTGGATATGTTGCAGAACGACGAATTCCTGCAAAAATGACGGGTATTATTACGTTTATGATTGGATTATCCTCTATTATGTCATGGGTTATGGCATTTACAGGTTTGCCGGATCTGATCGCAAATGGAATGCTTTCTATTACAGAAAACAGATATGTGATTTTGATTTTAATGAATATTATTTTGTTGATCGTAGGAACCTTTATGGATCCGACTTCGGCGGTTTTGATTTTTACACCGATTTTCCTGCCAATTTGTCAGACGTTCGGGATGCATCCGGTACAGTTTGGTATTATGGTCACGCTGAACCTTTGTATTGGAACAATTACGCCTCCGGTTGGCTCTATCTTGTTTACAGGAGCGAAGGTCGGAAATGTAAAAATTGAGCAGGTGTTTAAAGAATTACTGCCCTATTTTGGTGTGATTTTGATCGTACTGTTGCTGACCACATATATTCCTGCGATTTCTATGACATTACCAACTGCTGCAGGACTTATTCAGTAGGGAGAGAGGCGTTATGGAAAAATTATTATGCCCGTCGCTTTTGAATCTTTCGATGGATTATCTGAAATATGAGATTATGAGACTTGATGTGAGTGGAGCGGATATTTTACATATAGATGTAATGGATGGCCATTATGTGCCTAATTTCGGGATGAGTTTTCAGGATATTGAAACAATACGTAAAAACACTTCTTTGAAGCTGGATGTTCATATGATGATGTATAATCCCGGACGTTATATAGAACGATATGCAGAGTTCGGAGCAGATATTATTTATATCCATCCGGATTCTGAAACAATTCCAACAGAGACACTCTGCAGAATCCGTAAACTTGGAAAGGCTCCTGGGATCGTGATCAATCCCGGAATTTCACTTGACAGTATTCAGGAATTGTTGTCGTTAGTAGATTACGTGCTGGTCATGACCGTAAATCCCGGATTTGCGGGAAGAGACTATCTTCATTTTGTAGAACCTAAAATTGAGCAACTTTTGAAATTGCGTCAGCGGTATAAATTCCATATTGTGATCGACGGCGGTGTGACCTGGGAGATTCTGGAGCGTCTCTGGAAAAAAGGGGTAGAAGGCTTTGTACTGGGCAAACAGATTTTATTTGAAAAAAATGAAGATTATCGTACAATCATCCAAAAAGTAAGAAATATTTAAATGATTGAATCAAAATCCTGTTGGAAGTGGAGTAATAATTCCATTTGGAACAGGATTTTTTGAGTAGATTTTTCCAGTCAATATGATGTAGAATATGGGAGAGAATTATTTGCTGTTAAAAGGAGTATTGCGGTGAAAGATAATTCAGATTCACAATTTTTTTATAAAATTTTAAATGGAATAAATTCGAACATTCGTATCATAGATGTTGAGGCAAATAAGAGTGTATATATGAATGAGTGTTGTAAAAAGACATTTCAGGTTGAGCATCCGGAAGGTAAGCTTTGTTGGGAAGTGATGCAAAAAGGGATGAAACAAAGGTGTTGAAACCCAAAAGCAGCTTGGCGTATTAAAAGAGATGTGTTGTGATGTCATTCAAGGATACTTTTTGAATAAGCCATTATCGGAAGAAGAATTTGAAAAACAGTATTTTAGAAAGAACGGGCGGCAATAAATATGGAAAAAGCAAGAAATGATGAATTGTACAGAGCTTTGAAGGAGAAGGATTATCCTGATGACTTTTGCAGAGAAATTGCGTATAATCAAATCAGGACAGATTACACGGCAACTCGTATGCTGGGGTATCTTTACAGAACATCAAATCCGAGAGCGGAAGATGTGGTGGATGAGATGCTGGCAATTTTCAGTGATCGAGATGCCGTCATGCAGAAAAAGGAGCTGGAACATGCTCAGGCAACAATCAATCAGATTTACAGAGACGGATTATAAGGAGAGGAGAACATGAGTATGAACAATCATGAATTATTGCAGGAAATTTATTATCAGAACAAATCGTTAAACAGAACAGCGCAGAGAATTTCTCTGATCGGATTACTGGGGATTGTCGGAAGAATTGCAAAAGACTGTGCAGAAAGAGAAGACGAGACAGGGAAAAAAGTGGTGAAATTTTTATTTGTGCTGATTCTGGTAAGTCAGATACTTTTAGGGATTGATGCAATCAGTGATGTGATTGAAAGAAGAAAGTAGAATAAGGGATAATCAGAATGAGCAGAATAAGAATTGTAAAAAAGAACGATGAATATACTTCAGAATATCAGGTGGGGGATCTGTTTGAGATTACAGGCACCTGGTATGGAGGCGTCCATATTATGCTGTCTCTTATACACATCTCCGAGCCCCACGAGACCGTACTAG
>ENA-OXQU01000266-OXQU01000266.1-human-gut-metagenome-genome-assembly--contig:-NODE-266-length-19895-cov-23.2262_pt1 | contig 19895 bp, 10 predicted proteins | sample MGYA00249585_ERZ652569 | MGnify/ENA primary metagenome ERZ652569 (study PRJEB26925, sample SAMN05826638) | human gut metagenome | biome: ENVO:2100002; feature: ENVO:00000062; material: ENVO:00002003...
ATGAGCTACGAACATATTACAAAGAGTACCGTCCGAAGAAATGGCTGTTTGAGGGGGATAGTCCCGGTGAGCAATATTCGGCGAGCGCATTGGTTAAAGTACTGAAAAGAAGCTGTCGAACGTGCAGGTATTAAACATCGGGTACATGTGCGCATGCTCCGTCACTCTTTCGCTACCTATTTGTTGGAACAAGGTACTGATCTAAGAACTATATAGGAGTTGTTGGGATACAATGGCATTAAGTCAACAAATATATATCTTCATATAACGAGTGCCCATAAATCAAGTATACCCAATCCACTTGATACACTAGATGATTCGTGAGGTGTGGATATTAGAGATTAGGAACTACCCCATAAGGTATGGTTATTGAATACATTATAAACAATGGTTGAAAAGAGTTTAATTCGTTATAATAGAGTTTGTTATGCTAATAGAACAGTTTTCATATTTCACTTTTAGTTGTTTTCAATGCTCGTTAGAGAACATTGTAAAAACTTTAAGTGCTGATTTCTTAGAGAATGGTAAACGAAAGTTATCGTTTAGACCATTCGTGTTTGATTTGTATGATAATAGTCCCCTAAAAGGTGGGGCACATTTTGAAAAAGCATATTTCTTTGCGCCTGCAACAAATAGAAATATCTGCGTTATGTATTCTAACTACTCGGACGGCTGGAATACTTTGGCTCGTTGCTTATCTTCAAAATTGCAATGCGATTGTTACAATTTTCAAATCACTAATATAGATAGTCCTGATAGCATGAACTCTTTTCAATTAATACAAAATGGAATAGATGTTAGGACTGTATATGTTATGAAAGACCCTAAATGGATTTTTTATGAAAATGGTATTGTCCAGTGGTTTGAAGATAAAAGCTATTATAAACGTAGGCTTGTCAAAAATAGAGTGAATAAAGACATCCTACTATCGTATTGTGTAAAACTGGGATTTGCAATAACAGAAGCTAAGTTTTGGGAAAGTAAGGATGCTATTTTATTTGAACGAATACAGTAAGCTATTTTCAAATACAAATTGAGTTTATAACAAGGTCGAGATAACAGCTTAACGCTGTTCCTCACCAAACCATTACTGATAATAGCAAATGAAAATAATGGAGATTAAATATATATTTTGTATCGTCTTTTGTTTTTGGGCAATGAAAACGACAATGGCACAAAGCGACAATAACTTGTTTGCTTTGGAAAAACAGCTTTGTTTTATTCAAGATACACTATCTATACTACGGCAAAATTATCCCTATACAGATGATAATTACTGCGATTCTTTACAACATAGATTCTCTATCCTGCTGGAAGAACTTTGTGCAGTCGATAAAGAAATGAAATACGATTTTATAGAATTGAGGAAAAAAGAACGGCAATTTACTATGGCAGTATCAGTAGACGAGGATATGAGGGTATTTTCCCGAAATACTTATTTCGGTGGTTCGATGCCATTGTTTGCTTCTTATATTCAATATAAGGATAAAGAACACTTGTATTTCTTCGATATAAACGAGGATAATGATATGGGAATATGTTATGATACAATTTATTCCATTCAGGCATTGAATAAAAGATATTACCTGCTTTCAGGAACAAGTCAAATAGCGGCCGCATATCCTTTAGCGGTAATGAAAGCTGTTAGTTGTGCAAACGGAGAGTTGAAGAAAGAAATAATATTCGTTTCCGGTAATCAGCAAACAGATTATTTGTCTATCTCTTATCGCTATGTAAAAGATAACATAGACACACGATTATTCATTAGTGGCAATTTAACGTTCCCCCGTATTGTATATGTTGAAACACAAAAGGAAATATTAAAGCCTGTTACTGTGAGAGATAAAGACGATATCAAATATATCGGTGGAGAAATTGACGTTTATAAACTTGAAAGAAATAAAAATGAAATAAAATTCATCAATAACAACGAAAGTTACCACCTAAACGATGATCCTTTCTAACCATTAGTGATAATTGTATGATATATGGATATAGCAAAAATTATATATGTAAGTTTAACAATGCTGACTGCATGGGTATTTATGAGTATAGCATTTCCAATCGATACTTGTAAGCATCTTTTGGGAGTTGTAGGCTCTTATATATGTGTGAGCTGTTCGGCGCTGTTTGCAAGCTGGTTTGCATGGCATTGGGTACACCCTTTTTCTTATGTAAAGTATTTATTGTGTGGCTTGCTTACTGCATTTTTGTTTCATGCAGGCTTAACTATTGGTTGCAGTATTCCAATTATCTTTTTATCTTGTTGTGGGGTTCATGTGATAAGTACAGAAGCTATAACTCTGTGGGAAGTATTAAGCTATCTTTTTAGCATTTTCATTATGTCTTTCTATTTTGTGGGAATTTTTACTTTTGGACAATGCTTGCTAACAGCGAGCATAACAAAGATAATAATATGGAAATTGAATATAGGTAACAATATCACTAATAACGCAAGATAACGGCAAGCCGTTCCCTGCTGAACCATTACTAACAATCGTGCGATGAATAAAACAGTCCAGTCTATACTATCATTGACTGCTGTCAGCCTTTTACTGATAGTGATAACATTCTTTTTTGGTGGCTTAGGTTTCGGGCGACTATTCGGAATATATGGTATTATGGAAGATAGTTTTTTAGGTATGCTTATGGTTATAGATACGCTGGTAATCTACAAGGTCTATAAGCTATATTTCCGTCAGCCCAAAGCTATAATGTTATTGTTTGGTTTGGAATGTTGCTCTATTCTTTTGTGGCTTGTCTTTATCTGTTTAGACCAACATCTATTGGATTGGCAAATAACCAATCTGTTATTGCAAGCAGTCAGTTTGGACGGCTTCGCAGGAGATGAACGAGGATTGAATATGCTTGCAGTCTTATGCGGTATGATCTATCCGCTTATTGGGATTGGGTGTTTATTCACTGGATTGAGATTTATAAATAAGTTAGTAACAACGAAAGATAGCATCTGACGATGCTCCTTTCTAATCATTATAAACAATAAAACGAAGTTGTATGGGAGATATTGATATTCTTAATAAATTTGATAATGACAAGTTGATAGATGTAGTGAAAAATTATAAGCGCTATGGTTATGATGATGAGCTTCGTGATTATGCGATCAACTTATTGGGAGAGAGAGGATGGAGCAGAGAAGATTTGCAACAATTTGGTTATTTAACAAACTATGATTATGATGAAGCTGAAAAACAGTATAAAGCATACAATAGAAATTCATTGATAGGCATTTGTACGCTTGTATTTAGTGGAGGGATTTTGGCTGTTGTTTATTTAATCTTTCTAATTCTGGCTTATCGGAATGTTGCAAAATTCTATAATGCGTTAGGGCATAATCAAGATGAAACTGCATTATTCAACGCTCTTGGCGTGCTGGCTTATTTTCATCTGAAAGGAAGAATGAAAGAAGAATTAAAAGGAATAAGATAAGTTTATAATGAAGTGGGATAACGTCTAACGGGGGATTATTGTTTGTAGCTGCACGGGCCTCTTTATATCCGTACAGCTAGTGCAAAAAAAGTTAAAAAGAAAACGGTCGTTTACTTTATAAAAAATGTTTCATATCTTTGGCGCGTCATCAAATTAATGATGTAATGTCTTGGCAGACTAATACCTAAAAGCCAACTACTAATTTTTTATATTTTGAATGATTATGAAAAAGTTCTTGTTTATTTTAACGGTAATTACCTGTTTTTTTGCAAGCAGTGTTGAAGCACGACGTGTGAGGTTTACAATCCCTGTGGACAACAGCATCCCGAAAGTAATCACTCTTCCGGACAGTTCCTATTATAAAACAGATGAGGGCAGTCATTTAGACTTAGGCTATATCGAAGAAGATGGCAAACGTACCCTTGTACTATTCTCTGAGTCCAAGCCTGATACTTATTACGACATTTCGGACGAATATGCAGAAGCTATTTGTAGGGACTTGAACGTAGAAGAATTGGACACTCTTATCCCCAAGCCTACATTTTGGGATCAATGGGGTGGTAGCATCCTTTTCTATGGTATTGCCGCATTAGTGGTTATCGGTGTGGTGAGTTATCTGAAAGATTTTATATTCAATCTTTTGGGGCTGTCGAAAAAGAAAGAAGAGGAGGAGTGAAAAACAGCCCTAAAAGTAAATAGGCATGTGTATTAAATAACATCCGCAAAAATTTCTTACGGTAATAACAAACCACCAATAAAAATATTTATGACTGACTTTAATTGGATGCTTTGGATAGTAACTCCAATCATCATCGTTTACTATCTTTATCGTCACGTATGGCCTGCCGTACGCAAGTTTATTCGCCTTTTTCAGGGCATACGCATCAATCCCCGTTCTCACTTGACGGAAGCGGAGTACAAGAAACTGTCCGTAGGTTCACTTTATGCTTTGCAGCAGGGAGCCTATCTTAACTCCCTGACACTGGACATCAAGGATAAGCTTCCCACCATTCTTGCCGATTGGTGGGGCATCTGTAATGCACAAGATGCCAAGCAGACTTTGGAATACCTCGGAAAAAAGGGATTCGCTTATTACTTCTCCCATGTTTATCAAGCTTTTCTGTTGGATGACGAGGAGGCGAAAGACCGGATTTTCCAGCAACACATGGATAGTCAAGAGGATTATGACAAAGCCGTGGAACAATTGCACAATCTCGAAGATTGCTACGATGAATTGCTGGAGTGTGGTACTATCACTTGTCGGGAAGACCTACTGCGCTACGGTGTAACGGGTTGGGATGCCGGACGTCTTAACTTCATGGCACGTGCTTGCTATGACATGAAGTATATCTCTGAAGACGAAGCGTGGCATTACATAAATCACGCTTACGAAATGGTGCACAGCCGTTTTTCCTCATGGCATGACTTTGCTATGAGCTACGTCATCGGGCGTGCCCTATGGGGAGGTAAAAGCGCATCCAATTCAGGCATGATGTATATGGCAGAGGATTTACTGAAAAGTGAGAAAAGCCCGTGGACAAAAATCGAATGGTAACTAATGTAGCCTGCTGGTAGTGAATGTTGTTCCTTATCAAAATATCAGGAGTTTTGTATAAATGAAGAAAGGCATAAAAAAAGATAATTATTTTGAACGTAACCGGATAATCCAGCAAACACAAAAATACAGGTGCAACTTTATCGACTACCTTTATTATCAGGGAGAGCGATATAATAAGAGATATATAAGAAGTTCTGGAAATCAGTTAATAACATTGTATTGGATAGGTTTTGTTTTCTTGCCGCTCCTACCTTTTTGTACTCCTCACTATACCGATATCTAGGGGGATATCTTGGAAAAAGTGAATTTAATAGAAAATCTTCATCCAATAGTGGAGATCGTAATTTTTCTTTTTCCAATATTTGTTGCAATAACACTTCCGCCCAATTTGTGGTGCTTGTTGAGATACAAAAAAGACAGGGCGATGGCCATCGAGCATCACTACCGACAAAGTATATGGAAGGATGCGATTCCCATATGGCTGTTGTGGATGATTCCTTTTTTATTTCACCTGTTATTATTTGCAATCTATGATGTAACAACAAAAAAATAAACTAAAGGAAATAATGAAAGCAGAACTAAAAATTGAAGAAGAGCCCTTATTTTTCATAATCTCACTTTGAGGGGATGCAAAACTAATTTTAATCACTGTAAATGAGTTAAATAGAGTATGGGAGAATCACGTTAAAAGTAAGCCATTTTCCGACAATCGTACCCCCTAATCGTTTTTGGGGGAAGGGGGTACGATTTGGATACTAAAGTGTGACTTTTCGTGCCCCTTTTTTGTCTTTCAGGCAAGACTAAAACATAAAAAAAGTCCTACAATACGTTGATATTGTAGGACTTGTCTCTTTTTTGTCGCCGTTTGGCTTTGTTCTTATGTGATCCGCCTGGGATTCTCCTTGCAGAGTTACCACGCTGATATTTAAAACTTTATATTTTTTGCTTCAAGCATATCCCATGATTTATCCCACTAATTTGCTACGTGCTTTTGCGGTAGTTTGCTCATGGAGAATACTGAGGGTAAAGATAACTCTTTCTTATCAAGTTTGCAAATTCAAGAGATTGTTATCCTGATGAATTTATTGTGTATTTGTAGAATAAACTAATGATTGTGCTGCGGAATAAACTAATAGCTGTACATCAGAGTAAACTAACTGAAATATAAAGTATCATATTTTCATATCGGCAAGCCTGTTCGTCTTTGTCTGATAAAGTATGAGGTGTTGCCTAAAGCACAAGAATAGATTTGTCTATCTCTTGAGCATCTCTTATCAGAAGTGTCTTAGTGCTTGCTGTCTACTGTTTATAGACTTACAATTTATGCTTAAATGTCATGTAATTCAATACTTATCATCTCATAAATACGTAAATCTAATGACGTTTTCTGTAATACGCAAGTATAATATCCTGCATACACCCTGCAATGCGCACTAATTAAGAGCATTATTTTACTTGAAATACGCACTTTTTTGTCTATTTATAATTTATCCTGTATTCAAATTAAATTATAGTTGTAGGAAAAATAATAAACTGAAGTCTTTGCGGTCTGGCTAACATTATTTATATTTGCTCCTATTACAATATTAATAAAATGACTGAAGGCGCAAAAAATAAACCAATCAAAGATAAGCAACTTGATGCAGGACTATCCCAAAGAACTTGTGTTACTATCTTCTTGGCTTGTTTCGAAAGGATATCCGTATGAACTTCAACAATAGTATAGGAGAAACGGATGGATGAGGGCAGTTGGAACAGGTGTGATGTTAAAGGTAGGAGACCCATTTCTACTGTCCAGTAGCTTACAGCTTTGCAATCTCAAGCAGGTTAATTTTCTTGTTGAACTTACACCTTCATTAATTTCACAAAAATAGTAAAATAAGTGAATCATGAAAGCATTTAAAAATCATCAGTCAATCATTGAAGATTACAAGAAATTTCTAAAAAGTTTCTTCACTATTTCTGATAGACGGATAAAAGAAGAAGTAGAGAAGAAATTTGAAGAGAACTCGAGTTGCGATTCCTATATTCCTGAACCACTTATTCAATTCAACCCTTCCTATAAGACAGGTTTATCTTTGGATGATATCCCGGGGGCTCACTCAGAACTAAAAAATATCCTGGGAAAGTTTAGCCTTTATCATCATCAAGTGGAAGCCATTAAGAAAGGAATAGAAAATAAAGGATTTATAGTCACGTCGGGAACAGGTTCAGGTAAATCACTGACATTCCTTGCCACTATATTTAACGATGTTCTGAAGAGTCCGGGAAAAGGAATCAGAGCAATTATTGTATACCCGATGAATGCCCTGATCAATTCACAAGAAGAAGAAATTAAAAAATATGAGATAAACTATCTAAAGTCACTACTTCGACCAAATATTCCTTTGCAACAACAAAACGAAGGACTGGATGAGCAGATAACGGAACTCAAGTCGCTGACTAAAGGAACTTTTCCTGTGACTTATGCTAAATATACTGGACAGGAAAATGCCACAACTAAAGAAATTATTCGGGAAGAAGAACCACATATTATTCTGACCAACTATATGATGTTGGAACTGATTATGACCCGGTATGAAGAAAGAGTATTTAGAGAATCAATGTCTAAATATCTGAAATTTTTGGCTTTCGACGAATTACACACATATAGAGGTCGACAAGGGGCGGATGTAGCTATGTTAATCCGGAGAATTAAAAATCTGTGCAACAATAAACTTGTTTGCATCGGAACTTCTGCTACCATGAGTTCAGAAGGAAATGCAGATGAAAGGAAAAAAGCAGTCGGAGCCGTTGCCGACCTAATTTTTGATGAAAGTTATTCTCTCAATCAAATCATTGGAGAACAATTGGAAACATCTACCGATTATGCTGAACAGATTCCCTCTTCATCTCAGTTAAGCCGATCTGTCCATGAATCTATTGATTCAAATGATGGTGCTGACAAATTTAAATCTCACCCTTTGGCTATTTGGCTTGAACGCAAAATTGCACTTGATGATACGAACGGATATTTTGAACGGGGAAAACCTCAACCTCTATCTGCCATCATTCAACAATTATCCAAAGATTCTGGAGAAAATTCGGACGATTGTAAAAATGCAATGGATGGATTATTAGGATGGATAGAGCAACTAAACATAAAAGCTGCTGATGAAAATCCAAGAAAATCCTATCTGCCATTCAAAATTCACCAATTCATCTCTCAAACTGGTACAGTACAAGTAACTCTTGACTCAAGAGATGCCAGATACATAACACTCAATGATGAACTTTATACAAAGATAAACGGTGCTGAAACGCTATTGTATCCGGTGTTATTCAGCCGTTATTCGGGTGTAGATTTTCTATGCGTAAAGCTCATTAATGATAAAATTATGCCACGAGATCCAGATAATATGGATGACTTGCCGCCAAAAATTACACAAGAGGACATTAAAGCAGATAAAGTAACAGGGAGGCAAAAACGTATCTTAAATATCGAAGATTTTCCTTATGGATATTTAATTTTGCAAGATGATGATGAAGATGAAGTATGGAATGAAGACGACAAAGATTATCTCCCAGATAGCTGGTTTACAGAAACATTGAAATATGGTAGAAGAATAAAAAACTTTTATGAGTATCGCTTGCCTCAATTATTGCATTTTGACAAAAATGGCAATTATTCCTGGAAGAATGACAATAAATTGCCATTAAAAGCCTGGTATATACCTGCGTATCTATTATTCGACCCGACGTCAGGTATTATTTTCGATTTAAAGACGAATGAAAATACTAAATTGTCGCGATTAGGGAATGAAGGACGTAGTTCTGCCACAACCATATTAGGAGCAAACATATTAAAATCTTTATCTGAGAATAATATTCCACTCAGGAACCAAAAGTTTTTGAGTTTTACAGATAATCGACAAGATGCATCATTGCAAGCAGGTCATTTCAATGATTTCTTTACCATAGCCCGTTTGCGTTCTGCAATTTATAAATCCGTTAGAAATAACCTTGATGGGCTGGATAGTAATCGAATTGGCATCGAAGTTTTCAAAGAACTCAATTTACGCGAAGATGAATATGCAAAGTACCTTTCCAAAAACCCGAATTGGCCTGATGAAGGGAACATAAATGCTATTCAAAAATACATTATCATAAGAATTTTATATGATTTGAAATTAGGGTGGAGATATACTACTCCTAATCTGGAGCAAACAGCTTTAGTGCAAATAGGATACAAAAAGCTGAATGATTTTTGTAAAATAGATAGTTTCTTTTCCCACCTGAGTTGGCTAAAAAATATGTCTTCTGAGGAGCGGGAATATACGTTCACACAAATCCTGAACTACTTCCGTACCTCATTTGCCTTTGACCACATTTACTTAGTACAAAAAAGAGAAGAAATTGAGACTGAGCTAAAGAACCTATTAGATGAAAAAAAACCATGGTCTTTGGATTTTGAAGAAAAAATAGATGTCCCCTATGTGTTGCTTCCCTATTCAAAAGGTAAGGCAAAAACAAGAGAATATACAGCTTCTATCGGCCCTGCGAGTTATTTAGGGAAATATATAAAAAGGCTTGTCAAGGATAGAACCGGACAAATTCTAAAGCAAGATGATTTATCAAAAGAAATAGATACAATTTGCCAAATTCTGGTAGAAGGGCATTATTTGAATCAAATACCTGTAAAAACAAGTGAGGGAACGATGCATGGCTACCGCATCCGTGTTGACCACATCCTTTGGAAACCTGGAGATGAGGTGCATACGCTCAGAGATGAAGTCCGCTTTATGAAATATAAAAATATCGAGAGTACCCCTAATCTTTATTTTCAGGACTTTTACAAGCAAGACTTCAAAACCTACGAAAGACAAGGAAAAGAACATACCGGACAGTTGGGAAATGCAAAACGTATCGAACGGGAAGATGATTTTCGTGAAGGCAAGCTCTCAGCCCTGTTTTGTAGTCCTACTATGGAATTGGGAATCGATATCAGTCAATTGAATATTGTTCACATGCGGAATGTCCCGCCACGTCCCGACAATTATTCGCAAAGAAGCGGACGTGCTGGGCGAAGCGGACAGTCAGCATTGGTATTTACTTTCTGTTCTCAAAAATCACCTCACGATCGTAATTACTTTAAGGACCCGACAAAAATGGTTCATGGATCAGTTATTCCGCCAAGGATGGATATCACCAACATGGAATTGATAAGGAGCCATCTAGATGCTTTTATCATGATGGAACTGGGGATTGATATCAAAGTTTCCATAAGTGAAATCATCGATATCAATAAACCGGAACTGCCGGTTTATGAGCATATCAGATTAAAAATAGAAGAAATACAAAAACACCAATTCCTGCAATGGGCCAAACAATTTGATAACATACTTCGAAATATCAATAAAATAGATGATACAAGTTGGTATAGTGACAAGAACTGGCTGATTGATCAAGTACAATTTTTTTATAAAAGGTTTGACAATGCATTCAAACGGTGGAGGATATTATATACAAATACCAAAAAAACACTGGAAGAGGCTCACTCGGTTATATCAACCCCCAATAGCCCTAAAATTGGTGATGCGAAGAGGATGCAAGCCATAGCGCTAAGACAGAGAGATTTATTGCTTAACAAAAGCAATTCTTCATCCGGAAATGAATCAGAATTTTATGTGTTTCGTTATCTTGCATCAGAAGGTTTTCTTCCGGGGTATAATTTCACACGTCTCCCTGTACGTACTTTTGTCGGAAATAAATCTGCCGAGCAGGGAGAATATGTCTCTCGCCCACGTTTTATCGCCCTTAAAGAATTTGGTCCCAACAACCTTATTTATCATGACGGGAGTAAATATAAAGTCGTTAAAATGCAGCTCAACCAAAATGGGGAACAGATGCATACCATAAAAATATCGAAAGAAACTGGTTATGTGTTTGTAGGGAAAGAGGCAGAGAATGCAAGCAATGATCCTATTACAAGAAAAGAGCTTAAAGACTTTGATTCTTTTGAGAAGTTTTCCAATGTTGTAGAATTAAACGAATCCGAAGCTAGAATAGAAGAACGTATATCCTGCAATGAAGAATACCGTACATCGCAGGGATATGATATCGACCATTATTTTTCTTTTTCCAAAGGAATCGACAATACGCAAAAAGCAATAATTAAAGCGGCAGAACATGATTTGTTGCAGGTTATTTATGACCAGTCGGCTACGTTACTACAAATCAACAATAAGTGGAAAATTACAAAAGATGATTCATTTCCTATCGGAACAATTTCTGGACGCTGGAAATCCAGAATTGAGGCGGAACAATCCAATCCTGATGAACCTATTGCAGGGGTAAGAATATACACCACCACTACTTCAGATATTTTGTATATCCAACCTGTTAAAGAGTTGCATTTGAAAGAGGAAGGAGTATGCACCTTAGCTTATGCTTTAAAACGGGCCATTGAAAAGGTCTGCCAAGTTGAAGAGAGCGAAATCGGTGTTTGGATAATGGGGAAAAATGAAAGCAAGAATATTCTTCTGTACGAATCCTCTGAAGGTAGTCTGGGAATACTTAAAGATCTACTGAATAATGCTGCTCAACTTCAGGCTATTTTCAAAGAAGCTTATAATCTGTTAGGATTCGATCCGGAAACATTAATCGATACACGTCCTGATACTCCAAAAGCTTCTTACGACGATTTATTATCTTATTATAATCAGCAATATCACGAAAAATTAGATCGTTTCAGCGTCAAAGAAGCGTTAGAGAAATTGATGCGATGCAATATAGACAATCAACAAGGTGGTCGCACATTAGAAGAACAGTACAATTATCTGCTTCGAACTTACGACCTCAATTCGTCTACTGAGAAACCGCTAATTGAATATTTATACCGGAACGGTCTTAAATTACCTGATAAGGCTCAAATGAACATTCAAAACTTATATGTAAATGCCGATTTCGTTTATAAAATATCTGACAACCAATTTGCCTTGATATTTTGCGACGGTTCAGTACACGACCAATACGAGATTAAAAAGGAGGATCAAATGAAGCGTCAGAACTGTAGAGACGCCGGATACGAAGTCGTCGAATGGCATTATACGGAGCCTATCGAGGAATTTGTAAAGCGAAATAAACATATATTCAAAGTTGTGAGGTAAAATGACAGAATCAATCACCAATCAGGATATCAAACCGGGAATGCTCGTTTACTTCCGACATCGGCAGTGGGTAGTACTCCCTTCCAATGATAAAGACATCGTGCAGCTGAAACCCATCGGGGGCTCAGACGCAGAGGCGACGGCAGTATATCGTCCGCTACAATTGCCCTCCGACAGCATGTATAAGGCAGAGTTCCAATATCCGGAGAAAAAAGATTTGGCAGATTTTCAATCGGCTAAAATTTTATACAATGCCGCCAAATTATCTTTCAGAAATGCTTGTGGTCCTTTCCGTTGTATGGGCAAATTAAGTTTTCGTCCACGTTCCTACCAGGTAGTTCCGTTAGTCATGGCCTTGAAACAAAAGGTTGTACGATTACTTATCGCCGACGATGTAGGAGTCGGGAAAACCATCGAAGCCCTTATGATACTGAAAGAACTGATTGAGCGGGGTGAAATAGAACGTTTTACCATTATTTGTTTGCCACACTTGTGCGAACAATGGCAAAAAGAATTGAAGGATAAATTGGATATCGATGCCGAAATAATCCGTTCAAGCACCATTGCTTCCTTGGAACGAAAATTGCAAGGTGATATTTCAGTATTCAAGCATTACCCCTATCAAGTAATATCCATCGATTATATCAAGTTGAAAGATAAACTGGGGCGAAGAGAGATGTTTATGAATGATTGTCCTGAATTGGTAATTGTTGATGAGGTTCACACCTGTGCTCGCCCTGCGGGCAAAGGCGACCAACTGCGATATGATTTATTGAAAGAGGTAAGTTCCCGACCCGACAGACACATCGTGTTGTTAACCGCAACACCTCATAGTGGAAAAGATGAAGAATTTCAATCGCTTATTGGTCTTTTGAACCCCGAATTCGCCGAATATAACATCTCCGGGATGGATGAAAATAAGCGAAAAAAGTTAGCCCGACATTTCGTTCAACGAAAGCGTGAAAACCTGAAACGCTGGCGTAAACATTCGGAAGAACAGAATCCCTTTCCCGAAAGAGATTCAAAGGAAATTCGTTATTCATTATCAGAAGAATATTTGAGCCTTTACAACGGAATCCTTGATTTTGCTCGTGGGTTGAGCACACAAACCGGGAAGAAAATTAAAAATACTTCTCCAATTAAGTATTGGGCAGCCTTGGCTTTGCTACGAGGTGCCATGTCAAGTCCGGCAGCCGGACTAAGTATGTTGAAGAACCGGAAAAACAAGCTTTCTGAAGAGATCCAGGAAGATGAGGAAGATTTCTATTTCAGAAGTACACTTTTTGATAAAGAGTTGAATCGGGATGACTCTCTGACAACAAATGCGATTAACGAATATGAGGTACAGGAAAAAAACGACGATTTTCTGGAAATATTGACTCAACGAGCAGAGGAACTGTGCAATTACCCTTCTGACAATAAATTATCCAAAGCAATTTCTGTATTATCCGACTGGACAAAAGGGGTACAAGAAATAGTCGATGGAGTAAAACAAAAGGTTGTATATCACCCCATTGTATTCTGCAAATACATTCAAACAGCCAAATATATTGGAGAGAAACTGAAAGACTATTTTGGAAATAAAGTGCAGGTAGTGGTGGCTACGTCCGAACTGGCCGACGAACAACGTCGTGACCTGATAGACTCTATCCATCCGGATAAACCCCGGATACTGGTTGCCACCGACTGTTTAAGTGAAGGTATCAACCTGCAGGAGTTATTCAATGCCGTCTTGCATTATGATCTTCCCTGGAACCCGAACCGTATTGAGCAACGCGATGGGCGTGTCGACCGTTTTGGTCAGGAAAGCCCTAGGATAAAAACATTTATTCTCTTAGGAGAGAATAACGATGTAGATAAAATCGTTTGGGATGTACTCATCAAAAAGATATATGAAATCCGGAATAGTATCGGGGTAAACATATCCATCGGCGATGATGACAGTTCGGTCATGGAAGGATTGATAAAAAAACTGATTACAGGGGAAGAAGAAGCCAGCAATAAGCAACTGAGTCTTTTTGCTGACGACCACATCACCAATGTGATTGAACAAATGCGGCGGAAAGCAGAAAACATACGTAGTATTTTTGCCCATGAAGCTGTCAGTGCGGAAGAAATTGAAAACGAGTTGAAAGAAGTAGACGATGCCATTGGAGATATTTCTTCCGTAGAATCTTTTGTAACATCCTCTATTATTGCTTTGAGAGGGACTTGTACTCCGATCTATGCCCGGAAAACAAACAGGGAAGATGGGATTCAATCCTACAAACAGGGATATAGAATCGATTTGACCAATCTTCCGACACATTTGCAGTCAATGCTGCCAAAAAATGGTAAGAATATTACCATCTGCTTCGAATCGCCTACCCCTGCCGGGCTCGTATATGTCGGGCGAAATCATAAATTTGTGGAGCAGCTGTGCCAGTTTATGCTATCATTAGCAATTGATATGAATAAGAACTCAGCCTATCCACGGGTAGCCAGAAGCGCTGTCGTGCTCACACAGAAAGTAAAAACTCGTACAACACTTATTCAATTCCGCGTGCGGAACGTAATTCGTGAAATCGGCAGTAAACGAGAAGTCATTGCAGAAGAAGTATTCTTATGGGGATACGAAGGAAGTCATGCTGATAGTCGTATATTGTCCGAAGATGAAAGTAAACAACTACTTTTTGAAGTAGAATCAGAAGAAAATATGTCGCAGGAATCACAGGAGAACGAATTTGACTATGAGCAACAACGGTTTTCTTCCAAAGCTGAGGCTTTTAAAGAAGTGGCGCAACAACGGGCCGATCACTTGGTCGAAGCACATGGGCGTTTTCGTTCACTAGTAGGCGGAAAAAGCTATGAAACTGTTATTCCCGTTTTGCCACCCGATATTCTGGGAGTATATATTTTCAAACCTGTAGCAACTCCATTATTTTAAGATTGAAAGAATATGAACAATACATCCGTCAATATACAAGGAAATATTATCTCGAGTGAAATCATTGAGAAGATTCGTTCGGAAGAACAAGGATATTATCAACGACCTTCGTATTTCGATACAGATCACTCCCTCCGTGAGGAAATAGGTAATGCATGGATTAACGCCAAAGCACTGTGGAACATATTTAAGTCTAAAAAAGAACGGGTTAAAGATGAAGATAGCGGTACTACCGAAACCCGGAAATCTTGGATGGAGCCTTTCCTTGCCGAATTAAACTTCACTGCCACCAAAGCACTTGTCTACCAACATGCTGAGAGTGGTAAAAGATTTGATATCAGCCACAGGGATGACGAACTAGACGGGTTTCCTATACATCTGGTTTCCTTCAAACAAAGCCTTGACAAAGCCACTGTCAACGGAAAATCGTCCCCACATGCACTTGTACAGGAATACCTGAATAAAGTGGAGCATACTTATGCGTTGGTTAGTAATGGAATATTCCTGCGATTGCTTCGCGATTCATCCCGGATTGTGCGAATCAGCTATTACGAGTTCAACCTCGAAAAAATGATGGAAGAAGATCTGTTCTCCGATTTCGCTATTCTGTATCGCACATTACACTCCTCGCGATTTAAACAAAAAAATGATTTTCCTGACGGATGTATTTTTGAAACGTACCACTTGCAATCGTTGGAATCCGGTTCCCGGCTTCGAAGTAGCCTGAGCAGTGCTGTTATTAACGCTCTGGTAGGGTATCCAAACGGAATCGTTTCTGCTAAAAATCAAAACTTCAAGAAACAAACAGGTTTAGCCAACGGATTTATACAAAATCCGCATAATTTGGAACTGAGAGAACAAATAGCATCTGGAAGAATTGCTGCAGATACGTTTTACGCCGAATTATTGCGATTGATATACCGCTTTCTTTTTCTGATTGTAACTGAAGAACGGGACCTTGTATATCCGGAAACGAGAGATGAGGAAGTCCTACGGAAGAAGCAAATTTATTACCGGTATTACAGTATTGAGCGACTCCGGAAACTGGCCGGAAAACTGCTATATGCCGATAATAGTAAAGACGACCTGTGGGAGGGAATGAAATCTACATTCATGTTGTTCGAAAACAAATATTACGGGGAAAAACTTGGTATACAAGCCCTTTCATCCGGCATTTTTGCAACAGATGCTTTACGTACATTGATGACACTCCGTTTGGACAACTGTACATTGATAGATACGATTGCTGGCTTATGTTTTTTTGTCAATAATCAGACCGGACAAACCGTACGAGTGAATTATTCGGATCTGGATGTGGAAGAGTTCGGCTCTGTATATGAGGGATTATTAGAGTATAGCCCTGCTTTCAATCTAAAGAACGAAACACCTCACTTTCAGCTCAAAGAGGGAAAATTCAGAAGCGATTCCGGTTCGCATTATACTCCAGAAGAATTATGTAAACCACTTATTCAGTATTCTTTAGAGTATATTCTCGAAGAGAGGTTACTGCAATCGAAAATAGATAAAACAATCCCCCTGCATCGTATCATTGGTCAGGAGCGTGAAACAGCCATAAGAGCATTGCTTGGAATTAAAGTTTGTGACGTAGCATGTGGCAGTGGGCATTTGTTGCTTTCTGCTGCCCGGAGAATCGCTTTGGAAGTGGCTCGTTTATATACAGGAGAAGAGCAGCCTAATCCGGTGGCAATGAGGCAAGCCATGCGGATAGTTATTAAGAATTGCATTTATGGTGTTGATAAGAATCCGTTGGCCGTCGAGCTTTGTAAAGTCGCTTTATGGTTGGAAGCCCACAATCCGGGCGAACCGCTCAATTTCCTCGATCATCACATCAAGTGCGGAGATTCGATAGTCGGGTTAGGTCATAAAGACGAGTTGATGAATGGTATTCCGGATGAGGCTTTCAAAGTGCTTCCGGAGGACGATAAAGAGATTGCAAAGCTTTATCGAACGGAGAATAAAAAAGGAGCCGGCTTGATTCAACAAATAGGATTGTTTGAGAACAAAGTTGGTGACTCTCTTGAAGAACTTATTAAACAGTTTGATTCACTGAATCAAATGCAGGAAAATACGCCAGAACAAGTTGCAGAAAAAGAAAGGCAATACCGGATGTTGATGAATAAATCAGCTATGCAAAGATTGAGAACTTTGGCAGACATGCAGGTTGCTCAATTCTTTGTACCCAAAACGGATGAGAATAAAAATAAGTTAGTCACAAACAAAGATTATTTTGAATATCTCCGGGGAGGTCAGATTCCAATGCAATTAGCGAGTGGAATAATTGAGGTATTTACTAAATATCAATTCTTTCATTGGTTTTTAGAGTTCCCAGAAGTCTTCACACAAGGTGGATTTGATTGCATTATAGGGAACCCGCCATTCCTTGGCGGACAAAAGCTAAGTGGAGCTTTTGGAAATAGTTTTTTGAAGTTTGTAAAATATGCTTATAAGCCTGCCGGGGCAGTTGATCTTGTTACTTATTTTTTCAGACGGATTTTCAATATTCTACGGCCAAATGGTTTTCAATCATTAGTATCTACTAATACTATATCTCAAGGTTCCGCTCGTGAAGGAGGATTAGATGTCATTTGTTCGAAAGAAGGTGTCATTAACCATGCGGTTCGTTCTATGCGCTGGCCGGGTGATGCGGCTGTCGAGATTTCGCTTGTTACCATCCATAAAGGAGAGTGGAGTAAAGATATAGTTTTAGATAAAAAGAAGGTCGAAAGAATCACTCCTTATTTGGATGATTCCGAGGTGTTGGGAAATCCATATCCTCTGAAACAGAATGCTGGGAAAAGTTTTCAAGGTAGCATTGTGTTGGGAAAGGGCTTTGTATTGACACCCGAAGAAGCTGAAGTATTGATTACCAAAGATCCACGGAATAAGGATGTGTTGTTTCCTTATTTGAATGGAGAAGATTTAAATAACGATCCGGAACAGAAACCATCCCGTTGGGTGATTAATTTCTTCGATTGGACGGAAGAAAAGGCCCGTACTTATCCGGATTGTTTTGAGATAGTAGAACGGTTGGTGAAGCCGGAGCGACAACGTTGGAAATTAGATGAGAATGGGAATGAGATTGTTGGAACTTATGCTTTAAGGAAACCATTACCTCAAAAGTGGTGGATATATGGAGAAAAACGACCAGCTCTATACGAGACCATTTCAAAGGTAGACCAGGTCATGGCTATTGCATTGACAAGTAAAACTGTTGCCATTGGATTATTAGCATCGACATGGATTTATTCACATTCTCTGGGTGTTTTTGCTTATGATCAATTTTTATATTTTTCTTATTTGCAATCAACTTTACATAATATTTGGGCTTGGTTCAATGGATCATCTATGAAAAGTGATTTAAGGTATACTCCTTCTGTGTGTTTTGAAACGTTTCCCTTTCCTCAATCTACATCGCATGAAGAGATTAATATTATTGAAGAAGCTGGACGAGAATATTTTTATTTTCGCGAAAAACTTATGAGTGATGTTAAAATTGGGCTGACGAAACTGTATAATCAATTCCATAATAGCCAATTAACCATCATATCTATAGAAGATGAGAACCTCCAAGATAAGATTTTCGAAAAAAAATATGGAAAAGAATCTATCTGGTTGAAAAAGCATTTAACAAATAGATCGTGTAATTTTTCTTATAATAATATTGTCGAGCGTATCCACAAGTTACGAACTCTACACATCCAGATGGATAATTATATTTTAGGCATATATGGGTGGAATGATATAAAGCTTGAACACAACTTCTATGAAGTTAGTTATTTACCAGAAAGCGACAGGATCCGCTTTACAGTTCACCCAGCCGTTCGAGAGGAAATACTAAATCGTTTGTTAAAACTTAATCATCAATTGCACAAGATGGAGATATCAAATCCTTGTAGTACTCAAAAGGAATCAACTAAAGGAAATAAAGATAATGTCAGCAAAGATAAGATGTTATTCTGATCTTTGATTACACATCAGAAAACAAATCAATAAAACTTTGATCATTTTTTATCTTAATCCTTCTATTTTGTTTAGAAGGAAGAGATTCTTGTTCTTTGGAGTATTGCTCATGGTTGAGCAATAAAAGCCTTCTAAGAATTTCTTTTCTTGCATTAGGATGAATGGTGAAACGAACTCTGTCATTCTCTGGTAAGTAGTCAACTTCATAGAAATCATGTTTTAAACTTATATCACTCCAACCATAAGCATTCAATACAGAAATGTCTATTTTACAATAGAGTTCTCTAAGTTCGAGTATATCTCTACAAGCGTCTTTTATTGAAGTATTATTTGAATATTTACACAAATGCTTTAGAAATGAAAAATTTTCTTTTCCATATATCTTTTCAAACTCCTTTCCATTCGATGGGAAATGGGCCAAATTAGAAATTTCCAACAAACGATCATTGTGAAATTGATTGTAAAGTTTAGTCATACCTAACCTATTATCACACATTATTTTCTTACGAAGAGAATTATATTTCCTACTTACAGTTTCTAATTCTTTATTATTAAGAGTTATTGGGAATGGAAATGTTTCAAAACAATCTGTCGTTGAATAATTTAATGTGCCAGCTCCTAAAGTGGATGAATTCTTCCAACACCATATATTATGCAAAGTACTGGATAAAACACCGAATTCAGAGAAATTTTCAAATAATATTACTGCCAATTTATGCATATAAACGATCTTAGTTGGGACTAAATCAAAAGATGTGTATTTGCTCACTAAAGGGACTACCATGACCTGGTCTACCTTTGAAATGGTCTCGTATAGAGCTGGTCGTTTTTCTCC
>ENA-OXQU01000291-OXQU01000291.1-human-gut-metagenome-genome-assembly--contig:-NODE-291-length-18711-cov-8.91563_pt1 | contig 18711 bp, 10 predicted proteins | sample MGYA00249585_ERZ652569 | MGnify/ENA primary metagenome ERZ652569 (study PRJEB26925, sample SAMN05826638) | human gut metagenome | biome: ENVO:2100002; feature: ENVO:00000062; material: ENVO:00002003...
TTCGTCGGCAGCGTCAGATGTGTATAAGAGACAGCTTGCGGGGCGATGCAAGTATCGCCCCCTACAGCCTCATGCAAGATGGTATTGTAGGGAGAGGGGCTTGCCCCCTTCCGCAGAACCGACTTTGAATTTTTTCAAAAAATTCCGCATAAAAAAAGAGTATTTCGCCAAGTTTTATCGTATTTATATATAGAGGGAAAAATAAGGCAGAACTGCCCCCGTGCGCCGCAGCTGCAGAACGGCGCAAAAGCAGGGCTGCCATAAGCCGGAAAGGGGGCTGCTGACCATGACCATCCGCGAAGAGACCCAGGCGATCGAGCGCCAGACCCTGAGCCGCTACGCCACCCTGAGCCAATCCACCCGGGGCCGCCGCCGCCCGGAGGACGAGGACCCCATCCGCCCGTGCTACCAGCGGGACCGCGACCGCATTATCCACTGCAAGGCGTTCCGCCGCCTGAAGCAGAAGACCCAAGTCTTTCTTTCGCCCGAGGGGGACCATTACCGCACCCGGCTGACCCACACGCTGGAGGTCGCGCAGATCGCCCGCACCATCGCTCGCGCCCTGCGGCTGAACGAGGATCTGACCGAGGCCATCGCCCTGGGCCACGACCTGGGCCATACCCCCTTTGGCCACGCGGGGGAGCGCGCGCTGAACCGCCTGTGCCCCGGCGGCTTTACCCACTACCGCCAAAGCCTGCGGGTGGTGGATTTCCTGGAAAAAGACGGCAGGGGCCTCAACCTGACCTGGGAGGTGCGCAACGGCATCGTTACCCACACCACCGGCGCTTGGGCCCGCACGCCTGAGGGTTGCGTGGTGCGCCGCGCGGACCACATCGCCTTTTTGAACCACGACATCGAGGATGCCGTCACCGCCGGTGTGCTGGATCCCCGCCAGCTCCCGCCCGAAGCCGTGGCCGTGCTGGGCACCACCAAATCACAGCGCATCACCACGATGATAACGGATTTGATCGAGCACAGCCAGAACGGCCGCATCAACTTTTCGCCCGAAGTCGACGCCGCCTACGCCGTGCTGAAGGACTTCATGTACAGTACGGTCTACGTGGACAAGGAAGCCAAGCGCGAGGAAAAAAAGGTGGACAAGCTCGTGGCCGAGTTGTACGAGCGCCTGTGCGAGGAGCCGACCCTGATGCCCAACTTCTACCTGCAGATCGCCTACAACGAGGGCGTCGACCGCGCCGTGACCGATTACATCAGCGGCATGAGCGATGAATTCGCCACCCGGCTTTTTGAGGATCTGTTTGTCCCCCAAAAGTGGACGGTTTTATGATTTTGTTTTAAGTGGGCGGCATCCGTCGACTGCTAACAAAAAATAAAGCAAAAAGGAGGTGCCCCACGCAGGTATGATCCCCCAGGAATACATCCAGGAAGTCGTTCGCCGCAACGATATTGAGGACATCGTAGGCCAATACGTCCAGCTCCGCCGCCGCGGGCGCACCCTCACCGGCCTTTGCCCGTTCCACAACGAAAAAACGCCTTCCTTCGTGGTTTACCCGGACACCCAGAGCTTTTACTGCTTCGGCTGCGGCGCGGCAGGGGACGTTATCAGCTTTGTGCGCAAGTACAATAACCTCGGCTATGTCGAGACCGTCAAACAGCTGGCCAGCCGTGCAGGCATGCCCCTGCCCGAGGAGGACGATAAGGAATCCCGCGCCCGGCAGCGCCTCTTAGAGATCAATCGCTGCGCCGCCCGCTACTTTTACGAGCAGCTCAACGCCCGCACGCCCGAAGCCGCCATAGCCCGCCGCTACTGGCGGGAAAAGCGCGGCCTGTCCGACGCCGCCATCCGCCGCTTCGGTCTGGGCTACGCGCCCGAGGATTTCACCGGCCTGCTGCATTACCTGCGCCGCCTCGGCTTCTCCGAGGAAGAGCTGGAACACTCCGGCCTCGTCAAGCGCAGCGCCAAGGGCAATCTCTACGACATCTTCCGCCACCGCGTCATGGTGCCCATCATCGATGTGCGCGGGGCCATCATCGCCTTCGGCGGCCGTGTGCTGGACGACTCCAAACCCAAGTACATCAACAGCCCCGAGACGATGGTGTACAAAAAGTCCCGCACGCTGTTTGCCCTGAATGTAGCCAAAAAATCACCGAATAAACGTTATATTTTGTGCGAGGGCTACATGGACGTCATCTCGATGCACGAGGCTGGGTTTGACACCGCCGTCTGCGCCTGCGGTACCGCCTTGACGCCCGAACAGGTCAAACTGCTGACCGAATACGCCGACGAAGTGGTGCTGAGTTATGACTCCGATGAGGCGGGCCAGAAGGCCACCGCCCGCAGCCTGGCGATGTTCACAGACGCCGACATCAAGGTGCGGGTGCTGAGCTACCAGGGTGCTAAAGACCCGGACGAGTTCATTAAAAAATACGGCAAGGAGCGGTTCGCCATGCTGCTGGACGGCAGCGCTGACCCGACGGAGTTCCAGCTGAAAAAGGCTGCCGCCAACTATGACCTGCGGGATTCGGCCGGGCGGCTGAACTACCTCAAGGACGCCATCGACATCTTGGCCCGCAAGGGCGTTACCCCCACAGCGCGGGACGTCTACGCAGGCCGCCTGGCCGAGGAGACCGGCGTGGGTAAAAAGGCGATCTTGGAGCAGATGAACGATGTGCTGCGCAGCACCCAGCGCCGCGACCGCCGCAAAGAGCAGCGCGACCTGGCCGGACAGGGCAATGCCGCCGACATCCGGGTGCCCTACAGCGCCGGGGGAGATGCCGCTTTGGGTGCCGCCAGTGCCGGGCGGCAACTCATCGCCGCGCTGCTGCAAAGCCCCGAAAAGATCCTCTATGTGCGCCAGCGTTTGAACATGGACGCCGTGGTCCTGCCCGAAATGCAGGAGGCCCTGCGGGCTATTTTCCGCTGTGCGGACGAGCAGCTGCCGGTGAACATCACCAGCTTGCAGCAGATGCTGGACGATAAGCCGATGGCCGAAGTCAACCGCGCCCAGGCCGTCAACGCCGGGCACCCCCTCCAGCAGAAGGACATTGACATGTACCTGGAACGGCTGGACAACGCCAAGCCCATCAGCCAGACCGTCAAAGGCACTACCGACGACCAGTTTTTAAGCGCTTTCTCGAAACTCCGCAAGGAAAAAGGCGCGGCCGACCCGCCCCAATCTGATTGAAGAATTTCTCTCAAACATCCGTGTTCATATAAAAAACCAAAGGAGAACGTACTTATGGCAGAAAAGAAAGATTCTATCCGCAGCTTGATCGAGACCGGCCGCCGTGCCGGCAAGCTGACCAACAGCGAGATCAGCGACGCGATGGAGGAGAGCGGTCACGTCCTGGACGTGGAGCAGATGGAAAAGCTCTACGAGGAACTGGAGAGCAACGGTATCGAGGTCATCGATGATGACCCCGTCAGCGATGTGGACGCCAGCCTGCTGAGCGGCACCACTGAGGAAGGCGCCGACGACTTCGACGACGCCCTGAATACCGACGGCATTACCATCGACGACCCCGTCAAGGTCTACCTGAAAGAGATCGGCCGCGTGCCCCTGCTGACCCCCGAGGAGGAGATCGACCTGGCCCTGAAAATTCAGGCCGGCGGCCCCGAGGGCGAGAAAGCCAAAAAGCGCCTGAGCGAAGCCAACCTGCGTCTGGTCGTTTCCATCGCCAAGCGTTACGTCGGCCGCGGCATGCAGTTCCTGGACCTGATCCAGGAGGGCAACCTGGGCCTGATCAAGGCTGTGGAAAAGTTCGACCACACCAAGGGCTTCAAGTTCTCTACCTACGCAACGTGGTGGATCCGTCAGGCCATCACCCGCGCCATTGCCGACCAGGCCCGCACCATCCGCATCCCGGTGCATATGGTCGAGACCATCAACAAGGTCAAGAAAGTCTCCAGCCAGCTGCTGCATGAGTACGGCCATGACCCCAGCGCCGAGGAAATTGCCGAGCGCCTGGAGATGCCTGTGGATAAGGTGCGCGAGATCATGCGTGTGGCCCAGGAGCCTGTCAGCCTGGAGACCCCCATCGGTGAGGAGGAGGACAGCCATCTGGGTGACTTCATCCCCGACGATGACGCCCCCGTGCCCGCCGAGGCCGCCAGCCAGACCCTGCTGAAAGAGCAGCTGGCCGACGTGCTGAAGACCCTGACCCCCCGTGAGGAGAAGGTCCTGCGCCTGCGCTTCGGCCTGGAGGATGGCCGCCCCCGCACGCTGGAAGAGGTTGGCAAGGAGTTCAACGTCACCCGTGAACGCATCCGCCAGATCGAAGCCAAGGCCCTGCGCAAGCTCCGCCACCCCAGCCGCAGCAAAAAACTGCGCGACTTCCTGGATTGATTTGACAGCATAATATAGCAAGAGCCGCTCCCTTCCACTGGAAGGGAGCGGCTCTTTTGTGTAGATGTTTTGGAACTTACAGTTCCTCGCCGTTGGTCTCGATCACTTTACGGTACCAATCGAAGCTGTCTTTTTTATACCGCTTGAAGCTGCCGTGGCCCTGGTCGTCACAATCGACGTAGATGAAGCCGTAGCGCTTGGCCATCTCGCCGGTGGAGGCAGAGACCAGGTCGATGCAGCCCCACATGGTGTAGCCGAACAGGTCCACGCCGTCCTCCTCGACAGCCTGCTTCATGGCGCGGATGTGCCGCTGCAGGTAGTCGATGCGGTAGGGGTCGTGGATGCTGCCGTCAGCTTCCAGCGCGTCCCGGGCACCCAGGCCGTTCTCCACGATGATGATGGGCAGATCATACCGGCTCTCGATCTCGTTGAGGGTGTAGCGCAGGCCGTCCGGGTCGACCTGCCAGCCCCACTGGCTGGACTCCAGGTACGGGTTCTTCGCGCCGCCCAGCAGGTTGCCGGAGGCCTGAGCCGCATTGGGGTCGACCGTCACGCAGTTGGTCTGATAGTAGGAGAGGGAGAAGAAATCCACCGTGCCGCGGCGCAGGGTCTCGCGGTCCTCATCGGTGATCTCCAGATGGATGCCGTTTTTCTCCCAGAAGCTCTGGGCGTAGTAGGGGTAGGCACCGCGGCACTGCACATCGGCACAGTACCAGTTGAACTGCCGCCAGTTCTGCTGGAATTCCAGCATGTCCTTAGGGTTGCAGGTCAAGGGGTAGACGGGCATCATGGCGATCATGTTGCCGATCTTCGCCTCTGGATCCAGCTCATGCCCGGCCAGCACGGTGCGGGCGCTGGCCACAAGCTGGTGATGCAGCGCCTGATACCGCACCTGCACATCATCCACCTGATGCAGGAAATCCCGCGTGCCCTCGTTGCGGATGCCCAGGGACATGTAGTTGCCCAGGGGCAGGGTGCCGCAGTTGATCTCGTTGAAGGTCAGGTAGTACCGCACCTTGCTCTTGAAGTGGGCAATCACCGTACGGGCGTAACGCTCAAACAGCGCGATCACCTCGCGGGAGGCCCAGCCGTTGTACTTGTTGACCAGGTGCAGCGGCATCTCGTAGTGGGACAGGGTCACGATCGGCTCAATGCCGTGGGCTTTCAGCTCGTCAAAGACGTCATCGTAGAACTGCAGGCCGGCCGGGTTCGGCTCGGTCTCCTCGCCGGTGGGGAAGATGCGGCTCCACGCGATGGACATGCGGTAGGCTTTAAAGCCCATCTCGCCCATCAGGGCGATGTCCTCTTTATAATGGTGGTAAAAGTCGCTGGCGGTGCGGTTAGGGTAGGTCAGGCCCGGCTCGGTGTCAGGTGTGATCTGACGGGGAGAGGTATGCGTCCCGGCAGAAAGCATATCCGCCTCGCTGGGGCCCTTTCCGCCCTCCTGCCAGCCGCCCTCGATCTGGTTGGCGGCGGTGGCACCGCCCCAGAGAAAGTCTTTGCAAAACGGCATAAAAAGCATCCTTTCGGGAGAAAATTACTTGTTGGCAGCTTCGGGCTTGTACAGGACCCAGGTGGCTGCGAAGGTGGCCACAGCGCCCACCAGCACGGAGATGACCATGAACAGCAGGTTGTTGGGCCTGTCAGCGCTGACGAACAGCGGCAGGGCGATGACAGAGGAAGCACCCGCAAAGGCATAGATAGCGGTCTTGAGCAGACCTGCCACGCAACCGCCGATGGCAGAACCGATCATGGCGCCGTACATGGGGGTCTTGTACTTCAGGTTGATGGCGTACATGGCAGGCTCGGTAACACCGGCCACAACAGCGGTGACAGCGGTGGAGAAGCCGGTGGACTTCAGGTTGGTGTCCTTGGTTTTGAGAGCGACAGCCAGTGCAGCAATGCCCTGATCGATGTTGGAGATGATCAGTGCGGGGAAGAAGATGGGCTCGTACAGGGGGTCAACGGTCAGCATCTGCATCAGGTAGGGAACAAAGGCACCGTGCATACCGGTCATGATAACGAACGGCATCACAGCGGCAAAGGCGGCCACACCGATGAAGCCCAGGGTGTTGTACAGCCACAGGACGAATGTGCTCAGGTAGGTGCCCAGGAAAGAACCGATGGGGCCGAGGACGCAGTAGGCCAGGGGGATCATGACGATGATGGTCAGCAGCGGTTCCAGCACGGAACGCAGGATGTCAGGGGAGTGCTTGGCAAAGAACTTCTCGATGGGGGCCATGACGGCGCAGCACAGGATGATGGGGAAGATGGTGCTGGAGTAGCTCACGCCGTACACGGGGATGCCCAGGAAGTTGAAGGCGGTGCCGTCGCTGACGCCGCTGGCAAAGGACGGGTAGATCAGCAGGCCGCCGATGACCATGCCCAAGGCGGGGTTGGCACCAAACTTCTTGGCGGCGAATGCGCCGATCATGATGGGCAGGAAGTAGAAGCCAGCGTCACCGGCAAAGGTGAGCAGCTGGTATGTGCCGCTGTCGGCGGGCACGCCGGCCATGTCCATCAGGATCAGGATGACCTTGATCATGCCGCAGCCAATCAGAGCGGGGATAAGCGGGGTCAGCGAGCCGGAGATGCCGTCGAAGATTTTGTCGATGACAGCCTTGGCACCCTTCTTCTGGGCGGGCTTTTCATCGTCCAGCTTCTCGTCCACGGATTTCTCCACGGCGAAGCCGTTCTTCTCGCAAATCAGGCGGTAGGCATCGTTGACAGCCTGGCCGATGATGATCTGGTACTGGCCGTTCTGCCACTGGGAGCCGAGAACACCGGGCAATTTTTCGATTTCGTCTTTTTTAACGGCGGACTCGTCCTTCACGTTAAAACGCAGGCGGGTCACGCAGTGGGTAAAGAACTGGACATTGGCTTTGCCGCCGACAAGACCAACGATCTTGTCAGAAAGCTCCTGATATTTCTGTGCCATTATTGGTTCCTCTTTCTTGATTTTCAGTGTGTTTGGTATATCTGTACAAAGGGTGCGCGCTTCCCTTTATTACATGCGAGGTTAAGCCTGCTCGCGGGAGCAGAACCGTTCGATATGAAGCATGAGATAGGACATTTCCTCGCTTCCCAGGTTCTTGCCGGTCTTTTGCTGCAGGTAGGTGCGGACATCCTCCGCACACAGGTAAGTCTCTCTATACTCCTGTTTCAGATTGTTGAAGAGTTTGTCGTTGTTGTTTTCCAGTGTCTCGTTGTTGCGGATGCGGGCCAGCAGGTATTCCATGTGGGTGATAAAGCGGCTGGCGTTGAAGCCAGAACGGTCAATGGTGATGTTCTCCCGCTTTTCGATCAGGCCGATGACATCGCTGATCATCGTGCTGGCGTCGAGGAAATCGGCCTTCGGGGCCACGGAGTTCTCGGCGTTGATGAGATGCAGCGCAATGGCGGCGGCTTCTTCTTTGGGCAGGCGCACACCGAAGCGCTGGTTGATGCACGCCACAGCCTGGGTGGCAACCTTGTACTCTGCTTCGTGCAGGTAAGCCAGGTTGCCGACGTAGGGCGGCTTGATGTGGATGTTTTTCTTGTAGCGGTCGATGGCAAAGTTGATGTGGTCCGCCAGGGTGATGACCAGGTTGCGGTTGAAATCGGCATCGATGCTGTTGGCGGCCAGATCAACGAGCATACCAGAGACATCGAAGATCTCCTTGGGGATCTCTTTCAGCAGGCCCTGGTATTCGGGGCTGATGCCGTAGTAGGTGCGCTCAATGACCGAGAGGTCCGTCAGCTCGTATGGGATGGGCTTGAAGCCGATGCCCTTGCCAAAGGCGATGAGCTCACGCTGGTTGCCATCCAGGCACAGCGCCACGTTATTGTTGATCTTTTTGATGACTTTCATGGGCTCACCTTCCTTATACGGGATAAAATGAACATGCGGGCAAAAAAATAAGACACGACCATACAGGTGCATTTTCAGCATCTGTCAATGGTCATGCCTCCCGAAGAGTAACAATCCGTTAACGTATGTTCATTTTTCTTTCATATTTTACGATGTCCCCCCCAAAAAGTCAATCGGCGAACTCGCACAAAAAAATGAACGTATTCTTGTGCATATTGCTATTGCGTGACTTGGACAGCCTTATTTTGCCGTCCGGCAATACACCTCGATCGCCTTGCTGGCAAACTCGGCGGTACCGGGGCCACCTGCGGCGTTGATGGTTTGGGTAAACGCACCGCCTGCGGTGTACAGCTGGCCGAGCTGGCCCAAAATGGTTTTGGAGCAGGTGTAGTAATGCTCGCTGATAAAATCTTGCAGCTTCTTCACCTGGGTCTGCACGGCGGGGGCGGCAGGATCCATGCTTTGCATCTTACCGAAAGCTGCAATGATTTCCATCAGCTGGCCGCCCATAGCGGAAAACTCTTTTTCCGTCTTGAGGGCGGTTTTTTGCTCAAACTCTTTGTACTCCGGCGTGGCGCCCCACTGCTGCTTGGCCTGGGCGGCGTAGTCCTTGATCTTCTGTGTATCAAATGCGGTAAAATCCATAATGGTTCCTCCTGTGGTTTGTGTCTTTTCCGCAAGGGCGATGAGATCCTCGATATGCTGTCGCTTCAGCTTCAGCAGTTCGATCTGCTGCTCCAGCGCCTTTTCTCGGTCGAAGGCGGAATTAGACAGGATCCGCTGAATGTCTTTCAGCGAAAATTCCAATTCCCGGAACAACAGGATTTGCTGCAAACGTTCCAGCGCTGTATCGTCATACAGGCGGTAGCCGCTGTCGGTATGCCCGGCGGCGGGCAGCAGGCCGATCTGGTCGTAATAGTGCAGCGCGCGTATACTCACGCCGGTCAGGCGGCTGACTTCGTTTACGGTCATCATGGGGGACACCTCACTTTCCCTTGCGGTAAGTATAGCATACACTATGACGCAGCGTAAGGGTCAAGGCGGAAAATAGGAGATGGGACGTGAAAAAAATTCATCTTGAAGTTTCATTTCATTTGTGCTACACTTGTAGTCATGTGAGAAACAACCCGGAGGGACGTAGGAAAAATGGAAAACGAAAAAAGAAGCAGCTTTTCCGGCAGGCTGGGCTTTGTGCTCTCGGCAGCCGGGGCGTCGGTGGGACTGGGCAATATCTGGCGGTTCCCGTACCTGGCGGCCAAATATGGCGGCGGAATCTTCCTTTTGATTTATATCGTGCTGGCGCTTACCTTTGGCTACACGATGATCATGGCCGAAACGGCCCTGGGCCGCATGACCGGCAAAAGCCCGGTGGGCGCTTACGCCAGCTTTGCCAAGCCGGGCAAGTGCGGCGGGTTCTTAGGCTTCGGCGGCTGGATCAACGCCATCATCCCGGTGCTGATCGTACCGTATTACTCGGTCATCGGCGGCTGGGTCATTCGGTATCTGGTGGGGTATCTCGCCGGCCAAAGCCAGGCGCTGGCGGCGGACGGCTTCTTCTCAGATTTCATTTCCAACGGTGCTGTAACAGAGATCTGCTTCCTGGCCTTTGCGCTGTTCACGCTGGGCATCATCTTTGCGGGTGTGCGCAACGGCGTCGAGCGTGTCTCCAAAGTAATGATGCCGGTGCTGGTGGTGCTGTCGGTCATTATCACTGCCTACTCGGTCACGCGGCCGGGAGCGCTGGCGGGCGTCAAGTATTTCCTGGTGCCGAACCCCGCCAACTTCAGCTGGATGACGGTGGTCACGGCGATGGGGCAGATGTTCTACTCGCTGTCCATCGCCATGGGCATCCTGGTCACTTTCGGTTCCTATATGAAAAAGGATGTTTCCATCGAGAACGCGACCCAGAACGTCGAGGTGTTCGACACGATCATCGCCGTCATGGCGGGCCTGATGATCATTCCGGCAGTGTTTGCCTTCTCCGATGGCGACCCGGACAACCTGCAGGCGGGGCCCGCGTTGATGTTCATTACGCTCCCCAAAGTTTTTGCCAGCATGGGCCTGGGCAGCGCTGTGGGCGTGCTGTTCTTTGTGCTGGTGCTGTTTGCAGCGGTCACCAGCTCCATCGCGCTGACCGAAAGCGCGGTCTCCACCTTCCAGGATGAGCTGGGCTGGAGCCGCCGCAAGGCCACAGTGCTGGTGGGTGTTATCATGGTAGGGCTGGGCACGCTGTCCAGCCTGGGCTACGGCCCGCTGGCCGGGGTGACGGTGCTGGGCATGCAGTTCCTCGATTTCTTCGACTTCCTTACCAACTCGGTGATGATGCCGATCGCGGCCATCGCTACCTGCCTGCTGGTGTCCCGCGTGGTAGGCGTTGAGCGCATCGAACACGAGGTCACCCTCGAGGGCGGGAGCTTCCGCCGGAAGAAGGTCTTCAACTTTATGATCCGCTGGCTCTGCCCGGTGTTCGCGGCGATCATTCTGGCCAGTTCCGTGGCCAATGCGTTTGGGATCATTGCTATGTAAAACAGGGGACAGACTCCCCGTGCTCTATCCAACACAACATCTTGCGCCTCCTCTTTTGAGGGGGCGCTTTTCTTTCAGAGCGCGATTGTCAAGAGTAATCCTGCGCAAAAAGGTGTCCACATCCTTGTGAAAACTGCCCAAAAGCGGGGAATATAGCACCCATTACGGATTTGTCAACCCCTGCAAAACAGTGCAAAATCGTCAATATGCCGAAATTTTGTTACACTCGCCCAGGCGTTCGACGGCCGAGAAAAACTTCGCAAAAAAGCCGAAAAAGCCTTGACAGCAAGCCTTTTACCATGTATACTGAAACAGTATCACAAAAATGGAATAGAGCGCCCTAAAGGGATTTTGCAAAAACGACAAAATTCAAAAGTTTGTGAAAAACGACGAATATACATCGCTTTCGCACAGCTCCTTTAGGTCAGCTTTTACCGACTTTGTCAATCTACGGAATAGGAGTGGTCGCGTTTTATGGTAAAGGTCAAGCCCGTACAAAACGGCAGAACGACCCGCATGAGCTTTTCCCGCATCAACGAAGTGATTGGCATGCCCAATCTGATCGAGATCCAGAAAAACTCTTACAACTGGTTCCTGGAGGAAGGTCTGCACGAAGTCTTCCACGATATTGCCGCTATCGAGGACTATACCGGCAATCTCGTGCTGGAGTTTGTGGACTACCGCCTGGACAAAAACCCCAAGTACACCATTAAAGAATGTAAGGAACGGGACGCTACGTATGCGGCGCCCCTGTACGTCACTGCCCGTCTGTTCAATAAGCAGACCGGCGAGGTCAAGGAGCAGGAGATCTTCATGGGCGACTTCCCGCTCATGACCGATTCCGGCACCTTTATCTCCAATGGTGCCGAGCGTGCAATCGTTTCCCAGTTGGTTCGTTCTCCCGGCGTGTTCTACGGCTCCAGCAAGGACCGTACCGGCAAGGACCTGTTCACCGCCACCATGAACCCCAACCGCGGTGCCTGGCTGGAGTACGAGACCGACTCCCAGGATGTTTTCTATGTCCGCATCGATAAGAACCGCAAGCTGCCTGTCACGACCCTGATCCGTGCCCTGGGCCTGTCCACCGATGAGCAGATCAAGCAGTTCTTCGGCGATTCCGAGCCGAAGATCAACGCTTCTCTCGAAAAGGACATCACCCATAATACCGAGGAAGGCCTGCTGGAAGTCTACCGCAAGCTGCGCCCCGGCGAGCCCCCGACGGTCGAAAGCTCCCGCGCCCATCTGGACGCCCTGTTCTTCGACCCGCGCCGCTACGACCTGGCTCGTTTCGGCCGTTATAAGATGAACAACAAGCTCGCGCTGGCCCGCCGCATTGCCGGTTACAAGGCCGCCGAGGACATCATCGCCCCCCTGACCGGCGAACTGCTGGCCGCCAAGGGCGAGAAGATCAACCTGGCCAAGGCCAACGAGATCGATGCCGCCGGTGTTACCCGCGTCACCGTTCTGGTGGAGAGGAAGGGCCAGGAGGCTTACCCCGTCATCGTCATCTCCAACGGCTGCGTGGACGCCCAGCCCTTCTTCAGCTTCGATGTCGATGCTGAGGCCGGCATCAACGAGCGCGCCAACTTCGCCGAGATCCGCAAGATCCTTGAGGCTACCTCTGACCCCGAGGAGCAGAAGGAGCTGCTGCGCCAGAACCACGATGTTCTGATCAGCCGCACCGTCACCGTCGATGACATCTTCGCTTCCATCAACTACCTGCTGGGCCTTGACCACGGTATCGGCGTGACCGACGAGATCGACCACCTGGGCAACCGTCGTGTCCGCAGCGTCGGCGAGCTGCTGCAGAACCAGTTCCGCATCGGCTTCTCCCGCATGGAGCGCGTCATCCGTGAGCGTATGACCCTGCAGAACCAGGAAAACGGCGAGATCACCCCGCAGAGCCTGGTCAACATCCGCCCCGTCGTGGCTGCTATCAAAGAGTTCATCGGCTCCAGCCCGCTGTCTCAGTTCATGGACCAGAACAACCCCTTGGCCGAGCTGACCCACAAGCGTCGTCTGTCTGCCCTGGGCCCCGGCGGTCTGTCCCGTGACCGTGCAGGTTTCGAGGTCCGTGACGTTCATTACACCCACTACGGCCGTCTGTGCCCGATCGAGACCCCTGAAGGTCCCAACATCGGTCTGATCTCCTACCTGGCTACCTACGCCAAGATCAACAAGTACGGCTTTGTCGAGGCCCCGTACCGCAAGGTCGATAAGGCTACCGGAACCGTCACCGACGAGGTCGTCTACATGACCGCCGACGTCGAGGACGAATATATCGTTGCCCAGGCCAACGAGCCGCTGGACGAGAACAACCACTTCGTCCGTCCCCGCGTTTCCGGCCGTCACCGCAACGACATCCAGGAGTTCGACGCTTCTCAGGTCGACTTCATGGACGTTTCTCCCCGTATGATGGTTTCCGTCGCTACGGCCTGCATCCCGTTCCTGGAGAACGACGACTGTAACCGTGCCCTGATGGGCTCTAACATGCAGCGTCAGGCCGTGCCTCTGATGGTCACTCAGCAGCCCATCGTTGCTACCGGTATGGAGTACAAGGCTGCTACCGACTCCGGCGTCTGCATCCTGGCTGCCCGTGAAGGCACCGTTGAGTTTGTCGACGCCGAGAAGATCGTCGTGCGTTGCCCGGACGGTTCTGCCGACACCTATGAGCTGATCAAGTTCATGCGCTCCAACCAGGGCAACTGCAACAACCAGCGCCCCATCGTCAATGTTGGCGATGTCGTCAAGGCAGGCGACGTGCTGGCTGACGGTCCCGCCACCAAGAACGGCGAGATCAGCCTGGGCAAGAACGCCCTGATCGGCTTCATGACCTGGGAAGGCTACAACTACGAGGACGCCGTTCTGCTGAACGAGAAGCTGGTCCGCGAGGACGTCTACACCTCCATCCACATCGAGGAGTACGAGACCGAAGCCCGCGACACCAAGCTGGGACCCGAGGAAATCACTCGTGACATCCCCAACGTCGGTGACGACGCCCTGAAAGACCTGGACGACCGCGGCATCATCCGCATCGGTGCCGAGGTCAAGACCGGCGACATCCTGGTCGGCAAGGTCACCCCGAAGGGCGAGACCGAGCTGACCGCCGAGGAGCGCCTGCTGCGCGCCATTTTCGGTGAGAAGGCCCGCGAAGTCCGCGATACTTCTCTGCGCGTGCCCCACGGTGCTTACGGTATCGTGGTCGACGTCAAGGTCTTTACCCCCGAGAACAGCGACGAGCTGCAGCCCGGCGTGCGTATGTGCGTGCGCTGCTACATCGCCCAGAAGCGTAAGATCAGCGTTGGCGATAAGATGGCTGGCCGTCATGGCAACAAGGGTGTCGTTTCCCGCATCCTGCCGCAGGAGGACATGCCCTTCCTGCCCGACGGCACCCCGTTGGACATCGTGCTGAACCCCCTGGGCGTTCCTTCCCGTATGAACATCGGTCAGGTGCTGGAAGTCAACCTGGGCTACGTTGCCAAGGCTCTGGGCTGGAAGGTCCAGACCCCCGTCTTCGACGGCGCCCACGAAGCCGACCTGCGTGACTGCTTCGCCGAGGCCCGCGAGAAGTGGCACGGCGAGAACGCCCCCGAGTATCCGACCAAGCTGCCCCGCCTGATGGGCGAGAACGGCCACATCATTGACTTCTCCAAGATCGATCTGACCGACGACGGCAAGACCACTGTTTACGATGGCCGTACCGGCGAGCAGTTCCCCAGCAAGGTCACGGTCGGCTATATGTACTACCTCAAGCTGCATCACCTGGTCGACGATAAGATCCATGCCCGTTCCACCGGCCCGTACTCCATGGTCACCCAGCAGCCTCTGGGCGGCAAGGCCCAGTTCGGCGGCCAGCGCTTCGGCGAGATGGAAGTCTGGGCGCTGGAAGCTTACGGCGCCGCTTACACCCTGCAGGAGATCCTGACCATCAAATCCGACGATGTCGTGGGCCGTGTCAAGACCTACGAGGCCATCGTCAAGGGCGATCCCATCCCGCGTCCCGGCATCCCCGAGAGCTTCCGCGTTATGCTCAAAGAGCTGCAGAGCCTTGGCCTGGATATCGTTGTGCAGGATAAGGAAGGCAATGCCGTTGACATGCGTCAGGAATTTGACGACGATGACAGCAGCTTTGAAAACAGCGATTACGACCTGGGCGATAATGTCATGGTCGAAAGCGAGCTACAGGATGAGTACAGCGTCAAGGATGCCGATGAAGGCTTTGATGATGATCTGGACGAGGATGCTGGCCCCAGCGCTGAGGATCTCGCCGCGATCGAGTCTGATTCCTTCGACGATTGATCGCTGAATCGTGTGTCATATTGAATTTGAGAGGGTTCGCTGAATGGAAAATAAAGAATTCGATTCTATTAAGATCGGCCTTGCCTCCCCGGACCAGATCCGTGCCTGGAGCTATGGTGAGGTCACCAAGCCCGAAACCATCAACTACCGTACCCTGAAGCCGGAGCGCGACGGCCTGTACTGCGAGCGCATTTTTGGACCTACTAAGGACTGGGAGTGCCACTGCGGTAAGTACAAGCGCATCCGCTACAAGGGTAAGATCTGCGATAAGTGCGGTGTTGAAGTCACCCGCGCCAAGGTTCGCCGTGAGCGCATGGGCCACATCGAGCTGGCTGCACCCGTTTCGCACATCTGGTATTTTAAGGGTATCCCCAGCCGTATCGGCCTGATGCTGGACATCAGCCCCCGTCAGCTGGATAAAGTCCTCTACTTCGCCAACTACATCGTTACCGACCCCGGTTTCACTCCGCTGGAGAAAAAGCAGCTGCTGACCGAGCGCGAGTACAAGGAGATGCGCGAAAAGTACGAGGATACGTTTGAAGCCGGCATGGGTGCTGAAGCTATCCAGAAGCTGCTGGCTGAGATCGACCTCGAGAAGCTCTCTGCCGAGCTGCGCGAGGAACTGGAGCATGCCAACGGCCAGAAGCGCGTCCGCCTGCTGAAGCGTCTCGAGTGCGTCGAGAGCTTCCTGGAGAGCAACCAGCGCCCCGAGTGGATGATCATGACGGTCATCCCCGTGATCCCGCCGGATCTGCGCCCGTTGCTGCAGCTGGATGGTGGCCGTTTCGCCACCTCCGACCTGAACGATCTGTATCGCCGCGTCATCAACCGCAACAATCGTCTGCGCCGCCTGCTGGAGCTGGGTGCGCCCGACATCATCGTGCGCAACGAGAAGCGTATGCTGCAGGAAGCTGTCGATGCCCTGATCGATAACGGCCGCCGCGGCCGCCCGGTCACCGGCGCCAACAACCGTGCGCTGAAGTCCCTGTCCGATATGCTGAAAGGCAAGCAGGGCCGCTTCCGCCAGAACCTGCTGGGCAAGCGTGTTGACTACTCCGGCCGTTCCGTTATCGTCGTCGGCCCCGAGCTGAAGATGTATCAGTGCGGTCTGCCTAAGGAGATGGCCCTCGAGCTGTTCAAGCCCTTCGTCATGAAGGACCTGGTCGAGAAGGAGAAGGCCAACAACATCAAGTCCGCCCGCAAGATGGTCGAGCGTGCCCGCCCCGAGGTTTGGGACTCTCTGGAGACCGTCATCAAGGGCCACCCCGTCCTGCTGAACCGTGCACCTACGCTGCACCGTCTGGGCATCCAGGCTTTCGAGCCTGTCCTGGTCGAGGGCCGTGCGATCAAGCTGCACCCCCTGGTCTGCACCCCCTTCAACGCTGACTTCGACGGCGACCAGATGGCTGTCCATCTGCCGCTGTCCACCGAGGCCCAGCGTGAAGCCAAGATGCTGATGCTGGCCTCCGGCAACCTGCTGAAGCCCTCTGACGGCGAGCCCGTCACCGTGCCCACGCAGGATATGATCCTGGGCAGCTACTATCTGACCCTGGTCAACCCCGATGATAAGGGCCACGGCAAGATCTTCCGCGATGAGAACGAGGCTATGATGGCTTACTCCTCCGGCCTGATCACGCTGCAGGCACCCATCAAGGTGCGCCGCACCCTGACCTTCGACGGTGTGGAGGAGACCGCTCTGGTCGACACCACCATGGGTCAGATCATCTTCAACAACCCCATCCCGCAGGACCTGGGCTATGTCGATCGTACCGATCCGGCTACCAAGTTCGACTACGAGATGAACCCCCGTACTCTGAAGATCGCTTCCGGCGGTAAGAGCGACAAGCTGACCAAGAAAGGTCTGCCTGACATCATCAGCCGCTGCCTGACCAAGCATGGCACCAAAGTCTGCGCAATGATGCTGGATCAGATCAAGGCACAGGGTTATAAGTACTCCACGCTGTCCGCTATCACGGTCGCCGTTCCCGATGCCATCATCCCCGATGAGAAGCCCGCGATCCTGGCCGCCGCCGATAAGAAGATCGAGAAGGTCATGAAGAACTTCAACCGCGGTCTTATTTCGGACGAGGAGCGCTACCGCAGCACCGTTGCTATCTGGCAGGCTGCTACCGAGGAAGTCTCCGATGCTCTGAGCAACAACCTGAAGGCCCACCACCAGCGCAACCCCATCTATATGATGTCCGACTCTGGTGCTCGTGGTTCTATGGACCAGATCAAGCAGCTGGCCGGCATGCGCGGTCTGTTGGCTAACACGGCCGGTAAGACCCTGGAAATGCCCATTCGTGCTAACTACCGTGAAGGCCTGAATATCCTGGAATACTTCATTTCTTCTCGAGGCGCCCGTAAGGGTCTGGCTGATACCGCTCTGCGTACCGCTGACTCTGGCTACCTGACCCGTCGTCTGGTCGATGTTTCTCAGGAAGTTATCATCCGTGAGGAAGACTGCCACGCTACCGAGGGTATCTGGGTCCGCGAGATCAGCGAAGGTAACTCCGTTGTCGAGAGCTTCAAGGAGCGCTTGAACGGCCGCTACGCCCTGCATGACGTTATGGACCCCACCACCGGTGAGCTCCTGGTCAGCAAGGACAAGATGATGGATATGTTCGACGCCGAGAAGATCGCCAACGCCGGTATCACCGAGCTGGAGATCCGCTCCGTCATGACCTGCCGTGCCCACGTCGGCGTCTGCGCTCGCTGCTACGGCTCCAACATGTCCAACGGCGAGTGCGTCAAGGTCGGCGAGTCTGTCGGTATCATCGCTGCCGAGTCCATCGGCGAACCCGGTACCCAGCTGACCATGCGTACCTTCCATACCGGCGGTATCGCATCTGCCGAAGATATCACGCAGGGTCTTCCTCGTGTTGAGGAACTGTTCGAGAGCCGCCGCCCGAAGGCCATGGCTATCATGTCCGAGATCGGCGGTACCGTCCACATCGACGATACCAAGAAGACCCGCCATGCCGAGATCAACGGCGTGGACGAGAACGGCGCACCCATCACCAAGAGCTACCTGATCCCGTTCGGTCAGCGCCTCAAGGTCATGGAGGGCGACGTCGTCGCCAAGGGTGCTCTGCTGACCGAAGGCCACGCTTATCCCCAGGATATTCTGGCCGTCCAGGGTCCCATCGCCACCCAGAACTACCTGATCAGCGAAGTTCAGAAGGTCTACCGTCTGCAGGGCGTTGACATCAACGATAAGCATATCGAAGTCATCGTCCGCCAGATGATGCGTAAGGTCCGCATCGAGGATTCCGGCTCCAGCGACTTTATCATGGGCAGCATCGTGAACCGCCGCGATGTCATGATCAAGAACGAGGAGATCCAGGCCCGCATCGATGCCGGCGAGACCAATCTGAAGCTGGTCCAGGCCAGCCAGGTCCTGCTTGGTATCACCAAGTCCAGCTTGGCCACCGACTCCTTCCTGTCCGCTGCTTCCTTCCAGGAGACCACCCGTGTCCTGACCGAAGCCGCCATCAAGGGCAAGGTCGACCCGCTGGCCGGCCTGAAGGAGAACGTCATCCTCGGTAAGCTCATCCCCGCCGGCACTGGTCTGCCGGAGGTCGAGGAAGAGCTCGTCCAGGCTGAGATCGCCCGTGACGCCGCCGAAGCCGCTTACGACCACTAATCTGTAAATAAAAATCCCGTCACCGTTTTGAAGTGACCCCCAAAAGTTAGACAATATTTTGAAGTAAAAATTGTTCAAGCAGC
>ENA-OXQU01000295-OXQU01000295.1-human-gut-metagenome-genome-assembly--contig:-NODE-295-length-18674-cov-20.2389_pt1 | contig 18674 bp, 20 predicted proteins | sample MGYA00249585_ERZ652569 | MGnify/ENA primary metagenome ERZ652569 (study PRJEB26925, sample SAMN05826638) | human gut metagenome | biome: ENVO:2100002; feature: ENVO:00000062; material: ENVO:00002003...
GGCTTGATATTCAATAATACCCGTGTGGCCAATGCCGGCGGCATGGGGTGTGAGATCAGCAACATTCTTATTTCCGGGGAAGCAGTACCGGAACCGGCTACGGCCTCTCTGGGACTTCTTGGCCTGGGCGCCCTTCTTCTGCGCCGCCGCAGAAACTGATGACGGTCATACAGGTGATTGACCGGACAGGCTGTGTCCAAGCCGGTTTTGTGCGAAGAGGGGATGGTTCATCCCCTCTTTTTTATCCGTTTTCCACGCAGTTTTTTCTGGTTTGATGGACAGGGACGGATAAAATGGCGGACGGTATTTATGGTTAAGGTGTTTTTCAAGAGGGCAGCCCATTTGCTGACAGCGTTTTTTGCGGGAGGCGTCTGTGTCCTGCAGGCGGCGGAGACGTCCGGCTTCGGCATAGACCTGGGTAATGGTTCCGGAACGGCGCAGGAGGGATGGACCAATGTAACCATGCCAGCAACGGCATCGGGAGGCGCCAATACATTTGTTGCCGTTCCGTTAATCAGGAATGGTGCGGCTTCTTCTTCTTCGTCCGTGGCAGTGGGAAGCCTGTTCGGAAGGCTGGTTTCCCTGACCGTCTCCGCCAGATGCAGTTCTGGAGGTTCTTATACTCTGGCGGAACCCAATACCCGGTATACCTGGTATGAAGGGGGGAAGCACAGGCACAACGGTACGAACGCTGACGCGCCTTCTTCTTTTGAATTCCCCAATGGCTGCGAAGCTTTCAATACCAGCATGCGTCTGAGCGCCAACGGGATGCCGTCCGCCTCCGCCGCGGCCAGGCTTTCCTTCTCCGGATTCCAGGCGGGCAAGGAATATACGGTATCTTTCTTTTGCGGGCACAATGCGCCTGCTTATGAATCCATGACGCTGGTCAGCGGAACTCTGGTGGATGTGCGGGGGCTTCAAAGTTCCATGGGGAGCCTTTCCGGGAATCAATTTTCCGGTCTTTCCAATTCATCGGAACAGGACGCTTATCTGGCTGTGGAGTGGAGGGCCTGTGCGGATGAACAGGGCAGGCTGGTGTTTGATGTGACCAAGGAGGCGGACAGCAGCGCTTCCGGCCGCATGGAACTGAATGCCGTTACCGTCAGTACGGACGATTCCCCGGCTCCGGAAGTTCCGGATCCCCGGCCTGTCAGCGTCTTGCACAATAAGGCGCTCATTTTTCTTCCTTCTTCTCTTGCGCTCCCCGTTCCTTCTTCCACATGGGCGGCTGAAGGCCAGTTAACCTGTGAATTCTGGGTCAGGCCCAATGATGATGCCGTCACGGGAAAAATCATTTCTTTGGGAAATGCGTCTGTTTCCCTGGAACACGGTTGTCTGGCTCTGTCTGCTCCGGATGGGGATTCCGTCGCTTCCGTGAAAGCTGCCGGGAAGGAATTGGCTGCGGGGGAATGGCACCATGTAGCCGTCTCCGTCGGGGAGGAGGTTATCAGTCTGTATGTGGACGGAGGCCTGGCCGTTTCCTCGCCGCGGTCGCCTTACCTGCAGGCCATGAAATCAGGCTGGAAAGGGATTGTGCTGGAGGCGGGGTTCAAGGGTGCTCTGGATGAACTGCGTTTCTGGAATGCGGCTCTGGGCGGGGAGGAAGACGACTTTTTCTTGAACGGACCGTTGCCCCTGTCCCATCCCAGGTATGGGAGGCTGGTGGGCTGCTGGCGTCTGGATGGGGATTTCCGTGATGCCAAGTGGACGGAATTTGCGGAAAAGACAGGGAGCGCCTTTGTGCGCCCTTACCAGGCGGTTGCCCCTGAAGGGACTGAATTTTCCATTGTCACGGATAATGAAACGTTCCGTTACATGCTGGTGACGGCGTATGTGAGGAATGTGCATGTTATTTATGACTGGCCGGCGCGCGCCCATCTCATCAATAATTCCGATTTGATCTACATCAATTCCGTTACGCCGGCCGCGGACGGTTCTCTCAATTTTCAATATCCGGACAATGACGTGACGGAAAGCTCCGGTGTGGTTCTGCTGCCGTCTGACGGGGAATGTTCCAATGTCCTGGACTTCTCCGGGGAAGGGGCTTACATGAACGTGGGCGGAGGTTTGCTGGGCGGCGGCAGTTCCGGAGCGTTTACCGTGGAAGTCCGCATGGCTTTGGACGGAGACGGACAGGAGGCGGTGCTGTTTGAAAATGATAACGTTTCCATGAGGCTGGAATGGAAGGAAGACCATTACAGGGTCCGTACCCAGGCAGGCCCGGATAAAGCCTGGGAGGCGGATTTGCCGCCTGTGGAAGCCGGCAGGTATTTCTGGCTGGCCTTCGTCAGGAATTCTTCTGCGGATACGGCGTCCTTTTATGTGGACGGGGAGGCCGTAAGCACGGCCGCCGCGGATGCGGGGGAAATGGAGGGAACTGCCAATGCCGTCATAGGAAGGAATTTGGATGGCAGAATTGATGAAATGCGCGTGTGGCATGAGGCCCGTGCGGCGGCCCGCCTGGGGGCGGCTGTCCAGCACAGCTGGGGAGACAGGTTGTTGGTGGGCCGCTGGGGGACAAGTGACCAATTTGGCCATGATACAGCTTCCTGGGTGGAACATGTCCGTATCCTCCGCAGGCTGACTGAAGGCGTTTCCGGAATGCGGATACGGCTGGGTGTCTCCGGCGGGAACTGGTCCGCCATGCTGTCTGATGCAAATGCCCGTGAGGCTTTTGCCGAAAATGTGGCGGAAGTGGTACGCAAGCATCAATTGGACGGACTGGATCTGGACTTCGAATGGATTGACCAGAACGATACGGCCGCCTGGAATAATTACGGAGAATTGGCCAGGGCTATCCGGGCGGCTTCCCCGGATATGTTTTTTACCATTTCCCTGCATACCTACTATTACAAATTCCCGGCGGCCTGCATGCGTTATGTGGATTATTTCACGTTCCAGAATTATGGCCCCCAGATTGATGTAAGCGGATATAGCAGCATGGTTTCCGCATGCGGAACATACCGTTCATGGGGCTATCCGGACTCCAAGATCATGCTCAGCGCTCCGTTCCAGGGGACTCCGGGCGCGGGGCAGGGCGCCGATATCCGGGCTTACCGGGACATTGTCTCAGCCTGCGCCGGAGTTCGGGAGGATCCTTCTCTGGATTCCGCCAGCTTCAATTATGGCGGAGGCAAGGTTAAGACGCTGCACTTCAATGGTGTGGATACGGTCAGGAAAAAGGCCCGCTACATCAGTGAACAGAAAGTGGCTGGGTTCATGTACTGGGATTTGGGAATGGATGTGGCGGATTCCGCCGGGAAGAACAACTACTTTGACGAATGCTGCCTGCTTCGGGCCGCCAACCGTTATGTTTCCTCCACCGCTTATCCGGATACTCCGGCCCCCTTTGCCCTTTCTTCTGCGGGGGAAACCGTCCCGGCCGGGGGCGGTGCCGTGGCGGTGGAAGTGCAGTCGGAAGAGAAGGCTCTGGGCTGGGTGGTCGCAGATTGTCCGGACTGGATTTCCGCCTCTACCGTTTCGGGAATCGGCCGGACTACAGTCATTTTGACGGCGGCGGAAAACAAATCCGCTGACGGACGGTTCGGGACGGTAATCTTCCGTTCTTCCGACAAACAGGAATGCTCTGTCATCATAACGCAGGATGGCGCCGAATTGACGGGCTACGACAAGTGGGTGCAGGACTCCTTCCCTCCGGATGCTGCCGCGGACCGGACGGCTGCGGATGCCGTTCCTGCCGGGGACGGTATCCCCAACCTGATGAAATACGCCACAGGACAGGATCCGTTGAAACCCTGCGGGAGCGTTACGAAAGTAACGCTGGAAGAGGGGGAGGACGGATGCATGCATCTGGTGCTGCGCTGGCCTGTAAATCCGCAGGCAACGGATGTGAAGCATGAAGTGGAAGCCTCCACGGACCTGGTCGACTGGATTTCCCTGGGAGAAGTGGAAACCGCCGGAAAGACGGCTGCCGAATTTTGGGATGCGGAACCCGTACGGGAAAGCGGGATGGAACGCCGGTTTTTGCGGTTGAAAGTGACTCGGGAATAACTTAGGTACGTCCTTTCTGAAAAAAATTCCGTTCCAGCTTCCGTTTTTTGAGAAATCTATACGGTCCGGCGGGGCATGCTCGGCTGGGGAGCGCCGCGTGCCCGTACCGCAACCGGACGGGCGGCTGTTTGTACAAAATACTCGAATTACAAAAGCATTGCTTCCTTTGAAACAGGCAGGGGCGCTTTAAAAAATCGCGTCCGCTTCGCACGCATTATTTTCTGCCGTCTGCAGAAACCTGTGCCAAAAATTTGTGTTCCACCGCCATTCCGTGGCATTTCCGGAACGGGAAAGGAGCCTATTTCTTCTTCGTGTTGAGTTTTTCCCTTACCCGTTCCACATTGGCAAGAGCGTCTTCATTCCCCAGCTCCGCCGCCCGTTCATACCACTTTTGGGCTTCGGCCAGGTTCTTGGCTACGCCAGTTCCGCGTTCATACATGGAACCCAGGTTGTTCATGCACTTGGCGTCGTCCTGTTCCGCCCCCTTGATGTAAAACTGATAGGCCAGGGCCATATCCTGCGGGGTGCCGAGGCCTTCTTCATGCAAGTAGCCGAGCAGGAAATGCATGCCGGGCACCGCATGAGTCTGGTTCTCTTCCAGATCGGTCAGAATATCCAGCGCCATTTTCGGGTCCGGCTCCAGATCCTCTCCCTTGATGAGCAGGCGCGCCTTCTCCACCAGAGCTTCCGGATCCCTGGTTTCCGCGGCTTTCAGTACATAATCCTTGTACAGTTCCCTGTTCGGCTGCACGCCGATGCCCTGCTCGTAATAGCGGGCCAGCCTCTTGAAACCGCGTACGTCCTCCTTTTTCACCAGGGCGGTGGCTGCCGTCATGGCAGAGGCCAGAAGCTGCTGCCGTTCCGCAGGCTCCTGCACATTCCCTGCCACGGTTTCATAATAATTGGCCAGCTCGTCCAGTGCCGTCAGGCTGCCGAGTTCCACAGCTTGTTCCCAGAACTTCACGGCTTCCGGATTGATGGTTTTCGGGGCCGGGGCCTGGCGTTCCCTGCCGGACGGGGTCATCCAGGGAGGAACGGTTCCGGCATCCGCCGGAATATCTTCCCCCTTACCCTTCTGTTCCGGTTTCCGGAGCCACGGCGGAGTGTTGGCGTCCCCTCCGTTCAGGGTCAGCTTGACCTGCTGGCAAGCGGAAGTTGATCCATTGTCCAGGGCCGCTGTTTCCCCCGTATTCTGGGGATAGGCCGCCTGGTTGGCCAGGAAAAGCAGGGAGGGGATATGTCCCCGTGCCGCCAGACCGTGCATCATGGCGCTGTAAGGTTGCAGGTTCTCATTGTTGGAACTCCACATGTCCGCCGCATCCACATGGCCTTTCAAGGCTCCCCGGAACATCCAGGAATCCCCCTCGGCCATGCGTTTTTCCAGGCCGAATTCATAAATGAGGGCGCGGCCGAGCACGTACATGCCGCAGGGATCTCCCTGTCCGGCGGAAAGCCGGGCCCAGGCCAGGGCTTCCGGGTAGCCGGATTCTTCGCTCCTGTAACTGAATAACATCAGGTATGCCAGATCCGCTTGGCTGCGGGCGTTCCCCCCCTGAGCTTTTTTACGGAGGGTGGCGGTCAGCTGTTCCCATTGTTCCGGCGTGACGTATTCGGAAATTCCTTTCAGCGTGATGAAATCTCCTGCGGCGGCTTTTGCCAGGCAATCGTTCAGCAGCGTTCTGGCAGGTTCTGCGGACGGTTTGTCCATTAAGTCCGGGTTTTCCATTTGGGCCAGGCGCAGCCTGGCCAGGGGGTGGCCTTCCTCCGCCGCCTGCCTGTACCATACGCGCATATTTTCCCGCGCTTCATGGGCCTTCCCTACGGAATCCAGTGTATTGGCCAGTTCCTCCTTCCACAGCTCGCCCAACTGTACGCTGGAATCTGCGTCCCCAAGCTGAGAGGCCAGCTCAAGCTCCTTATGTGTCTTGGCGTAGGGGGGAAGCTGGTTGAGTTTTTTCTGGGGGAAGGAAAGAGGTTCCTTCAGGTATGGCATGCCCCGTTCGTCATGAAGGGACAGCAGATCAAGGGCCGCCTTGCGCAGCTCCTGTTCCTGCGGGGGCTGCGCTTCGGAAATTAACTGGGCGTACCAGGCACAGGCGTTATTGCTGCCCAGTTTCCTGGCCTGCTCGAACAAAGGCTGGAGGAGGGAGCTTTTCCCTCCCCCTGTTTTTTCCTTCATGCCGGCGGAGAGGTCCGCCAGCAGAGTTTCCAGATCCCCTCTGGAGCGCAGTTCCGCCAAAAGCTTTCCGGCCTGTGCCGGTGCGGCCCCCTTCGTCAATTCCGCCAGAAGCCGCATGGCCCCCGCGTGCCCCTTTTCCGCAGTCCGGGAAAGGGATTGAATGGCCGTATCCCTCCATCCCCTGCCGTCCTTGCCGTCCAGGGCAAGGGCCAGTTCCCCTATCCGCGCCAGAAGAACCGGTTTGGCGTTTTTCCAGTATTGCTTCAGGGTCTCGATAACGTTGGCGGGATTTTCCTTCAGCCAATCCACTTTGATGAAAGCGAGCTGGGCCAGCGCATCCTGGTCGCCGGAAGCGGCCTTCTTTTCCAGGGGGGCCAGGTAGCGTCTCAACTCGGCTTCTGGAAGATCCGTGACGGTGTACAGGGCCGTAACGGCATCCATGTCTCCCTTTTCCGCAAGCTTGCGGCAGGCAGCCAGCCATTCCGCATGTTCCGGTTGCATGGGTTGCGCCTTGAAAATCCCGAAAATCCCGTAAGGATCCGTCATCATGAGCTTGGGTGCCGGATGGCCGGATGCCGTGGCCGCATCACGGAAAAAATGCTGCATATGTTCCAGGCAGGCCAGCGGCAGGTCTCCACGGTTCAGGTAATAAAGCCCCATCCAGTATTCCCCGGCCAGCATATTGGCCCGGAAGTCTCCAGCCGCGGCTTTGTCCAGCACTTCCCCGTACGTCCAGCCGCCGTCCATAGGCAGTTGGGAGAGGTTCCGGACCGGAGCGTATTTCACCTGCCCGGGAGGATTTGCCGCTGCGTCGGACGAAATGTCCTGGCCATAAGCCGGAACGGAAAAAATAAAGGGAATAAGCAAAAGACGGGCTCGCATGGGTCAACTCTTTTCTAGCAGGAAAAACCTCTGCCCTACAAGCGTTTTTCACGTGTCTGAATGTTTAATTATTGGTCATGTCACGTTCTTTTTTTAAAGAAAAAAAATGGAGTGGGACCGGGTGGTTCCGAAGACGCGTGCGGAAGCCCGCAAGGCGGAGGAAAATGGCTTCCTGGGAGACGGGATGAATGAAGTGGGCGAGGGATTGGGGATTCCAACCCCGCCGTATTTTTTCATTCCATCAGGTCCGGATTCTTTTGATGAATATCCCCGGAAGATTACCTTTTAGTAAATTCCCTTCAACTTTTCCGGATGATCGCTCAACTGGGAGCGCAGCCGGTTTCTGTCCAGCTTTCCCATGACCGTGAGGGGGATGGGCGTTTCCATGACGGCGCGGATGCGCTGGGGGCCTGGGGCCGACGCATTCCACTCGCGGCAGGCCTGCTCCAGAGGGGCGGCGGAAAGGCCGCAGGCGACCAGTTCCATTCCGGCGCGCGGATGTGGAACTGCCTCCACGACAGCCTCCGGAACGCTGCGGCGCAAAACGTCCTGAACGGCATCCGGATCCACCAGTTCCCCCAGGACTTTGACAAGTCTGTCCGCCCGGCGCAGAAAGGTCAGCAAACGCCCTTCCAGGCGCACCAGGTCGCGGGTGCTCCACCACTCCTGCGGAGCGACTCTTTCCAGAAGGAACCCTCCATGAGACTGCGTCAGCAGGCGGCCGAACAATTTGCCTTTCCCCTGGAAGCGCAGGAGGCCGCCTTTGTCCGTCTGAGCTTCCCAATGGGGCAGAAGGGAAAGGCGGTCCGTATGGAAGGAATCTCCGGGAAGGGCCGTGGCTAATTGGGAGCCGGCTTCCGTCATGCCGTAGCTCTGCACTACGGGCCAGCCAAGGGTGCGTGCTTTCCGTCCCGTCTCCGTGTCCAGCGCGCCGCCGCCTACGATAATGCACCCGGCGGTGGAAGGCGCGCGGAGGCCGAGGCTGACCAGATCCACTACCTGCGTGGGGACCAGGGAGGACCATCTGGCTCCGGAACTTTTCATCAGGTCGGCATAAGCCTGCGGGCACCACTTTCCGCGGAGCGTATGGACGGCGGTTCCGGCCAGGGCCGCGCGCAGGTAAATCATGGCGCCCCCCACATGCCATACAGGCAGCGGGCAGCACCAGTCCCCGCTTTCCGCATGTAAATGTTCCAATGCCCCGCGCGCGCATATGTCCAGGGCGCGGCGGGTAAACAAAATGGCTTTGGGCGGAGAACCGGAAGAGCCGGAGGTGGCGAAGGCTGTGATTCCGTCCATGCCCCGGAGGGAAAGAAAGGCGGCGGCCTCTTCCGCCCAGCCCCTCAAATGGGGCGGGGCCATCACGCAGGGGCCGTTGCCGCGGTCCCAAGGCAGGGGTGTTCCGGTGGCGGGCATGGCGGCGGCAGTTTACCGGAGGGCTTTTCTGCGCAGGGTGTGCCAGCGTTCCTCCATGCGGGGCTTCAAATGATGCTCAATCCATGCATAGGCTGCTTCCAGGCCGCCCGCTTTGAAAGTGCGGCCTATCTCCGCTTCCACGCCTGTGGCGTTGCCGGTGCGGCGCAGAAAATCATTGCTGGTGAATTCTACGAAAAGCTTGCCGTTGATCGCTCCTTCCTCCGCCAGAATCCATTCCCTGACGTACAACGCCAAAATGGCGTCCCCTACCCATGCCTCTGCGCGGAGGCATTCTTCTGTAGCCTTGTCCATATGATGGTTCATGAAAATCTGGCAATGGCGGTTTTCCCTCCCAGAGGATCCCTGATGGGAGGCGGAGGCACGCCGGGAGCCTTGTCTCCGGAGGGGGAAGCCGGTTGGCGGTTTTCCCGCGGGAGCTCCGGCAGGTTGTCCGCGGGGGAGGCGGGAGCTCCCGGAATTGGCGGATTTTCCTTGCTGCCCTGTGGCGCAGGCGTGGCTCCCGGAACCAGCGGCACGTCCAGCACTCTGTCCTGGGCCGCGCGGCGGTTGGCGGCGTCCCTGGCTTCCAGAGACTTGCGGAGTACCGTTTCCGATTCCGAATTCCAGTACCCGGAATCCAGTTCAATATAAATATTGGAGTAAGGCAGGGATGTCTTGGTTTTAATGACCAGCACGTTGAATTGCCTGGCCGCGTCTTCGATCAGGGAATTGATCGTACGGCTCATCAGTTCAAAATGCTGGCGCCCAGGAAGCATTTTATTGATATTGTTGCGGTAGCGCTTAATGCCGGGAGCATAGTCCTCCGTAATGCTGCGCAGCTCCGAGCTGATCATGATGCGGGGTACCACGTGGGCTTCCTCTTCCAGCATATTCAGCACATCCAGGAGTACTTCGTCCGACGTCTTGTCGGAAACCATGGTTCTGATGCCGGTTCCCGTGTAGGCGGGAAAGGAGGATTCCGCGATGACAATCCAGTTCCTGGCCCCCACGATTGCCAGGTTTTTATATAACTGCTCCTTCCATTCCCGCTCTGCCGGGTTGGCGTCCTGGCAGCCGCTGAGCAGGCTGATGATGCATATGGGCAGGATGAGTCGGGTCATGGGTGGGACCCCGCCTTGCGGGGCTGGAAAATGGGCTAGAATTTATGGGATCGGGGTTCGCGGCAGGCACTGGGGCAGCGGCCTTGTTCCGTAGCGAACGGCGCTCCCTGGGTGGGAGCCGCCTCCGTAAAGGCGACGCCCGGCAGTTCAGTAGGTACGCCTTGAACAGGGAAATCCTTTCGCAGAGGGAAATAAGGATAACCTTCCCACATCAAAATGCGGCGCAAATCAGGATGACCTGAGAACTTGATGCCCATCAGGTCCCATGCTTCACGTTCGTGCCAGTTGGCGGACTGGAAAATTTCCGTGACGCTGGGCACTTCTTCGCCATCGTCCACCTTCGTCTTGAGGCTCAGGTTCGCTCCCGTTTCCGACTGTGTCAGCGTGTAGTTGACTTCAAAGCGGGGGCTTTCCCCCATATTGTCCACGGAAGAAAGGTTAACCAACATATCAAACCCGGCGGAATCCCGTAGCCAGCGGACAACATCCGCCACGGCTTGGCGCGCGACGGTCAGCGTAATATCTCCGCGGAATTCGTAGCGGTCCGTGATGATGTCTTTCCCAAAGCGGTTTTGGGCGTTGTCTGCGGCGGTTTTAATCTGTGATTCTAGAGAAAGCATGGAGAAAAAATGGTAAAAGTGAACGGAAGAAACGTTTGAAAAAACTTATTCAAGGGGCATTTCCGTATTGACCGGGACGGGAGCGTTGGCTTCGCGAGGTTCTTCCTTCTTGAAGAAAGTGCGTGCGGGCTGCTGGGTATCCAGCTTCTTGCGCAGGGTGAGCAGGGCTTCCAGAATAGCCTCCGGACGGGGCGGGCAACCGGAAATGTAAACGTCCACGGGAAGAATCTTGTCCACGCCTTGGAGTACGGAATAGGAGCGGAACATGCCGCCGGTGGAAGCGCACGCGCCCATGGCGATGCACCACTTGGGTTCCGGCATCTGGTCCCAGATGCGGCGGACGGCCAGGGCCATTTTATAAGTGACGGTGCCGGCCACAATCATCACGTCCGCCTGGCGGGGGGAAAAACGTGTCACTTCCGAGCCGAAGCGGGAAAGGTCATACCGGGAACAGGCCACGGCCATGAACTCAATGGCGCAGCAGGAAAGACCCATCGGCATGGGCCAGAGGGAATTTTTACGAATCCAGTTGATGGCGGCGTCCAGGGTGGTATAGACAAAATTGCCTTCCGCATTGGAGTCCAGTACTCCCGTTTCGTAAATATTCGGTTCGTTCTTGGTGACCATGATAACAGATGATTCTTGCTGAAGCCAGATTAGCGAGATGCCTTCAACTCTCAAGCCTTAATTTGGTTCAGCCATGATTTTCTGCGGCCTGTTCCGGCCCTGTTTTCCGGCATTCCGGGAGGGGGGATGAATAAACCCGCACAGGGTTTCCCCCGTGCGGGTTTTTTATCCAACTATATTACCTATGAAACTCAGAACTCCCCATAATGGGCGGCGGTCTCTCTACCTCCCGCCGCCCGGTTTGTTGCTGATGCAGGTTAGAGTCCCGGACAGGAGCATCCGTTCAAAAAGAAGAAATTTGTATGACAAAAATCCGGGTATATATTTTAAAATGATTGATAATAAATAAATTATATAGCTATTCCCTTTCAGGGAGATACGGGGTAGGGGCTTCATTTCTTTGTGGCGCCTGTGAGGAAAATGGCGGAGCGGAACGGACGGAGAGGCCGTTTACGTTTTTCCCGTTCCTGAAGGCGCGGATGGAGAGGTGCGCGATCAGCCAGAGGCCCAAAGTAATACAGGCTACAAGAGCTGGCGGGCTTTCCGTAATATCCCATAAAAATAGAATAACCAGTTCTGCAGTCAGTAAAAAAAGCCCCATGAAACGCCAGTACGGTGATTCTCCCTTATGCTTGGCGCGAGGAGAAAAATCAGCAAGAAGGGACGGGATATCCAGCAGAAAAACGAGAAAATCAAGCATGGTATTTGTTATGATAAACCGGGAAAACAAATATAGGGTTCTCTTTATTCATTTTATTTGTTCGGCGTCCGGCAGTCAAGAGGCGGCTATCTGTAAATAGTCCTGGTACAGGTTCGTCCATGGCTGGCGACTGTCCCGTTGACGGTGATTTTCTTCATGTACCTTCGTTCCTGGCGGTCGTAGCCGCATTCCAAGATGGTCGCTCCGTCCCGGCTGGTGAAGCTCGCCGCGCGGTTGGCTGCGTAGGAGAGTTCTTAGGCCAATTCCTGTGCCGTCTTGCGGTTACCGATGTTGTCGCAGCTGTAACCGTATGAGGGGACGGCATCCAGGCCATCATAGCTCAGGCTGCTGGAGACAAGCATGATTTCTCTCGGAGAAGCAATTTTATCATATACAAATTCTTCTTGATACGAATCAATCTATGTTACTGTTTAATTTTTTTCTTAATTCATTATAAATATTTTCATGTATTTTATATTTGTTTTGAATTTCTTTTATCAAATGTTTGATTGTTGTCCGTTCCAGATGATCAATTTGTAAAGAACCATCTTTTTTTCTATCATATCTATTTTTTTGAGCAATTCGCAATCTGATATCGACATGATTTTCATAAACAATTCCAAATCATTAATTTTGTATATATCCAATAAATATGAAATTAAATAGAGTACATCTGATTTATTATCATTTAAATTATTTACGTAATTAATAATTTTTTCCTTGGCGGAAACAGCAGAACTTGGATCCTCTATGCCGTTGCATAAGGTATTTTTTGATTTTATTTGATTAACATGATTTTTCATAGAGGAAAGATTGAACCATTTGTGATGGTTCAATCTTTCTATCTCCGCCAATAGCATAATATGATATAAAGCTCCCTTTTGAGATTTAAAAAAATCTTTCAAAGGATTTTCATTTAAAACAGTATATAAAATAATAGGAAATTCGGAAGAGTGTGAAAAAGTGGATTTTTCATCCGTGCAGCTCTGCAATGTGACAATCATTTTTTCGCAAAAAATTGCATATTCATTAAATTTTTGATTATCTCCATAAACTATTGTTGATGTGAAAATAATAGGAATTATTATATATTTTGACATAATATGATTTTTTAGATTTCGAAAGTTTCGTCGTATACCGGATGGCGATATATTGTTGCAATAAATCTTAATTCATAACAATTTCGTGAAGATGTATAAAATTGAATAGGCATTTATAAATTTTTTCTCTGTCTCCTGCGTTTGTCTTGCGGTTGCCGATGTTATCGTAGCTGTACTGTAGGGGTGGTGTTCAGGGTAACTCCGGTGAGTTTGTTTCTGCCTTGTAACTGAAACTGTCGCTGTGGACGGATTCCGTTCCCCGCCACTGCGTGCGTATGGTTGCGTGTCCCAGGGCATCATAGCTCTTAATACAGAATAAGAAAGACTTGCTATTGCATCAATTAGAAAATAAAAATCCGTAGAATATATTATATTTTTTGACTAAAACTATTTTTCCCATATCTTAAAAAATCCATTCATATTGCAATCGTGTCATTCAGACAATTTTTAAAAGCAGAATATTTATAATAATCATTATTTTTTATTTCCTCACACTGTTTTTTACATTTTCCCAATTATTTATGATGAGTTCATACTCATGCGGGAAAGAAGGAGAATTTATATTTTCGGTTATTATACTTTCTGCTATCAAATATTCCATTTAACCATATCCAGTATTGAGAAGTTGAATACTGAATGTGTATATTTTTTTCTGTATTAATCAGTGAATAGTTTGCAAAAAAATTAAATCTAGTCACACAATGATCATCTCCAAAAGAAAATTCTTGCCGTGTATTCTTTTGCTCCTTTTCTGCAAATGACAAATTGCTTCCTGATAGAAAAGAAAGACCTGTTAAAATGATTATTCATGTTTTCATAATTTTATTTAAATTGTTTTCCTTCTTATAAATTTTGTATCTTGAGATGAAAGTTCTTTAAACGATACAAAGATCATTCCTTTAGCGCTGCTGCTAGATAATAATGCGCCAAAACAATCTAAACCATAAGATTTCATTAAATATGTGTTATCTATTAATTTCATTACTTTATTTTTATCATATCCGTTATCTGTTGTAATGAAATCTCCAACTTTGATTTCTTCTCCTGAAAAATAATTTGCCATAATTTTTGTTATTTGATGACTTCAATTCCTCCTCCGGTAGGCTGACCTGTATATTCAGGATAATTGGGATTGTTCGGAATTGTAGTCCGCTTATCGAAACACCGGCAACCAGCTACTATAGGAGACTGATTAACTGTAAAATATGATAATGAGGATTCCAGCCGTTGTGTGCATGAGTTCTGCGACATTGCTGCTTTTGAGATCCCACAGGTGGACGGGCTGGACGAGTCTTCCGGTGCGGGTGGCTGTTCCATAGGGGGAGTAATCGTAAGCCGCCGCGATCGTTCCCTGTGCGTCGAAGACTTCCGTCACATTCTTGTTGAAGTCCATGCCGTAGCAGTGAAGGGAAGCACCCTGCACGAGGGCCAGGGGGCGGGTGGCCCTCGGTTCCAGAAGATCCTACAACAATATTCGGAACACAGTCCGATATATTAAATATACGAAATTCTATCGTCGTTATTTATGTTTAGTAGTTTTTTTGTTTATTTCGAAACCGTTTTTTTCTTTTCACTTTTTTAGGATTAATATTTTTTTTATTGATTTTATTATTTTTTATTTCTTTTCTTAAATGAAAGAATTTTCTATAAAAATAGAATGAAATTGATAATATTAATATTGCAATTATAGTTGTATAAGGGAATAATAAATCGTCAGCTATGATCCCTAATAAGATAATAAAAAATGTTATAAAAAAATACCATGCTCCTTTTTTTAATCCATACACATAAAAAGATAAGCCAATAGCTAATACAAAAGAAAATATATATAAGTAATTCATTATTTTATATTTATCTTAAAGGATAAAATGGTCTTATAGGTGGTATATAATTTGGGTTTTCCTCAAGAATGTTATTGTTCTCATATTGTTGAAAAGAATCTATTTTTATTTCTACTTCTATTTCTACTATAATTATTATGATGATGTCTTGACAGCATTTTTCGTACTTGTTTCCTAACGTATTTTTGTAATTTTCATAAACCTCAGAACCTATATTTTTAGCTAATCCTCGAATAATTCCAATTAAAAAATTATTCTTTATTTCATTTTTATATTCAGAATAAATATTTTCTCTTTTCTGTTTTCTTTTCAAAAGTTTTTTTTGATGAGCTGTTGGTAATTTTTCTTTACATATGTGAATTTTCTGACTGTTTTTAATACGTTTGCGCATCTTAACAGCCTCCTTAACATTTTTATATATATTTTTTCCTATTTTTACATTTCCAGGTATTCCTGCAGCCCCTAAAGCTGCAGAAGTTGTAACTGAACCCCAATCTATATCTGTCCAAGGATCTTCTTTGCCTTGAATATAGTTTGCAGTAACTTGAAATCCATAATCTATTAAAGCTCCTCCTAATAATCCAAATATTCCTATTAACCCCAAAGCATCAAACTTATCTTGAGGGCTGTTCCCGAGGAACACATAAAGATTCCACCCGCCCTGTTCAGCGATAGGATCGCGGTTGATCCACCTGCCGTCTGCAGGATTATAATAGCGGTAATTATAATAGTCCAGTTCCAATTCCCCATCGTGCATCTCGCCGGACCACTGGACGGGCTGGACGAGGCTGCCCGTACCGGTCACGGCCCCATAGGGGGAGTAATCGTAAGCCGCCGCGATCGTTCCCTGTGCGTCGAAGACCTCCGACACATTCTTGTTGAAGTCCACGCCGTAGCAGTAAAGGGAAGCGCCCTGCACGAGGGCCAGGGGGCGGGTGGCCACCGGTTCCAGAGGGTCCCACAGCAGTGTCCGGAGCACGTTCCGGTTGTCCAGCATATCCAGGGCGGCTATCTGCAAATAGCCTCGGTACAGGTACCGTTCGTGGCTGGCGACCGTGCCGTTTTGGGTGACTTTCTTCACGTAGCGCCGTCCCTGGTAGTCGTAGCCGCATTCCACGACTGTCGCGCCGTCCCGGCTGGTGAAACTCACCGCACGGTTGGCCGCAGTGTACAACAGCGTTCCAAATGTCCGTTGAAGTTTTTTGATCAAGGCCTGGTTGCCCAAGGCGTCATAAGCGGGAATAAAAGGTTGTGGAGGAGTGGAAAATTGAGAGTTGAATTGATAATGCTGGTGACTGGTTCAAGCTGTTAGTCGCGTAGGTGAGCTCTTCGATTATTTCCTGCGTCCTCTTGCGGTTGTTGATGTTGCCGTGTAGGTGTAGTCGTAGGACGCACGGCATGTAGGTTCTGTTCCCCGTTACTGAGGACAGTTGTGGTAACAACGCCCCAAACGTCGCGTAACTTTAAATCTATATTCAGAGGGGGAGGCAGGGAACAATGTTATAACAATTATTACTCTTTTTTCAAGACAGGAGATGCAATTCTTTCCAAAAATTTCTCCAACTCTAAATAGAGGGCGGCGGATTCAAATATCCTAATTTCCGGTTTTTCCGGATTATTATTTCCATCTATTTCCTGTATCCAAAATAATTTTTTTTGATATTCCTCTCGCCCAATCTTTTTTTTTTGCGAAAATATGGTTTGTATTATTTATCATGCATAATAAATACGGCTTTTTATCTATAGCAACACGAAATATAGCCAAAGTTCCTATAAAAGGGAAGGTGTTTTCTGTTCTTCCTTCCAAGAATAAATCATATTTACTTAAAATATCTCTCAATTCCTTCCTTTGATTTAAAGATAACTTCGTGGCTCGAAATTTCTTCCCATTTTTTAAAAATGATGATTCTGTATATAGGTCAAAGTCTTTATATTCCTTATCTTCCATTTCACCAATTGCGATAACACAAAAAATAAAAAATAAAAATATAATACATGTTAATTTCATAGTAGAATAAACTTAAAACATCTCGACTTATTTAGAGGAAACCATTCCTCCTCTGGTTTTGCAATTTCTGGGTTTGGGCTTATCGCAGTCTATTATAACTGTATAGGGATTTATTCCAAAAGTAAATTTTACTTGCCAAGCTCCTTTACCATTCTTATCTCCTGAATCCGAAACGATAATGATAACCTTAGAGCAACATCTTTTATTTTCTTTGCTACACATATTTTTGGCTTCCTGTTTAGCTGCCTCCAACTCTGCCCGCAAATACCGTGCAGCTTCTCCTCCTCTGTTAATTATATCAGGATTTCTACCATCATAGGATAAGATTGAGTAGTAGGAATCCATGTATTTGTTTCTGTAGAATAACAACTTACGATCCCAAGCCTATCAGCTTTACAAAATTGATTAATCTTTTTTTCTAAATTTTCCTTATTATAATGTCCCATGAGAATTTTTATTTTGCAAGATTTAGAATTCACAATTTCACCATTTTCGCAACAAGATTTATTAGGTAATCTTTTCTTTCCACAACAACATTGTTCTTTAGCATTAGAAATCCCACGATAGTCGTTATGCCATATAGTGCTATTCCCTACGAACGCATAAAGATTCCATCCTCCCTGTTCAGCGATGGGATCGCGGTTGATCCACCTGCCGTCTTTGGGGTTGGAAAAGCGGTAACTGTAATAGACCAGGGCGGGTTCTTCGTCGTACATCTCGCCGGACCACTGGACGGGCTGGCCGAGGCTGCCCGTACCGGTCACGGCCCCATAGGGGGAGTAATCGTAAGCCGCCGCGATCGTTCCCTGTTCGTCGAAGATTTCCGTCACGTTTTTGATGAAGTCATGGCTGTAAAAGTAGATAGCATTATCTTGAACCAAAACCAATGACCTTGTTGCCACTGGTTTCAGAGGATTCCACAAATTTGTTTATTAATTAAAATAATAATGACGATATAATGAATAAAATGATAATTCCTAAAATGAAAAATAGAATAGATGATTTATAATTATTTAAGGATTTATATGCTCAATTACTTTACTCTTTATATTAGTCCATGGAATAGGGCCTACTACCCTGCTGTCCATGGCATTTCTGTCTAAACAGAGGATGTAGAATGTATTTTTCGGAATAATCATATTCATATATTTCTGCTTCATTTTATATCCTTCCAACACATTTGGTTCTGATTTCGTATAAACATATTGGAAAGGTCTAATATGAGCTATTTGATCATTAATCCATATATCACCATGTTTTAACTCTAGATGTTCATTGGGAAAACCAACTACTATTCCTAATGTACTTGTATTGCTAGGAATGGATGTGTAAGAAGGAAAATTCCAATGAACTATATCTCCCCGTTTTAATTCATCTATATTGTGAATGCGTTTCATGATAACGATTGATCCCGTTGGAACTAATGGTTCCATAACTGGCGACTTCATTACGTATACTCGTAAAAATATGGTCAATAACCAATATATTAAAGCAGCACATAAGACTGCGATTCCTGCGACAATATAGAATTTCTTTCTTTTGATTTTCATTGCTATGCTCTCCAATCTTCTGGGAAATTAGTACCACACAGACTACCTGTTCCTGACAATTTTACACACTCATAGGTTTTACTTTGAACTCTCCCTGTATATCGGGGTGCTTCATCGGAATTCCTTCCTCCGACTTCCTTCCACTTGCAAGATAAATCATAACCATCAAATGTTGCAATTTTTTCCCATCCATTACATAAAGTAGTTGTATTGCCAATACGATTAGGGTTGTTACCTAAATTAATTTTAAAAGGTTTATTCGTTCCTTTACACTTCAAACAAATTGCTATTATTCCAGAATTCTCTGCATCTTCTTCCCAATATCCTGGAATATAGGGTCCATTAAGATCAGTTATAAGAGATTTTTTTATTTTTCCTATCAATCTTTTAGTTATAAATCGCCCCAATGATAATAATCCCAAATAATCTGTTGTATATATTATATTTTTATTAAAACTATATAAATTCCATCCCCCTTCTTCAGCGATGGGGTCGCGGTTGATCCACCTGCCGTCTTTGGGATTGTAATAACGATAGTTATAATAGACCAGGGCGAGTTCTTCGTCGTGCATCTCGCCGGACCACTGGACGGGCTGGACGAGGCTGCCCGTACCGGTCA
>ENA-OXQU01000317-OXQU01000317.1-human-gut-metagenome-genome-assembly--contig:-NODE-317-length-17575-cov-10.7108_pt1 | contig 17575 bp, 10 predicted proteins | sample MGYA00249585_ERZ652569 | MGnify/ENA primary metagenome ERZ652569 (study PRJEB26925, sample SAMN05826638) | human gut metagenome | biome: ENVO:2100002; feature: ENVO:00000062; material: ENVO:00002003...
GGGCTCGGATATGTGTATAAGAGACAGCCACGGATTCTATCACAAAGTACGGGTACAGGCTTTTCCCGGATACATATTCCACGGCGGCGTACACGTTCCTTTGGAATGAACGCGGAACGATTTTTAATTCACTCATAATTTCCGTGGTGGTCACGGTTATGGGTACGGTGCTGGGTGTGCTGCTGACCACAATGATTGGCTATGTGCTTTCCCGCCCGAACTACAAGCTCAAGGGCTTCTTCACTTGGATGGTGTTCATCCCGATGATCTTCAATGGCGGTATGGTTGCAAACTATGTGGTTGTTGCCAATATGCTGCACTTGAACAATACAATTTGGTGCTTGGTTCTGCCGCTGGCTATGAGCAGTTTCAATGTCATCATCTGTAAGACCTTCTTCCGAACAACGGTACCGGATTCCATCATTGAGTCGGCAAAGATTGACGGCGCATCCCAGATGAAAATTTTCTGGCGTATCGTGGTGCCCATCTCCAAGCCTGTTTTTGCCACAATTGCGCTGTTTTTGACCTTCGGCTACTGGAATGACTGGTTCCAGTCCGCCCTGTATATTTCGGATTCCAAGCTGGTATCCTTGCAGGCACTGCTGAACAACATGATGAAGAACCTGGAGTACATCGCCAATAACCCCAGCGCAGGTCTGAGTCTGCAGCAGTACCGTAACTCGATGCCGTCCGAATCCGTTCGTATGGCAATCGCAATCATTATCGTCATTCCCATTGCGTGCGCGTATCCGTTCTTCCAGAAGTACTTTATTTCCGGTCTGACGGTTGGTGCGGTCAAGGGCTAAGAGATAGACAATGAAAAAGAAAAACACTGTACAAGAACATCGATGCTAACAAATAAGCCCATTCAATTTTCCCACCACATTTGGTTCTGTTCCCCTATAAGGGGAATGAAGATACACAACTTTACACAAGCAAAGGAGAAAAACAGATGAAAAAGTTCAACAAAGTGCTTGCGCTGGGCATGGCCGGTTCCATGGCCCTCAGCATGGCAGCCTGCGGCGGCAGTTCCTCTTCTGCCTCCACCGGCACCGATGGCAGCAGCACCTCTACGGCTGCTCCTACGGCTGCTCCCTCCAAGGACGTCGTCACCCTGAAATGGGTGGCCGTTGGTTCTGGCATGCCTTCTAACTACGATGCATGGCTGGCACAGATTAACCCGTATCTGGAAGATAAGATCGGCGTCAACATCGACATGGAGGTTATCTCCTGGGGCGACTGGGACACCCGCCGCAATGTTATTGTGAACACCAGCGGTGAATACGACATCCTGTTCACCAACGTCAACACCTATAACAACGACGTCAATACCGGTGCTTTCTTGGATATCACCGATATGGTCAAGGAAGCGGCTCCTGAACTGTACGCTTCCGTTCCGGAAGATTATTGGAAAGCCTGCGAAGTGGGCGGACGTGTTTATGGTGTGCCTACCTACAAGGATTCTTCTCAGAGCGAGTACGTTGTCTGGGATAAGGCAAAGGTCGAGGCTGCCGGCTATGACTATACCAAGGAGCTGGGCATCACCGACCTGGATGAACTGACTGCGCCCCTGAAGGCTATCAAGGACACTGACGGCGAGGCTTCCTTCCCTCTGAACAAAAACGGCGGCGGCTACCAGTCCTATATGTATGACCAGCTTGGCGCCGGTCTGTATCCCCTGGGTGTGCGCTATGATGACAGCGAGGGTAAGGTTGTTGCTACTGTTGAGCAGGATGACGTCAAGCAGATTCTGAAAACCTTCCATGAGTGGTACAACGAAGGTATCATCAACTCTGACGCTGCAACCCGTCCCGAAGATGCAAACTACAAGGCTTGCTCCATTGCACAGGGCTGGTCCGGTGCGGCAATCACTTCCTGGGGTCCGCAGCTCGGCGTTGAGTGCGTTGCCCAGAAGTGGGGTCCGACCATCGTTTCCAATGAAACTGTCCGCGGCTCTCTGAACTGCATCTCCGCTAACTGCGCCTATCCCGAAAAAGCACTGCAATTCCTGCAGCTGGTAAACACCGACACCTACGTCCGTGACCTGTTCTACTACGGCGTTCAGGGCGACAACTGGGATTACACCGATGACAGCAAAACCTTCGTCCATAAGAACAACGCGGATTGGTCTATGGCAGGTTACACCCAGGGCAGCTTCTTCGCTATCACCCCGACCGACGATTTCGATTTCAACCAGTTCGACGAAGTTAAAGAGCTGAACGAAAAGGCTGAGCCTTCTGTCCTGCTTGGTTTCACTCTCGACACCACCCCCATCGCTGATGAACTGGCAAACTGCATCCAGATTGCAGAGCGTTACAAGGGCGAGCTGCTGACCGGTACGGCTGATCCCGAAGTTATGGTTCCCCAGATGATGCAAGAACTGCGCGCTGCCGGCTTTGACAAGATCGTTGCTGAGGCACAGAGCCAGGTTGACGCTTTCATGGCTACCAATAAGTAATCTTTAAAAATCCAAATACTATCCCTGCAGGCAGGGAAACCTTCGGGAGCGGGACGCTGAGTTCCCGCTCCCGATTTATTTTAAGTACACAAGGAGAATCAAGTATGGCTAAAATCATCGGCAGCGCACTGACCAATATTCCGTGGCAGGAACCGCCTGCAAACACCCGCACCCCTTTCTGGCGCTATGATGCAAACCCCATCATCGGTCGTGACGGCAACGCCCGTTCCAACAGCGTGTTCAACAGCGCCGTTGTACCTTTCAAGGATGGCTTTGCCGGCGTATTCCGCTGCGACAGCCTGTCCATCAGCATGGATATTTTCGCAGGCTTCAGCAAGGACGGTCTGCACTGGGATATTGAGGATACCCCGATTCATCTGGTAGGGGACGACCCGGAGGTCACAACCCGTGAATACCGCTATGACCCCCGTGTATGCTATATGGACGGCAAATACTATGTGACCTGGTGCAACGGCTACCACGGACCCACCATCGGCATTGCGTGGACGGATGACTTCAAGACATTCCACCAGCTGGAAAATGCCTTCCTGCCGTACAACCGTAACGGTGTCCTTTTCCCGCGCAAGATTCAGGGGCGCTACATGATGATGAGCCGCCCGAGCGATACCGGGCATACCCCCTTCGGCGATATTTTTGTCAGCCAGAGCGAGGACATGGTATACTGGGGACGCCACCGCTTTATGATGGGTGCTGTAAAAGGCGATGAATCTGCATGGCAGAGCATGAAAATTGGCCCCGGCCCCATCCCCATTGAAACCGATGAGGGCTGGCTGCTGATTTACCATGGTGTTATCAACACCTGCAACGGCTATGTATACCGCATTGGTGCTGCTCTGCTGGATATTGACGAGCCGTGGAAGGTAAAATACCGCGGCAAGGATTACCTGCTGGCTCCTCATGAGCTGTATGAGTGTGTAGGCGACGTGCCGAACGTAACCTTCCCCTGCGCCACCCTGACGGATGCCGCGACCGGTCGTATTGCGATGTACTACGGCTGTGCCGATACCGTGACCGGTCTGGCGTTCACCACTGTGGATCGTGTATTGGACTATATCAAGAAGAACTCTTTCTGATGTTAAAGGGGCAAAGAGATGCCACAGGATAACATTTTGCTGATACCACGATTTCGGTGTAGATACGTTCCACTAACGCAAACAAAGATGCAAAAAACAGCCAGCTTTGAATTGCTGGAAGCCTCGTTATGAGGGAAAGGAAAGACCTATGCGCACCATTGATTTTCTTGACAAGCGCGTCACAGGTATCTGCAATGAACTGAAAAAGCTTTCTGTAAAACAGAAGTTTGAAACGAGCGACTGGCTTATAAAGCCGGGCAACTTCCTGCGCCCGGAAAATGCCGATGCAGACCCTGCACCGTTTGAACCCTTTGACAGCCGCACCATGCATTGGTACGGACCGGACAAGCATTACTGGTTCCGCGCGGATGTGGCTGTGCCGCAGGAAATGGACGGAAAACCGCTGTGGATGCACGTCTGCACCCAGATTGATGAGTGGGACGATGCCAAAAACCCGCAGTTCCTGCTGTTTGTGGATGGCAAGGTGACACAGGGCGTGGATATGAACCACCGCGACATCCTGCTGGACCGCTGCGCCAAGGGCGGTCAAAAGTACCGTCTGGAATTGCAGTCCTACACCGGAATCCTGCATACCGAATTCAACCTGATTGTAGACCTGCGGGAAATCGACCCCGAAATTGAGGGTCTTTACTACGATATGGTTGTGCCGCTGGAGGCTTTTCCCCGGTTGGAAGAGGACGGCAAAGCCCGCCGCGATCTGGAAAACGTGCTGAACGAGGCTGTCAATCTGATTGATTTGCGCACACCTTATAACGAGAGTTTCTATCAGAGCATTGCTGCTGCCCGTCAGTATCTGGCAAAAGCGCTTTATACCGACCTTGCCGGTCATGAGGAAGTCATTGCAAGCTGCATTGGTCACACGCACATTGACGTGGCGTGGTGGTGGACTGTGGCACAGACCCGGGAAAAGGTCTGCCGCAGCTTTGCAACTGTGCTGAAACTGATGGATGAATACCCTGATTATAAATTTATGTCCAGCCAGCCGCAGCTGTATTACTTCCTGAAGCAGCGCTACCCCGAACTGTATGAGCAGATCAAACAGCGCGTGGCAGAGGGACGCTGGGAACCGGAAGGCGGCATGTGGGTTGAGGCGGACTGCAACCTGACCAGCGGCGAGAGTCTGGTACGCCAATTCCTGTACGGCAAGCGTTTCTTCAAGGAAGAATTCGGTGTGGATAACCGCATTCTCTGGCTGCCGGACGTATTCGGCTATTCGGGCGCGCTGCCTCAGATCATGGCAAAGTGCGGCATTGATTATTTCATGACCACAAAGCTGGCGTGGAACCAGTTCAACAAAATGCCTTACGACACCTTTAAGTGGCGCGGCATTGACGGCACCGAAATCCTGACCCACCTTGTTACAACGCTAGGGGTCGGTCAGAGCGAGAACGACTTCTTCACGACTTACAACGGCATCCTGCATCCCGATGCGCTGATCGGCGGCTGGCACCGCTACCAGCAGAAGGACATCAACAATGATATCCTGATTTCCTACGGTTACGGTGACGGCGGCGGCGGTCCGACCCGCGCCATGCTGGAAACCTCCACCCGTATGGAAAAGGGCATCGAGGGACTGCCCAAAGTGCGTCAGGCATTTGCACGCACCTACTTTGATGAGCTGGCTGAGCGTGTGAAGGACAACCGCCGCCTGCCCACATGGGAAGGTGAACTCTACTTTGAGTATCACCGCGGCACATACACCTCCATGGCGCGCAACAAGCGTTCCAACCGTAAGATTGAGCTGCACATGATGGACTTGGAACTGCTCAGCCTGCTGGCACAAGCCAAGGTCGCATACCCAGAGGCAGAAATCGACAAGCTGTGGCATGGAATCCTCATCAATCAGTTCCATGATATTCTGCCCGGTTCCTCCATCCACGAAGTATACGAAGTCACCAAAAAAGAGTATGCCGAGATGGAAGCCGAAATCACGGCACTGCGCGAGGAGCGCCTGGATGCACTGACCCCCGCCGGGGAAGGCGTTACCGTGTACAACACTACCGGCTTTGTCCGCAGCGATGTGGTTGAACTGGGTGATTGCAAGGCAGAGGCTTTGCAGGACGAAGCCGGCAATATCTATCCCGTACAAAAAACAGCCGATGGTGCCGTGGCGTTCCTGAACAACCTGCCTGCCAAGGGCAGCAAAACGTTTGCGGTCGTACCGGCACAGGTTTCGGCTGCGCCTTTTGAAATTGCGACCGATGGACATAAGATTGACACCCCGTTCTATACTGTCACCTTTGATGAACACGGTCAGATGACCGGCATCTTTGACAAAGAGAACCGCCGCGAAGTGCTCAAGCCCGGTCAGGCAGGCAACCTCTTCCGCGTATATGAGGATAAGCCCATCTATTATGACAACTGGGATATCGATATTTTCTATACCGAAAAGTTCTGGGATGTCACCGACCTGCAGGACTTCACATGGACGGAGAACGGTCCCGTGCGCGCCACACTGCACATCGAACGCAATTACAGCAACTCCACCCTGGTGCAGGATATCCATTTCTATGCAAAGCAGCGCCGGATTGAGTTTGTTACAACCGTGGACTGGCACGAACACCAGAGCCTGCTGAAGGTTCACTTCCCGGTAAATGTCCATACTGACGAAGCTACGTTTGAAATCCAGTATGGCAACCTGACCCGCAAGACGCACGCCAACACCAGCTGGGATCGCGCACGCTTTGAAAGCTGCGGTCAGAAGTGGATGGACCTGAGCGAAGGACATTACGGCGTCAGTATGCTGAACGACTGCAAGTACGGTCATTCCGTCAAGGATTCTGTGATTGGGCTGACCCTGATTAAGTCCGGCATTGAGCCGAATCCTACCACGGATCAGGAAGTTCACCATTTCACATACGCCATTTATCCGCACGCCGAAAAATGGCAGGCAGCCGGCACGGTGCCGCAGGCGTTCTTCCTGAACCAGCCCGCGTTGGCTGTGCAGGGCGGAAAGCCGGGCGAAAGCTTCAGCCTTGCCGGACTGGATGCACCCAATGTGGTGCTGGAAACCATCAAACGCGCCGAGGATGGCGATGGTGCCATTGTGCGTATGTATGAGTGCGAGAACAGCCTGACAAATGTCACCCTGGACTGGAACCTTCCCTTCCATGCGGCAGAAAGCTGCAACTGTCTGGAACAGCCCGACGGCGAGCCGGTTGAAGTCAAAGACGGCAAGATTACCTTTACGGTAAAGCCGTATGAAATCAAGACAATTCGTATCCGTTAAATAACAAAGTCCGAACATTCTGCACGGGCGGTTGGCAATGCGCCCGCCGCCCGTGCCTTTTTTTGGAGGAAATGATGATGGAGTTTATTCCGAATCCACATAAGATCGAACACCCTGCAGGGGTTCATATGCTGGACAATCAGAGCCGAATCACCCTGTGGCAGACCGAACCCGCCGCGTTGCTTTATGCACAGATGCTGCAGGGCTGCCTGCGGGAGTACGCCGGGCTGGAAGTGCCGTTCACCCGCGGTAAGCCCCGGGCAGGTGACGCCGTACTTACGGTGGATACCGCCCTGCCGCAAAACCGTTACACGCTGAGCATTATGCCGGAATGCATCACGCTGAAAGCCGGCAGCGATGAAGCACTCTGCAACGGTGTGCAGACACTGTGCCAGTATATTGAACAGCACGGAGCCGTACTGCCCGCACTGGAAATTGAGGACTGGCCCGATCTTGCCAACAGAGGCTATTATCAGGACTGCTCCCGCGGACGTGTCCCGAAGCTGGACTACCTGAAACAGGTGGCAGATATTCTCTGCCGCTACAAGATCAACCAATGGCAGCTTTATATTGAGCACACCTATCTTTTCCGTGACCTGAGCGAAGCATGGCGTGAGGATACGCCGCTGACCGCGCAGGAGATCATGGAGCTGGATGATTACTGCGCAGCCCGGCACATTGAACTCGTTCCTTCCTTGTCTACCTTCGGGCATATGTACCGTATTCTCAGCACAAAAACCTGTTGCGACCTCTGCGAGCTGCCTGACTCGGAAAAGATTCCGTTCAGTTATACCTATGCAGGGAATCACCATACCCTGAACGTATCCAATCCCGATGCGCTGGGGTTTGTAAAAGGGCTGATTGACGAATACCGCCCGCTTTTCCGCAGCAGCAAATTCAATATCTGTGATGACGAAACGTTTGATTTGGGCAAGGGACGCAGCAAGGCTCTTGCCGAGGAGCAGGGCGAGCGCAGCCTGTATCTCAGCCATGTGAAGGCGCTGTGCGAATATCTTGTTGCGCAGGGGGTAACACCGCAGTTCTGGGGGGACATCATGTGGCGCTTCCCGGAAAGCTGTGCCGAGCTGCCCAAGGAAACCATCTGCCTGAACTGGGGCTATCTGCCGCATCAGCGGGAAAATGAGATCCGGGATATTGCCGCCAGCGGGATTACGCAGTACGCCTGCCCCGGCGTCTGTGGCTGGAACCGTTGGATGCCTCTGATGTACAATTCTTACCTGAATATCCGTACCATGTGCCACCATGCACACAAGTACAACGCCATCGGCCTTTTGAACACGGACTGGGGCGATTATGGTCATGTCAATGACCCGCGCCTGACGATTCCGGGCATCCTGTACGGCGCAGCGTTCGGTTGGAATGCAGAGCCTGTGGAATTTGACGAGCTGAACGAAGCGGTTTCCCGCCTGTATTACGGCGATACCACCGGGCAATTTGCCGGTCTGATGGCAAAGCTGCAGGATTATGAAGTTTTTGACTGGCGGAATACCGTCAACTGGATAGAATGTGATGAGAAAACCCGCGCCGAGATCCTTTCCGAGGTGGACTTTACAAGGATTGACGATGCCAACCGCGCCGTAGAAAAGGCAAAGGCAGATATCCTTGCAGCCGCGGTAAACCTTCCTGCCGGCAAAAAGCAGATTGTACAGGTACTCTGCCAGACGGCAGACATCATTGTGCTGTGGAACCGTATTGGCGCATGGCTCAATGCAGGCTGCCCGCACGGCCCCGAAGCAGATGCCATGGCAGCTGCGCTGGAAGACTGGCTGCAGCGCTACCGTGCGCAGTGGCGTCAGGTCAGCAAAGAAAGCAGCCTGTCGGTTCTGACAAACCTAATCTGCCGTTACGCGGATCTTCTCCGCGGACGCGCTTACGGAACCGTGGAGGCGCCTGCCGGGAGGTAAGCCATGGGCTGGCTTTATCAGCTGTTTTTTCCTGCGCATACACCGACCGAAAATGAACTGGAAATGGGTCGCTACCGGATTATTGCCGAAGGCGCAGTGGCCGGCGTGATTTATGCCGTTGCCACCGGCAACTTTCTGGCCGGGTATTTGAGCAGCCTTGGGGCGTCCGTATCCTTATGCGCCGCAGCGGCCATGATACCGTCTTTCGGGTGCGTACTGCAGTTTATCTCGCCCTTTGTGTTTGAACGGATGCACCACCGCAAACTGGCTATATGGCTTATGTGCGTGGTGTTCCGGCTTTCGGTCAGCAGCATCCTGCTGATACCGCTGGCTCTGCCGGACCCCGGTCATGCCCGCGCTGTGGTGCTGGTGCTTTATACCATCGGCTTTTTCTCTGCGGGGCTTGTTACGCCGGGGCTGGAACACATGGTTTTGGGCATCGCCCCCCAAGGCGGGCGCGGTCAGTTCTACGCCGTCAAGAGCATTATCGGAACCTGCGTTTCCAGCGCGGCAACACTTGCACTTGGTCGCGTACTGGATTATTATCTGGAACAGGGGCAGGGCTATACCGGCTTTCTTATCATCGGTATTGTCAGCCTGTCGCTTACTGTGGTGGATGCCGTTCTGCTTGCTTCGGTAAGAGAGAACCCGGTAAAATTCACCTCCAAAATGCGCCCGGCGGATATTCTGCGCCCAGTGCGCGACCCTGCTTACCGTCCATTGCTTTTTTACTGCATCATCGGCGGGCTGACTGGCGGCTTTGCTTCTCCGTTCCTTTCCGTGTATGAGCTGCGGGTGCTGGGGCTCAGCCACACCTTCATCACATCGGTGGGTGTCGTGTCCGCTGTTGTGGGCATGGCAGGCAGCTGGGTGTGGGGGCGGCTGGCCGACCGCACTGCGTGGAACTGCGTTATTTGGCTTACTGCATTCCTGAATCTTTCCTGCACGCTGGGCTGGTCCTTTGTGCGCCCTTCCTTTGCACATTTGGTTGCGCCGGTTCTGATTGTCGTTGCGGCGGGCTGTGCAGGCGGCGCATCACTGGCAAGCACAAACCTGCAATTTGCATTGAGTCCTGAAAGCGGCAAAACCGCTTACTTTGGCGTAACGGCTGCCATGAGCAGCATTGCCACCTGCACATCGGCCGCAGTGGGAACCGCCATCCAGCCCATGCTGGAAAAATCTATGGGGGACAGCTCAATTTCGCTGCTGTTTTTTGTGGCAGGCATCGGCGGTTTTGCCAACCTGATTATAAATGGGCGAAAATTGCCCTCTGTAACATAAAGGGAGAAAAAAGATGTACCCATACCAGAACCCGGATCTTTCGACAGAAGAGCGCATTAGCGACCTGATGAGCCGGATGACCCTTGAAGAAAAGATCCTGCAGACAGATCAGTATTATTCCGGCGATTTTACAACGCAGGACGAAAACGGCAAGGTTACAGCCGTGGATATGCAGCGGTTTGATGCACTGATGCAGCACAATAGTGTCGGCAGTGTGCAACTGCGCGGTATGACTGCTGCCCAAGCCAATGTTGTGCAGCGGTATGCCATAGAAAACACACGTCTTGGCATCCCATACCTTTTTAGCGAGGAAGCACTGCATGGGCTGATGACAAACAACGCAACCAGTTTTCCGCAGCAAATTGGTCTGGCGGCAAGCTTTGAGCCTGAACTCGGGCGCGAGATGGGACACGCCATTGCGGCAGAGTCCCGGGCTTGCGGGATTCACGAAACATACAGCCCCGTCATGGATCTGATTCGTGATCCACGGTATGGTCGCGCGGAAGAATCCTATGGTGAGGACACATACCTTTGTGCTGAGTTTGCACGCGAAACCGTATTGGGTATGCAGGGGACAGACCTGACGACACCGGACACCGTGGCTGCCGAACCCAAGCACTACGTCGGCTACGGCAACCCTGTGGGGGGACTGAACTGCGCCCCCTGCACCATGGGTCGGCACGATGTATTCAGCGACTGTCTGCCTGTCTTTGAAGCGGCTTTTGCGGACGGCAAAGCGTGCGACGCTATGTGCAGCTACAACTCCATCGACAGTATTCCGGTATCCATGGACCATGAGCTGTTAACGGATGTGCTGCGCGGGCAGTTTGGTATGCCGGGGTTTGTCCGCAGCGACCTGACGGCGGTTTCCCGCCTGTATGACTGGCACTTTATTGCCGAAACGCCGGAGGAGGCCATCCGCCTTGGGCTGGAAGCAGGCGTAGACTTGCAGCTTTACGACTTTCCGCATGATGTCTGGCAGAAAGCGATTGCCCACCTGATTGAAAGCGGTTCCATGAAGATGTCGGTGCTGGATACGGCGTGTCGGCGTGTGCTGCGTATGAAATTTGCACTGGGGTTGTTTGAAAATCCTTATACGGACGAAAAACGCGCCGATACAATCCTGCGCTGCCCGGAACATCTGGCTACCGCGGAAAAAATAGCAGAGAAATCCATCGTACTGCTCAAAAATGACGGCTTGCTGCCGCTCAGAAAAGACCTGCGCAGCGTGGCAGTCATCGGTCCGGCAGCTGATACGGTTTCTTACGGCGACTATACCGAAACACGCGGTCGTAAAGGCGGGGTTTCTGTGCTGGACGGAATCCGTGCTGCAGTCAGCCCCGAAACCGAGGTGCTGTATGAGCGCGGCTGCAACTTTCTGGGGCAGGCGCTGCACCCGTTTGATCCGTCCATGCTGCGCGATGAAAACGGCGAAGCCGGTCTGACAGGTCGCTATTATAACGGACCTGTGCCGCAGGGCGAACCGGTGCAGGTTCGCACGGATCGCACCGTCAACTTCAACTGGATTTTTGCACTGCCCCATCCGGAGCTTGATGCCAACTGCTTCAGCGTAGCATGGACAGGTTCGGTCATCATGCCGAAAACTATGGATGGTTGTATCGGTCTGAGCACGCAGGACAGTATGCGCCTGTACGTGGATGACAAACTGCTGATTGATGGCTGGGGCAAAGATAAAAGCGCTGACCAGGCACTGGATTTCCACTTTGAGGCCGGACGCACTTATAAAATCCGCATTGAGTTTGTCAATGACCGGCGGGGCGCCCGCGTGATTTTCGGGTACAGCGCCGGGTGGGAAAATTTCTCCGCCGCAGTAGAAGCTGCACGCAAAGCGGATGTCGCCATCCTTTGCATGGGCGACAACGAGGAGACCAGCGGCGAGAACTTTGACCGCATCGACCTGAACCTGCCCGGCCGACAGCTTGAGCTGGTACAGGCTGTTTATGCAACCGGAACCCCTGTGGTGCTGGTGCTGCAAAGCGGACGCCCCGTTACGGCAAATTGGGAAAATGATCATCTGCCTGCCATTCTGGAGGCGTGGTTCCCCGGTGAGCAGGGCGGCACCGCTATTGCAAAAACACTGTTTGGCAATGCAGCCCCGGGTGGACGGCTTCCCATCACATTCCCGCGCAGTGTCGGGCAGATTCCCTGCCATTACAGCCGGCGACCCGGCGGCGGAAAGCGCTATGTGGAGATGGACTGGTTGCCGCTGTATCCGTTTGGCTACGGTCTGACCTACACAACATTTGCTTACCGCGATATGACCCTGAGCCGCAGTGTGATCGGTCCGCAGGACACGGTCACTGTCAGTGTCACAGTCACCAATACCGGCAAGTACACCGGCGATGCCGTGCCGCAGCTGTATGTACGGGATATGTTCAGCTCCGTCGTAAAGCCGGAACGCCAGCTGGCAGCTTTCCGCCGCCTAACGCTTGCGCCCGGCGAAAGCCGTCGGGTGGAATTGACCGTCGGACCAAAGCAGCTGCGTACCCTTGGCTCTGATTATGTATGGCGGGTAGAACCCGGAAAATTTGAACTCCAGCTTGGCGATAATGCAGAGAATATTCTGCTGCGCGCCGACCTGACCGTAGAGTAAAGCAAGGAAGGAGAAACGGCATATGTTGTATCTGGGCGTTGATCTTGGCGGCACAAACATCAAGGCCGCACTTGTGAACAGCGAGGGTGAAATTCTATGTGAAGCCAGCGTCCCCACAAACCTGCCGCGCCCGGCGGAAGCTGTCTGCGATGACATTGCAACGCTGTGCCTGCAGCTGGCGGAAGGGAAAGACGTTGCAGGTGTTGGTATCGGGTGTCCGGGAACTGTGGACGGTGGAACTGTGTTGTATTCCAACAATCTGGACTGGCATGATTTTGCAATGGAAGAATATCTGGCTCAAAAGACAGGGCTGCCGATTGTTGTTGGCAATGATGCAAATGTTGCCGCATTGGGCGAGGCTCTTGCGGGCTGCGCTAAAGGCGCACAGAGTACCGTTGTCGTTACTTTAGGAACCGGCGTTGGCGCGGGCGTTGTACTGGACGGAAAGCTGCTGACCGGCTACACCGGCGCTGCCTCCGAAGCCGGACACATGGTTGTTCTGGACACGCCGGATGCCCCGCGCTGCACCTGCGGTCGCCCCGGCTGCCTTGAAGCACTGGCCAGTGCAACTGCACTGATCCGCATGACAAAAGAAGCACGGCTTGCTCACCCGGAAAGTGCGCTGAACGTGCTGGCCGCAAAGCCGGAGGATGTGAACGGCTGCACGGCCTTTGATGCCGCTGCGCAGGGGGATGCCGCCGCGCAGCAGGTTGTGGATACCTACATTCATTATCTTGCGGTAGGCATTGCCAACCTGATCAACATCTTTTTCCCGGAGGTCATCGGGCTGTCCGGCGGTGTAGCCAATCAGGGTGAAAACCTGCTGAAGCCGCTGCGTGCCGCCGTGGAGCCCATGGTGTTCGGACATGATTTTGCCCAAAAACATACCCGCATTACAGCCTGCACGCTGGGCTACCGCGCAGGGGTCATCGGTGCAGCCCTGCTGGCCAAAAGCCGCATGGAATGAGGAAAATTAAGATGGACATCAAAAAAGAATATGAGCGATGGTTTGCTAATGCAACGGCAGATGCCGATGTTGCCGCCGAACTGAAAACGCTGGATGATGCAAAAGTCGAGGATGCATTCTACCGTGACCTTGCCTTTGGCACGGGTGGTCTGCGCGGCGTAATCGGTGCGGGTACTAACCGCATGAATATTTACACGGTCGCAAAAGCATCGCAGGGCTTGGCTGACTATCTGAAGAAAAACTTTGCAGAACCTTCTGTGGCAATCGGCTATGACAGCCGCATCAAGAGCGACGTGTTCGCAAAAGTTGCCGCTGGTGTGTTTGCAGCAAATGGAGTGAAAGTCAATATCTGGCCTGTTCTGATGCCTGTTCCTACAGTGTCCTTTGCGACCCGTTATCTGCATACCTCTGCGGGTGTCATGGTCACCGCTTCCCACAACCCCGGCAAATACAACGGCTACAAGGTTTACGGCGCAGATGGCTGCCAGATTACCACTGAGGCTGCTGCGGAGATTCTTGCCGAAATCGAGAAGCTGGACATTTTTGCAGACGTCAAGACTAGCGATTTTGAAGCAGGTGTTACAAGCGGCAACATCCAGTACATCCCGGACGAAGTCTATACCGCATTTGTGAATGAGGTCAAGAATCAGTCTGTCCTGTTTGGCGAAGAAGTCAATAAGGATGTGGCTATTGTTTACAGCCCGCTGAACGGCACCGGCCTGAAGCCTGTGACCCGCACACTGAAGGAGATGGGCTACACCAACATCACCGTGGTCAAGGAGCAGGAGCAGCCGGACGGGAACTTCCCGACTTGCCCGTACCCGAATCCGGAGATTAAAGAAGCTATGGCACTGGGCATGGAGTATGCCAAAAAGTGCAATGCGGATTTACTGCTTGCCACCGACCCGGACTGCGATCGTGTGGGCATTGCAGTCAAGAACAAGGCGGGTAAATATGAACTGCTGACCGGAAACCAGACAGGTATGCTGTTACTGGATTATATTTGCTGCCAGCGTGTGAAACACGGCAAGATGCCCACTGACCCGGTTATGATCAAAACCATCGTGACGATGGATATGGGCGAGCAAATCGCTACCCATTATGGTTTGCGGACAATCAATGTGCTGACGGGATTCAAGTTTATCGGTGAGCAGATTGGCAAGCTGGAAAAGCAGGGCAGGGCAGACAGCTATGTGTTCGGCTTTGAGGAAAGCTACGGCTACCTGACCGGCTCCTACGTCCGCGATAAGGACGGCGTGGACGGTGCTTACATGATCTGCGAGATGTTCAGCTACTACGCCACCAAGGGCATCAGCCTGCTGGATAAGCTGGACGAGCTGTACAAGACCTATGGCTACTGCCTGAACACCCTGCACAGCTACGAGTTCGACGGCAGCGCCGGTTTTGCCAAGATGCAGAGCATTATGCAGGCATTCCGCGGCAATATCAAAGCGTTTGGCGGTAAGAAGGTTGTAAAGCTGCTGGATTATGCTTATGGCCTGGACGGGCTGCCCAAGTCTGAAGTGCTGAAGTTCCTGCTGGAAGATAACTGCTCTATTGTCGTGCGTCCCTCCGGCACGGAGCCGAAACTGAAAATTTACATTTCTGTCAGTGCCGAAAACAGAGAAGCTGCTGAAAAGGTCGAATGTGAAATTGTGAAAGACGCCGAGAAGTGGTTTGCTTAAAGTGAAGATTTTAGCGCCCTGTGCTGAGCGCCATAACCTATTTTGGTGCAGCTGCGACCGCACGGGGCATCGGCGGCATAGCCGAGGCTGGAATGCGGTGTTTCTACTCTGGCTGGGCATGACACAGTCAGCGTTTATTGTGTGCTATTTTTTGCGAGAACAGGAAACAGAAGATGCCTGAGTAAAAAATGAAATTTTGAGGTAAAGGAGATCCATATGAATATACTGAAATTGACTCCCAGCTGCAAGGATTACCTGTGGGGCGGCAGCCGCCTGCGCAGTGACTTTGGCATCAAGAGCGATCTGAACCCGCTGGCCGAGGCGTGGGTGCTTTCCTGCCACCCGGACGGTCCCAGCTATCTGGCGGACGGCACAACGCTGGCGGACTATGTGACCGCCCACCCGGGCTGCCTTGGCACCGACTGCGAGAAGTTTGAACAGTTCCCAATCCTGACAAAGTTCATTGACGCAAAGAACAATCTGTCCATTCAGGTACACCCCTCCAACGAGTACGCGCTGAAAAACGAGCATCAGTACGGCAAGACCGAAATGTGGTATGTGCTGGACTGTGAGCCGGGTGCCTTCCTGTACTATGGCTTTGACCATGAAATCTCCAAGGCGGAGTTTGAGGAGCGCATCAAGAATAACACCCTGACCGAGGTGTTGAACGCCGTGCCGGTGCACAAGGGTGACTGCTTCTTTATTCCGGCCGGCACGCTGCACGCCATTGGCAAGGGCATTGTCATTGCCGAGGTACAGCAGAACTCCAACGTGACCTACCGTGTGTACGATTACGGCCGTGTGGGGGCGGACGGCAAGCCACGCGCCCTGCACGTGGAGAAGGCGTTGGACGTGACCCTGCGCACCCCGCCTGTCAAGCATGACTTCGGCAACCATCTGGCGCAGGGTGAATATTTCACCGTGGATGCCAAGAACGGCGCGTTTGAGGACACAGCGGACGAGAAGAGCTTTGTTTCGCTGCTCGTCACAGACGGCGAGGGTGAGCTGACCTGCGGTGGTGAGACCGTGGTCGTCAAGAAAGGCGACAGCTTCTTCCTGCCCGCAGGCAGCGGCAGCTATGCCGTGCGCGGTACCTGTCAGACCTTGGTGACAAGGGTGTGAAGTAAGACTGTTCGCTTGGCAGCGTACATCGGGATAGAAATGCGCCGCAACTTAGAAATCAGTCTGTGCTGGATACGCAAGCAAAACAGATGAAAGAGTTTATAAAAGCAAGACGGTAAAGATACACATAATAATAGGTGAAGTAATATAAGGCAATACCGCATAATTCTAAGTACCGATACGGCGAGCAAGGTGCGGCAGCCGCCGGAACGGTGCTTAAGCCGTCAGGCGGGAATTGTGCGGTATTGCCATAAATTTTATGCTGTACCTGATACATTGCAAACAGCAGAAAAACTAGTACAGAGATATTTCATTGAAGAACTTACACTGAATCTTTCTGTATGAGACAGGAACTTTTCCGCTATTGGCATATAGTCGGAATAAAAAACTTCTAATGCAAAACACCGCTGATTCCTTTACTGAAATCGGCGGTGTTTTTTTAACTTCAAAAATTCACAAAAAGTTCAAATAATTAGTGCAAGGTTTTTGCACTAATTACATTTAAGATGGGGTTTAGAGAAATGAGAGGAGGTGATGGAGTGTCTGACGTCGAAATACGCCGCAATGAAATTATTGAGCTTTTACTGTACATATAAAAAATAGCGCCTCAATCCGATTGCATACAGCAACAGATTAAAGGCGCTGTTTTGTTGTCCTGCACATTAAAGACAACAATGTGCCCAAAACGGCTCACAACACTTTTAGATCGAAAATCGAGGCGTTTTATCGCGTTGAGTTCCCTGTGTTTTACCCCCGTATTTACCCCCATTTGGGAGTAAAGTACATGGATTTATGTGGATTTACATGAAATGGAGGATGGCTTAAAACAGCGTATCTATGAAAATATATTGAGGCTTTTGGAGAATTATAGATATATAAAAAGTACCGCTGAAGCTACGATACCTGGGTATGCTCAACGGCAACGCCACCAGCAACCTGCTGCTGGACTACAAGGCCGAAAACCCGCAGGCCTACTGGGCCATGATGCAGTATCTCTTTGGCAGCGCGGACGGTTACCCGCTGTTCTCCAACATCAAGATGGAGATGGGCAACGACGGCAACAACTCCACCGGCGCCGAGGCCTGCACCATGCGTTACGAGAACGAGGAAGCCGACGCTTCCCGTTCCCCCGGCTTTGTCATGGCTGTCTCTTATACACATCTGACGCTGCCGACGAAT
>ENA-OXQU01000325-OXQU01000325.1-human-gut-metagenome-genome-assembly--contig:-NODE-325-length-17351-cov-10.5343_pt1 | contig 17351 bp, 13 predicted proteins | sample MGYA00249585_ERZ652569 | MGnify/ENA primary metagenome ERZ652569 (study PRJEB26925, sample SAMN05826638) | human gut metagenome | biome: ENVO:2100002; feature: ENVO:00000062; material: ENVO:00002003...
AGATGTGTATAAGAGACAGTGATTACCGCATCACCAACCGCGGTGGTTTGGGTATCCGCAACTACAACAACGGCGGCGTGGCCGGCATCAAGATCGTGGACGATACAGACGACCTGATTTTGATCAGCCAGAACGGAATCCTCATCCGCATCCATGCAGCTGACATCAACACTCAGAGCCGCTACGGCAGCGGTGTGCGTGTCATGCGCCTGGCTGAGGGCGACAAGGTAGCCGTTGTGGCCCGCGTGGACCGCGACAACGAGGCCGAGACCGCCCAGATCGACAACGAGGGCGAAACCGACCCGACCCCCGAGGAACTGGCCGCCATCGAAGCCGAAGAACTCGCCCAGGAAGCCGCCGAGGAGAGCGCACCGAGCGACGAGGAATAAACGAGGGTTATGTTACTTTCTTTGAAAAGAAAGTAACCAAAGAAAATTTCAATAGAATCACAAAAAAGGACGATGCAGAGGTGAAATCTGCATCGTCCTTTTTATATTTCTGTAAAAGTTTGCAACCCGTTCACGTGATATATGATTAAAGTTTCTTTGCCTCCTTTCTTTTCCAAAGAAAGGAGGTTAGTCGTGGCGGATGGCCTCCAGGGCACTGATTTTCACGGCTTTGTTGGCAGGCAGGATGCCGGAGACAAGGCCAATCAAAGTCGCAAACACCAGGGCACCCAGCATCAGCCAGGGTGGGATGATGGAGATGGTCGAACTGGATGCCCCATACCCGCCCATGATGCCGGACAGGTCTACGTACTGGCCAAAGGACGCCATGATCGTGGTCAGGTTGTTCAAAATGAAACTGACCAGCAGGCTGATAAGCACGCCCAGCACGCCGCCAATAAACCCAATGCAGGAACTTTCCATCAGGAACATTGTGCGGATGTTATTGATCTCACAGCCAAGGACCTTCATAACGCCAATTTCCCGGGTGCGCTCGTAAATCGCCATCGTCATGGTATTGATGATGTTGATGGCTGCCACCAGCAGGGAAACAGCCGCTACACCGCCAAAAATCATCTGGCTGCGGAAGACTTGCTTTTGCATGTCCTCCCGCTGCTGGTTCGAGGACCAGGTGTTCTGAAAGCCCAGGTCATGGATGGCTTCTTCCACGTCGCCCACATTTTTCAGGTCGTCGACCTTGACGTAAACCTGATCGTAGGAAGAATCGGTGTCCTTGATCTTGGCCATCTTGTTGTAGGCATCCTCGATCACTTTCAGGTTCTGCATGCTCATGATAATGCCGCTTTGGGTCCACCAACCCTTGGAGGCATCCTGCTGCAGCTTGCCCACCACTTCCAATTCCCAGGTCTGGGTCTTGGGGTTGATGTCGTCGCCGTTGGTGATGGTCAAGGTCATTTTGTCCTTGTCGACGTCCACAAATGGCGGCAACTCGTTGCCGTTGGCATCGGTCTGGCCCTGCCAGCGGTAACGCTTGGGGCTGTTATTGCTGCGGCGGCTGTCGTAAAAATTGTAGCCGGTGTACTCACAGACCAGGACCGGGATTTTTTTGGATTGCGCATTGATGACGGTCGTGTCCAGCCACCGGCCGGATTCCAGTGCAAAGCCCATCGGCTCCAGAGCCACAGGATCCAGCGCTGTAATGTTGCCAATGTCCGATACATACCGGCCATTGCGCCCGGCTGAGACCGTGCCCTGCAAATTGTAAGGGTTGGTAAACGGGGTGGCCGCCAGCACGTTGTTCAGCTCACGGATCTGCGTCAGCGCGGCATCGTCCAGCTTGATTGCTTTGCCGTCACTGCCGACAGAAATGCCGCCACCGTAAATTTCAATCTGGGTCAGGTCGCCCCAACTCTGGATCATCTCATCGTTGGCCTGGTTCTGGGCAATTCCCAGGGAAATCATCAGCACAACCATGCAGGTGCCAATCACGACACCCACCAGCGTCAGCGCGGTACGGCCTTTGCGGCGTAAAAGATTTCGCGCCGAAAGACTGATCTCATCAGATATCTTCATCGCTGTCCTCATCCAAAGTAGCCAGGGCCTTGGCCTTCTTGCGTTTGCGCAGCACCACGACCACGATAACAGCCACCACAACGCCCACGCAGACTACGATCAGCACCCAGCCCCAAACCGGCATGCCGGTCTGCTGGGGTTCGTCCATATTGGAATCGGAATCCGGCATGTAATCATCGTAGTTCATTTCTTCCGCTGTAGCGGTAAAATTTTTGCTGATGGTGCGCGGGTTGCCGCTGGCATCCTCGTAGTTCAGAGTAATAACGCCGGAGATGTTGCCGGCGGCGTCGGGGGTAATGTCAAAGTCGACGCTGCCCTCGGTGCCGGCATTCAGGTTGCCCAAGTACTGGTAGTTTTCGCCGCCCAGGTTGGTGCCAGTCAGGCGGGCTTCCAGGTTGCCGATGGCGTTTTTGCCTTTGTTGACGTAGCTCAGGGTCACGCTGCCGGTATCGCCAACCATGATGGATTCGGAGCTTAACTGCAGCTGGCCTACCTCAAAGCGGTCGGGCTGGCTGATAGGCACCGAGATAGCGGTGGTGGAGCTGACTGCCTTGCCGGAGATAGCGCCGGTGCCGGTCATGTTTACGGTAATATCGGCCACTGTGCCGGTAAAACCGGCGGCAGGCAGCACCGAGAAGGTGATATTCTGCATCGACTTGGCCGCCATGCTGCCCACATAGTTGGACAGGCTGCCGCCGCCCAGCGAGATATTCTCCGGCAGGGTCAGCGAGACGATGACGTCGTTCAGTGCCTCGTTGCCGTCGGTGGCGTACAGGCCCAGCGAGAGGGTAAAGGCGGTGCCCGCCGTTACGGCGTCACCATAATTGGAGGTGCGGACGATGAGGTTCGGTGTGGTGGCCTGGTCTTTGTCCACGCACTGGCCCAGCGTTACGCTGAACTGCTGCAGCGGCTTGCTGGTATCCAGATAGCTGAGGTTGATGGGCAGGGTATTGCCGCCGCCGTTGTAGATGACATCGCGGAACAACAGCACATAACTGTAATAATTGTACTGGGGGTCCTTGCGGGTCTGGTCAGGGTCGTCGTTGCTTTCAAACAGCTGACCAATTTCGCCGGTGCCGGTGTAAGTAAAGATGGAAGAATTGATGCGGGCCACAATGTCTTCGGCCTTTACGGCATACCGGGCCGAGGAATGGTCCACCACCTGCAGCACGATGTTGACCTGATCGCCCACGTTTAGCGTGGTGATCTCGCCGCCTGCGGGGGTGGTCACGGTGTAGCCGGTGACATAAACACCCTGGTTGTCTGTGGTCACGGTCGAAGTATTGCCGCCGTTGTTGATGCCGGAATCAGGGTTACTGTCGTCCGCCCAGACAGACAGGCAGAGCGCTGCCGCCAGCGTAAGTACAATCAACAGGGAAAATAAGCGTTTCAAGGTAAAACCTCCATATATCAGTTACTTTTTTCTTTTGCCGCGTCGCCTCCGATGGACATATCGCCCTGCAGGTCGGCAAACAGTCCTTCGCGGTTGCGGGTTTTGGTGGCCTCGTCCTGCACCACGTTGGAGCAGACTTTACCGTCCAAAATGGTCACGACCCGGTCCGCACATTCGGCCAGTTCCGGCTCGTGGGTGACCATGACGAAAGTGACCTGCTGGTTCTTGGTCAGCTCCAGCATGCGGTACAATACCTGCTTACTGGTTTTGGAGTCCAGGTTGCCGGTAGGTTCATCAGCAAAAATGACCTTGGGATTGCTGACAAAGGCACGGGCGATGCCCACACGCTGCTGCTGGCCGCCGCTCATCTCAGTGGGCAGGTGGTTGGCGCGGCCAAGCAGGCCCATGCTTTTCAGTTCCTTGCGGGCCAGCTTTAGGCGGGTCTTTTTGTCGATACCCTTAAACATTAACGGTAATGCGACATTTTCTGCGGCGGTCATCGTGGGCAGCAGGTTGTAGCTCTGGAAGATGAACCCCAGATGCTGCTGCCGGAACTGCGCCAATTCGGTTTCGTTCATGGCGCTGATCTCGTGTTTGCCAATGAAAACTTTGCCGCGGGTAGGCTTTTCCAACCCGGCCAGCTGGTTCAGCAGGGTAGACTTACCGCTGCCGGATTGGCCGACGATGCAGCAAAATTCGCCTTTTTCGATCGCAAGGTCTACGTCATTCAGCGCTACAACGCGCTCTTTTCCAACAGCGTAGACTTTGCGCAGTTTTTCGGTTCGTATGATGGGTGCCAAAGATTCGCCCCCTTTTCGTAAGATGTGTCTATTTTACCATAAAACGTAAAAAATAGGAAGATAGCGAGATGTAAAAATTTGAAATATGGACCCGTTTCTTATATAATAATAGGAAAAAGAGGGGAGAGTGTTACCGTGGAGACTATCATCCGTCCTATTGCTCATATAAAAAGTGACTTTACCGATAAATTTGGCATCCCGCGGCAAAGCGGCCTGGTGCCGGAGCTGACCGCCCGCATCGTGTTTGAACCGGAATATCGCGACCCCAACGCGCTGGTGGGGTTGGAAGGCTACAGCCATCTGTGGCTGATCTGGCAGTTTTCGACGGTGGCGGCCGAGTATGCCGCAGGCAAAAGCTGGCGGCCCACCGTGCGCCCGCCCCGGCTGGGTGGAAACGCCCGGCGCGGTGTGTTTGCCACCCGCAGCCCTTACCGGCCCAATGCGCTGGGTCTTTCCTGCGTGGAGCTGTCGGGCATCGAGAACGGCGACATTCTGGTAAAAGGGGTCGACCTTTTGGACGGCACGCCGATCTTTGACATCAAGCCCTACCTGCCTTACGTGGATGCCCACCCCGAAGCCCGCGGCGGCTTTACCGAGCAGACAGCTGCTTACGCGCTGGAAGTACAGTGCCCGCAGCCACTTTTGGACAAACTGCCGGAAAATAAGCGGGCCGCTTTGTTAGGTGTGCTGAAAAACGATCCACGCCCGGCCTACCAGCATGACCCGGACCGTGTATATGCCATGGATTTTGGCGGTTACCGGGTGCAGTTTCAGGTCGGTGAGTCTATGTTAACTGTCATTGACATTCAAAAATAAGCATACTTACGATTGATAAAAATATAACAGTCCAGAAAATGTCCCTGCAAAAAGGGTAAAAAAACTGCCATTTGGTGAAAATGGTCAAAATGTACACATCGGACAAAAAAATCTGTGCAATATTCTAAATAAAACCCCTTTACGAATGGGGGCGTTTTTTGGTACAATAAAGCTATGCAAAAGCGTTTATCTATCAGTGCGCCCGGAGCAAACTACAGGCCGCCAAACAGATAAACGTGGGCCCGTGCGGCATGACACCCGCGCGGAAATGCAATACACTCTAATGAAAACGGAGGAAGAAAAATGCCCAGAGCAAAACAGTCTATGGACGGCAATACCGCTGCGGCGCATGTAGCTTATGCATTCACCGATGTGGCTGCCATCTACCCCATCACCCCCTCCAGCCCCATGGCCGACACTGTTGACCAGTGGAGCGCTGCCGGTCTGAAGAACATCTTCGGCAACCAGGTCAAGGTTGTTGAAATGGAGTCCGAGGCCGGTGCTGCCGGTGCCGTGCACGGTTCTCTCGGTACTGGTGCTATCACCACCACCTTCACCGCCTCTCAGGGCCTGCTGCTGATGATCCCCAACATGTACAAGATCGCAGCCGAGCAGCTGCCCTGCGTCTTCGACGTGTCTGCCCGTACCGTTGCTACCCAGTCCCTGAACATCTTCGGTGACCACAGCGACGTTATGGCTGTTCGTCAGACCGGCTTCGCTATGCTGGCTGAGAGCAACCCGCAGGAAGTTATGGACCTGTCTCCCGTGGCTCATCTGTCTGCCATCGAGGGTCACGTTCCCTTCGTGAACTTCTTCGACGGTTTCCGTACTTCTCACGAGATCCAGAAGATCGAGAAGTGGGACTACGCCGATCTGAAGGAAATGTGCAACATGGAGGCTGTCGAGGAATTCCGTGCTAAGGCCCTGAACCCCGAACACCCCAAGATGCGCGGTTCTCACGAGAACGGCGACGTCTTCTTCCAGCATCGTGAGGCTTGCAACCCCGCTTACGAGGCCCTGCCCGCTGTTGTTGAGAAGTACATGGCCAAGATCAACGAGAAGCTGGGCACCAACTACGACCTGTTCAACTACTACGGCGCTGAGGATGCTGACCGCGTCATCATCGCCATGGGCTCCATCTGCGACGTTGCAGAGGAAGTTGTTGACTACCTGACCGCTAAGGGCGAGAAGGTCGGCCTGGTTCTGGTCCGCCTGTATCGTCCCTGGGTTTCTTCCGCTCTGCTGAAGGTCCTGCCCAAGACGGTCAAGAAGATCGCTGTTCTGGACCGCACCAAGGAGCCCGGCTCCCTGGGCGAGCCCCTGTACCTGGATGTTGCCACCACCCTGCGTGAGGCTGGCATGAACGATGTCGTTCTGACCGGCGGCCGTTACGGCCTGGGCTCCAAGGATACCCCGCCGTCCTCTGTCTTCGCTATCTACACCGAGCTGGAGAAGGACGCTCCGAAGCCCCGCTTCACCATCGGTATCACCGACGATGTGACCAACCTCAGCCTGCCTGAGGTCAAGCCCGCTCCCATCACCTCCGCCCCCGGCACCAAGGAGTGCAAGTTCTGGGGTCTCGGCGGCGACGGTACTGTCGGTGCTAACAAGAACTCCACCAAGATCATCGGCGACCATACTGACAAGTACATTCAGGCTTACTTCCAGTATGACTCCAAGAAGACCGGTGGCGTTACCATCAGCCATCTGCGTTTCGGCGACAAGCCCATCCGCAGCCCCTACTACATCAACCAGGCTGACTTCGTGGCTTGCCACAACCCCGCTTACATCCACATGGGTATGAAGATGGTCCAGGATGTCAAGCCGGGCGGCGTCTTCATGATCAACTGCCAGTGGACCGATGAGGAGCTGGACGAGCATCTGAACGCTGCTGATAAGAAGTACATTGCTGACAACAACATTCAGCTGTACACCATCAACGCCATTGATAAGGCTATCGAGATCGGTATGGGCAAGCGCACCAATACCATCCTGCAGTCTGCCTTCTTCAAGCTGGCTGACGTCATGCCCATCGACGATGCTGTCGAGTACATGAAGGCCGCTGCCAAGAAGAGCTATGGCAAGAAGGGCGACGCTGTCGTCCAGATGAACTGGAAGGCTATCGACGCCGGCCTGGACGCTGTCCATAAGGTCGAGGTCCCCGCCTCCTGGTCCAACCCCGCTGCTGATCCGGCTCCGAAGGCCCTGAAGGGACCCGACGCCCTGGTCAAGCAGATCCGCGATGTCATGGAGCCCATCGCCCGTATGGACGGCGACAGCCTGCCTGTTTCTGCCTTCGAGGGCAACGTCAACGGCGAGTGGGAGCAGGGTGCTTCTGCTTACGAGAAGCGCGGCACCGCTGTTATGGTTCCCGAGTGGGATGCTGAGAAGTGCATCCAGTGCAACCAGTGTGCATTCGTTTGCTCTCATGCTACCATCCGTCCGTTCTGCCTGACCGCTGATGAGGCCGCCAACGCTCCCGAGAGCACCAAGCTGGCTGACACCAAGCCCAAGGCAAGCGAGTACAAGTTCACCATGGCTGTTTCTCCTCTGGACTGCATGGGCTGCGGCGAGTGCGTCACCGTCTGCCCCACCAAGGCCATCGAGATGAAGCCGCAGGAGAGCCAGTCCGCTCAGCAGGCTGCTTTCGACTACTGCGTCGAGAACATCCGCAAGAAGGACAACGTCCCCGGTGTTGTTTCCGAGGTTTCCGTCAAGGGTTCTCAGTTCAACCAGCCGCTGCTTGAGTTCTCTGGCTCCTGCGCAGGCTGCGCCGAGACCTCTTATGCCCGCCTGATCACCCAGCTGTTCGGCGAGAAGATGTTCATCTCCAACGCCACCGGCTGCTCCTCTATCTGGGGTGGTACCGCTTCTATCAGCCCGTACACCACCAACAAAGAGTCTGGCCACGGCCCCGCCTGGATCAACTCTCTGTTCGAGGACAACGCTGAGCACGGCCTGGGCATGCAGATCGGTTATGAGACCGTCCGCGCCAACCTTATCACCAAGGTTGAGGCCCTGAAGGGTAAGAATGCTGACCTGGATGCTGCCATTGACAACTTCCTGGCCACCAAGAACAACACCAAGGCCAACGACGCTCCTGCAAAGGCTCTGGTCGCAGCACTCGAGGCTGACGGCAGCGCCGAGGCTGCTGAGATCCTGAAGGATAAGCAGTACCTGGCTAAGAAGAGCTTCTGGATCTTCGGCGGCGACGGCTGGGCATACGACATTGGTTACGGCGGTCTGGATCACGTCCTGGCTTCCGGCCACGATGTCAACGTTATGGTCTTCGACACCGAGATGTACTCCAACACCGGCGGACAGGCTTCCAAGGCCTCCAACATCGGTGAGGTCTGCCAGTTCGCTGCTGCCGGTAAGGAAATCAGCAAGAAGTCTCTGGCTGAGATCTGCATGACCTACGGCTACATCTATGTTGCTCAGATTGCTCTGGGCGCCAACATGGCTCAGGCTGTCAAGGTCATCGCTGAGGCCGAGGCTTATCCCGGCCCGTCTCTGATCATCGGCTACGCTCCCTGCGAGCTGCACGGTGTTAAGGGCGGCATGACCAACTGCCAGAACGAGATGAAGAAGGCAGTTGCTGCTGGTTACTGGAACCTGTTCTCCTTCAACCCCGCTGCTAAGGCAGAGGGTAAGAACCCGTTCACCCTGACCTCCAAGGCTGGCGATATGTCCAAGTATCAGGAGTTCCTGGCTAACGAGACTCGTTACAGCCGTCTGGCACGCGCCTTCCCGGATCGTGCTAAGGAGCTGTTCGAGAAGAACCAGGAAGTTGCCGATGCTCGTTACACCCACCTGACCAAGCTGGTCGACCTGTACAAGTAATCTTGCATAGGCACCGCCTAACGGCATAAAAAAGTTCCCACCTGCGCTGAGCAGGTGGGAACTTTTTGTTGTGATGGGGTGAAGTTTCCCGTTCTTTCTTTACAAAGAAAAAACCAAAAAAATTATAAACAAAAGTGGGAGGTATGGCCGCAGGCCATACCTCCCGTTTTTAATTAAAAATTCTTTTGGTCCTTTTCTTATAAGAAAAGGATAGAGAACCTCATCCCATTACGCCAGCACAAAAGTCTGCAGTGCCCAAATTCCCAGGACAACGATGCCCAGGGCGATGCGGTACCAGCCGAAGGCGGTGAAGGTGTGCTTCTTGACGTAGTTCATCAGGAAGCGGATGGCCAGCATGGAGACTACGAAAGCCACAATGCAGCCTATCAGCAGGGCCGAGATCTCGGCCAGGGTGAACACGCCGCCTTTGGCCAGGAACTTGACCAGCTTGAGGCCGGAAGCACCCGCCATAACGGGAATGGCCAGGAAGAAGGTGAACTGGGAAGCAGCCGGGCGGCTCATACCGCAAAGCAGACCGCCAATGATGGTGGAACCGCTGCGGGAAGTGCCTGGAATCAGAGCCAGAACCTGCCAGGCACCCACGATGAGGGCCTGCTTGTAGGTGATGCGGCTCAGTTTGGTAGTGGTGGGCACGCGGGGGCGGCGCTCAATGAGGATAAACGCGATACCGTAGATGATGAGCATCAGGGCCACGGTAATGCTGTTGTACAGATGAGCATCCAGCCAATCATCCAGCAGCAGGCCCAGAACCGCAGCCGGGACGCAGGCTACAATGATCTTGCACCACAGACGCACCACTGGCCAGCGGAAATGCCGGGAAAAACCGGAATCCCGGCCATTGTCGGCGCAGAACGGCCACAGCTTTTTGAAATAGAGAACGACGACCGCCAGAATCGCGCCCAGCTGGATGACCACGCGGAACATCTCCATAAACTCGGCGCTGAAACTGAATTTAAGAACCTGCTCCGCTAGGATCATGTGGCCGGTACTGGAAATCGGCAGCCATTCGGTAACGCCCTCGATGATGCCATACGCCACCGAGCGCAGAAGATTTAGGAAAAATTCCATTGGGGTAAAGCCTCCTTTATAATAAGTATATCATACCATAAAATGTCGAAAGTGACACAGGTTTTCGAGAATTTTACAAGGAATTTCCGGGCTTGAGGGTAAATTGGACAAATTCGCCTTGCTGTTTTTGGCAAATGCAACTATAATAAGAAAGAACATGAGAATTTTGAGGTGAATGGAATGTTTAAAACCGTACTGTTTGACCTGGACGGCACCTTGCTGAATACCATCGACGACCTGGCTGATTCCGCCAACCGCGTGTGCAAAGCCCACGGCTGGCCGGAATATGACACCGCACAATATAAATACTTCGTCGGTAACGGCATCCCCAAACTGGTGGAGCGGTTCAGCCCCGAGGATCAGCGCGACCCAGAAACGCTGCAAAAAACGCTGGCCGAATTTGATACAGTATATGGCGCCCACATGCACGATAAAACCGCCCCGTACCCCGGTATGCCGGAATTGTTGGAAAAATTGCAAAAAAACGGCGTAAAGATGGCAGTTTTCTCAAATAAAGCCGATGAATTCGCCCGCGCCGTGGTGGCACGGTACTTCGACAGCAGCCTGTTTGAGATTGTGCGCGGCGCACTGCCCGATGTGCCCACCAAACCCGCACCCCAGGGCACCTGCGCCCTGATGCAAAAACTGGGCGTGACGGCCGGGAGCGGGGAAGTGCTCTACGTCGGCGACAGCAACGTGGATGTGGCAACGGCCCATAACGCCGGGCTGCCCTGCTGCGGCGTGCTATGGGGCTTCCGCACTCAAGAGGAATTGCAGCAGGCCGGGGCCGAGTACCTGGCCGCGACCATGCAAGACTTGGAAAAGGTGATTTTGCAGTAAAAATCAAAAAAACGGGATTCGCAGGAAGAACGGATTTTCGCAAAGGAGTGTTGGTATTATGATCGCACAGCATTATAAAGACATGCTGGGGGCAAAATCGGTCATCCGCCAGATCTCGGAGTGGAGCACCGCCCGTGGCGCAGAGATCGGATACGAGAATGTGTTCGATTATTCGCTGGGCAACCCCTCGGTGCCCGCACCGCAAAAATTTACCGATGTTTGCCTGGATCTGCTGGAGCATGTGGACCCGGTCACGCTGCACGGCTACACGCCCACGCTGACCCTGCCCGACGTGCGCGCCAAGGTGGCCGAAAGCCTGAACCGCCGCTTTGGCATGGACTACACCGGCGACCATATCTTTATGACCACCGGCGCAGCCGGCGCGCTGGCCCATGCGGTGCGCTGCATTGCTGTGCCGGGGCAGAACATCGTCACTTTTGCGCCGTTCTTCCCGGAGTATAAGCCCTATGTGGAGGGTGCAGGCCTGACCCTGCGCGTGGCCCCGCCCCGCTGCGAGGATTTCCAGGTCAACTTTGACGTGCTGGACAGCCTGGTGGACGAGAACACCGCCGCCATACTCATCAACTCGCCCAATAACCCCAGCGGCACGGCCTACAGCGCCGAGACGCTGACTAAGCTGGCCGCTTACCTGAAGAAAAAGAGCGCCGAGTATGGGCACCATATCTTCCTGATCTCGGATGAGCCCTACCGCGAAATCGCCTTTGGCGGCAAGACCATCCCGTACCCCGCTAAATTTTACGATGATACGCTGACCTGCTACTCCTTCTCCAAGAGTCTGAGTGTGCCGGGCGAGCGTATCGGCTATGTGGCGGCCAACCCCCGCTGCGAGGATGCCGCCTACATCGTGCCGATGTGCGGCCAGATCTCCCGCGGCACCGGCCATAACTGCCCGTCGGGCCTGTTCCAGCGCGCCGTGGCCGAATGTCTGGAGGAGACCAGCGACCTGTCTGTCTACGAGACGAACATGGAGCTGATCTACGATGAGCTGAAAGCCCTGGGCTTTACGGTCTGCAAGCCGGACGGCACCTTTTACATCTTCCCGAAAGCGCTGGAGAAGGACGCCAAAGTCTTCTGCCAGAAAGCCATGAAATATGACCTGGCGCTGGTACCGGGCGACAGCTTCGGCTGCCCGGGCTACTTCCGCATGGCCTACTGCATCGAGACCGAAAAGGTCCGCCGCAGCTTTGTGGCCTTTGAAAAATTCGTAAGCACCGAGTACGGTGTAACAAAACAACATTGAGGAGAAACTATGACGATTGTGCGCCGTATTTTGCCGGTACTGCTGGCGGCTGTGCTGCTTTCTGCCTGCGGAGAAACTAAGGATGTGCTCCCGGAAATCGAGCAGGAAGTTAAGCAGGAAGTGGAGACCGTGTTGGAGGAAGTAGAACCCACGCCGGAACCCACCCAGACGCCCGAGGAGGCCAAGACCATGGCATCGACGGCCAGCAACGCCACCAAGGATGCCCCGCAGGTCACCGACCCTTCCACCTGGAACGACGCCGGCAAAACCATCATGGAGGCGCTGGAAAAGCAGTATGCCCCCTACGGCATGACCCTGCAGGCAAACGAGGGCACACCGTACTTCCTGGCCGTGAACCGCGATGCCAACGTGGTGACGGTCTACACCGCCGACGAGGACGGCCGCTACACGGTGCCCTTTATGGCCATGGTGTGCAGCGGCGGCGTGGACACCCCGCTGGGCTACTATGCCACGCCGGTGGATTACGATTGGCGGCTGCTGATGGGCCCCAGCTATGGGCAGTACGCCACACGTATTTTTGACTCCTACCTGTTCCACAGCGTGCCCTACTATAGCCAGCACAAGGACGACATCGAGTACGATGAGTACAACCTGCTGGGTACCTCGGCCAGCCTGGGCTGCATCCGGCTGGAAGTGGTGGATGTCAAGTGGATCTACGATAATTGCCCACTGGGCACGCCGGTGCTGATCTACGCCGACGCCGAGAACCCCGGCCCCATGGGCAAGCCCGGCACCATCTACACCGACCCCGCCGATACCGAGAAGCGTGGCTGGGACCCCACCGACCCTGACCCGGCCAACCCCTGGGATGATGCCTTTGAGACCGGCACCACCATCCGCAGCCAGGCGGCCTGGGACCAGTGGGAGGAGCAGCACGAAAGCTGGAAATCCAGCCTGACCCCCACCGACCTGCAGGGCTGGAGCACTGATTCCAGCGTTGTGGGCACCCGCGGCTAAACCCTTACGCAAACATGAACAAAAGAGCCTGTCCTTTTCAATAAGGACAGGCTCTTATCATTTGCTGCGGGAAGTGTAAAGGTCACAGGTCAGCATTTTCTTCTGCGTCATGAACAAAGCGCCAAAGCTCGCCAATCGTGAAATCAACGCTCAAATCACTTTCATCGATTTCGGTGCCCACGGCTTCGCCCAGCCCCCAGGCCAACTCGACCATATCCTCATGGTCGGCGCCCAAATCGGCCAGCGTTACACCGCGTTCCAGCTCGGATGTGTCGCAGCTGAACTGCTCTGCCAGCAGTTCCTGCAAGTCTTCAAAAGTCACTCTTGTATTGCCCCCTCTCACTGGCAGGTTTTCTTTAATGATACAGGGCAGGACGGCGTTCGTCAAGCAAAAATTGAACAAAAACCATCCAAATTTATAGGCTGTTGTTTGTAGAATCTGCCGGTGTGGCGGCAGGCAATTGCGGCTGTGCGTTCAAAATCCGCATAAACTCCTCGCCGGAGATGGTCTCTTTTTCGTACAGGTACTGGGCAATCTCGTCCAGCTTGCGGCGGTTGTCGGCCAGCAGCTTGTAGGCCTTCTTGTGCTGCTCCTGCACGATCTCCACCACCTTGGCGTCCACGCGGCTGGCGGTCTGCTCGCTGCAGGCCAGGCTGGCGTCGCCGCCCAGATAGGCGTTGTTCATGGTCTCCAGGGCGACCATGTCAAAGTCCTCGGTCATGCCGTAGCGGGTGATCAGGGCACGGGCCATCTTGGTGGCCTGCTCAATATCGTTGGAGGCACCGGTGGTGATGGAGTGGAAGATCAGCTCCTCGGCCGCGCGGCCGCCGGTGAAGGTGGCAATCTTATTCAATATCTCTTCCTTGGTCATCAGGGTGTGGTCGCCGTCCTCCACCTGCATGGTGAAGCCCAGCGCACCCGACGTGCGGGGCACGATGGTGATCTTCTGTACCGGCGCACTGTGGGATTGCAGCGCCGCCACCAGTGCGTGGCCGACCTCGTGGTACGCCACGATGCACTTTTCCTTGTCGTTCAGGATCTTGTTCTTCTTCTGCGCACCGGCCAGGATGGTGTCCACGGCCTCCTGCAGGTCGTACTGGGTCACGGCCTTGCGGTGGTGGCGTACGGCGCACAGCGCGGCTTCGTTGATGATGTTGGCCAGCTCAGCGCCGGAAGCACCGGGGGTCATGCGGGCCACAACGGGAAAGTCGCAGTCGGGACCAATCTTGACCTTTTTGGCGTGCAGGCGCAGGATGCTCTCGCGGCCTTTCAGGTCAGGCAGCTCCACGGGTACGCGACGGTCAAAACGGCCGGGGCGGGTCAGGGCCGGGTCCAGGGATTCCGGCCGGTTGGTGGCGGCCAGAATCACAACGCCCTTGGTGGCGTCGAAGCCGTCCATCTCGGTCAGCAGCTGGTTCAGGGTCTGCTCGCGCTCGTCGTTGCCGCCCAGGCCGCTGGCACCATCACGCTTTTTGCCGATGGTATCGATCTCATCGATAAACACGATGCAGGGCGCTTTTTCGCCCGCCTGTTTGAACAGGTCACGCACCTTGGAGGCACCCATGCCCACGAACATCTCCACAAACTCACTGCCGGCGATGGAGAAGAAGGGCACGCCGGCCTCGCCAGCCACAGCGCGGGCCAGCAGCGTTTTGCCGGTACCCGGAGGGCCTACCAGCAGCACGCCCTTGGGCATTTTGGCGCCGATGTCCTCGTACTTTTGGGGGTTGTTTAAAAAGTCGACGATTTCCTGCAGGCTCTCCTTGGCTTCGTCCTCACCGGCCACGTCGTTGAACTTGATGCCGGTCTTGTCGTCCACCACGTACTGTTTGGCGCCGGACTTGCCACCGCCGAACAGCATCGAGTTAGCGCCGCCCATGTTCTGCATTTTTTTGCCGATGTAGCGGTTCAGCCACCAGAACAGCAGGATCATCGGAAGCAGCGAGATGGCCAGGTTCAGCAGGCTGTCCCAGATGGTAGGACTTTGGTAGACAGTGCCAAACTCGACCCCTGCATCCTCCAGCCGGGTGACCAGGTTGTTATCCTGGGCGATGGCGTTGGTCTTGTAGGAGTTATTCTCGTTATCCACAAAGTAGATCTGCTGATCTTCGATCTGGACGGTGGAAAGCTGCTTGTTCTCCAGCATCTGCAGGAAGGTGCTGTAGTTCACGCTTTTGACTTTGGCCTGCATCATGGCTGGGAACAGGAACAGGTTGCAGGCAAACAAAATCGCGATAATAACGGCATAACCAATCCAAAGTTTCTTTTTAGGGTCCTTTGGCGGTGTGGTCTCTTTCATAGGGGTTCCTCCTTTTCTTGTACATTCTATAGCATGGACTAAAATTTTGAACGGTGTATGAATGGACTTTGAAATATTAGCAAAAAGTGCAAAAATCCCTTTGTTTTGCGGAAAATGAGCCATTAGACAGATGGTGAAAATCTGTTACAATTTATTTACAACTATGAGTTTTAAACAGTTTCGACCGGGTTTTCAACAAGAATCCATTCTTTTACACATTGGAAATGTGGAAAACTATGTTGAAAATGTTGAAAACACGGTTGAATCCTGTGGAAACAACAAAAAACTGCTGGTACAACGAACCTTTTATTCCGTGGAAAACTTTGCAAAACTCGCCGCAACGCTCGGAATCAGCAGGGGAAAAGTCCATCCCCCTTGTGGAAAACCTGGTAGTGATTTCTACAGGAAAAAGGTGTAATTTTGGCTATTGTACGATATAACGTAAAATACAAGTTTTCAACACGGTTGGGGAAAACTATGTTGAAAAGTGTAGGAAACCCGGGGGAAAAGGCCCAAATAATCAACAAATGGCTGGGAAAAATAAAAAAATGGCCGGAATTGTAACAAATCCGAAACATCTGTCGTTATTATATATAGTAAATAACAACGAAAGGAAACAGCCATGACGAAAGATATGATCGTAAAAGCGGCTAAGGAGGCAGCGGCCCGGCGCAATGAGGTGTTTGCCCTCAATGACCTGCGGGTAGATTTGACCGTCCGCCGCGTGTGGAAAAACGGCAAGCCTGTGCGGCTGACCCCGCGGGAATATGCCCTGCTGGAGATGCTGATCCGCAAGCGCGACCTGGCGCTGACCCGCGGCGAACTGCTGACCACGGCCTGGGGCTACGAGTATGTGGGCGCCAGCCGCACGGTGGATGTACATATCAACCGTCTGCGCACCAAGCTGGGCCTGGATAAGGAGATACAGACCGTGTTTAAGGTCGGCTACCGGCTGAACACCCACCCGGGTTGCTGAGTTTAGTCGCCGCGCCAGATTTGCGCCACGCTGTCCTGCTCGGCCGCGGCCAGGGTGGGATAGGCGGTGTTGTTAAATAGAGAATCGTAACGGTACAGCCCAATGTAATCGATGCCAAGTGTGTTCAGTGCGGCCAGTTGGTCGGCCAGGCTGTGGCCGGTCGACCATTCACCGGGGGTGTCACTGCCGTCGCCATCGCCGATGCGGTAGGCCCCCAGCCCGACGGCCAGGGTAACGTCCTCGGCCCGGGGCAGGGCTGCCCACCGCGCGGCCAGCTGGCACAGGCTTTGGGCTGTGCTGCCGTTTTTGGTGTAGTTTTGCCCCCAATACAGCTGGGGCATCAGATAGTCCACATAGCCGCCCTGTGCCAGCCATAGGGCGGCATCACTGTATTGGTCGGCGTAGCTGCGGTCCGGGTCACCAATGGGTGCGACGCCGAACCGTACACCGTATTGGTGGGCGGTTCGGTAGCACAGGGCCATCAGGGCGTTGACATTTTGCCGCCGCCAATCGTCCAGCGAAAGAGCTGTGCCTGCGGCAGCGTAGTCGTCAGCGTCAAAGGCGGGGTCGGTGGTGGGGTAAAAGTAGTCGTCAAAGTGGATGCCGTCTAAGTCATAGTTATGGCACAGCTCGGCGACGGCATCGGAGATGAAAGCGCGGACCTCGGTACTGGCGGGGTTTAGGTATAAGCCGGTGGAGGTGGTTTTGGTCCATTCCGGGTGGAGCAGGGCGGGACTTTGGGCACACAGTAGAGGCATGCTGCCGCTTTGCAGCCGGTAGGGGTTGATCCAGGCTTCCAGCTGCAGGCCGCGGGCGTGGGCCGCCTGCACCAGCAGGGCCAGGGGGTCAAAGCCGGGGCCTTGCCCCTGGGTGCCGGTGCAAAGATGGCTGAAAGGGTAGTAGTCGCTGGGATAGAGGGCATCGCCAAAGGGGCGCACCTGGACCAGTACCACGGTGGCCCCCAGATCAGCGATATTGTCGAACATGGCGGCAATATCTGCTGAAAAGGCCTGCGCGGAGGAAAAGTCTACCTGCTGCCACTCCAGATCTGTCTCTTATACACATCTGACGCTGCC
>ENA-OXQU01000373-OXQU01000373.1-human-gut-metagenome-genome-assembly--contig:-NODE-373-length-15623-cov-9.88823_pt1 | contig 15623 bp, 13 predicted proteins | sample MGYA00249585_ERZ652569 | MGnify/ENA primary metagenome ERZ652569 (study PRJEB26925, sample SAMN05826638) | human gut metagenome | biome: ENVO:2100002; feature: ENVO:00000062; material: ENVO:00002003...
TCCCCCAGCGGGGCCACGCCCGCCTGGGCCAGCACAGTGGCCTCGGTCTGGTTGACCGTCAGGATGCGGGTGCTGCCGCCGTGGGTGTCGGTAACGGTGACAAAATGCAGGGCAGAGGTCGTGAACATGATCACGCCCGCCAGTGCCACCGCGCCGCCCATCAGTGCGCCCCACTTAGGGCCAGCCAGCGCCATGCGGCGGCGGAAATGCTCTTTTGTTTTTACGGATAAAGGCATAAGGGCTCCTTTTGCACAAAAAGGCGCCGGCCCCGCAAAGGACCGACGCCGGAAATGCTGGTTATTTGCTGCCGCGCGGGACAGCGTAGTACAGGATTTCTTGCTTTGCGTTTCGGCTTGAAATAATAACACAAAATCGTGCATTTTGCAAGTCTTTTGACAAAACAGCCGCACATGTTACAAAAATGTGCGTCATCCCGGGCCGCTTTTGTGCTTGTTGCCCAGCCTTACGCGGGGCCGTGCTGTAGCACAGCCAGACTGCGCCGACTTCCTCCCCGTTGCCGTAGGCCTGGGCAATATCGATCGTCGGTAGCCGACGTTGATAGCGTTTCCTGCATATTTTATGTCATTTTTTCAGGCGGCAAGCGCAGCAAGGATATATAGCAGCCCGATGTGCGTCGGGTAAAAGATCCAGCTTTCACCCCGTTTCTTTCATTATATCAGAAACGGGGGTGATTTTGTGGTTTTTTGACAGGCTGAGGAAGGCTCCGGCGCTTTTAGCACCGGAGCCTTCCTTGAGTCTTACTTCGCAAGTACAACGGAAATTTTGATCTCCTTTTCCGCCTCGCTCAGGTCGAACGCGCCGCCGTCCGCGACGCTCACACGCAGCTCATACAGTGTGCCGTCGGCCAGGGTATCCACGCCAGTCCCGGCTTCATCCGTGATCGTCCACAGCTCTTTGCTGACCTCCGCCAGCTTTCCGTCTGCACCGTAGGCATAGAGCTTCAAATCAGCGGCGCTTCCGGAAAGATTGTTCATTCGGAACGAGACCGTCGTGTTGGGGTGGACGTTTTCGACCGTCACAGTATTGCGCCAGCTCGCGACCGTACCTTCACCGCCGGCCTGCTCAAACTGTTCCTGTGTCAGTACGTTCCGCGCGGCCTTATCGAGATCGACCTCTCGGTACGGCATTTCGGGCAGATAGACGAAGCGATCCTGTAATCTGAGCAGCTCCAGATAGCCCGTCGGGCAGTAGAGCGCGTTGCCGCTGTTTCCGGCATACATACCGATAGCCATGTTATTGTAGCCATATTTGTTGGAGACGTCCATGGTGAATACCGTCTCGCCGGTGGCAAAGTCCAGAATGATGTACTGCCACATGCCGCTTTCCATATCCTGCACATAGCCGTAGATATAGCCCGTCGCGGTGGAGAGCTTGAGAATCGATGTGTCGCTCAGGTCATTTCGAGACCAGATGCTCTTCATCTCATAGCCGCTATCGGTTTTCACGGTGTCCACGCGCTCGACGCCGGGCGCGATCATGCAGTTGCCCTTTGTCAGCCAGTTTGTGTCATAGATGTTGGCATAGCTCTGGATGGAAGAGTCACTGTTGGGATCGGCAAGGCCTGCGCTGCCTGCGCCGAACCAGTTGCACACGATAGTGCTGACGGTGCCCTCACTGTCGTCATAGACGATGGCAGAGTTTTCAATCGCCACCTGATAGCCCTCGGGCAGATCATCCAGCACCGGCATGCTTGCAACGATCTCACCGGTCTTCATATCGAGCGCCAGCAGCTTGACTGGATCCGCGTTGTCGGTGAACATCACAAGATCCGGCGTCAGCGACGGGGAGCAGCCGCCGCCCCAGGCAAGACCGCCGCCGGTGGTCTTGTCGTTTTCGCCGCTGACCTTCGCGCCGACGCTCTCATACGGTGTGCACCAGACAGCCTCGACACCGTTATTGGCACGCAGCAGATAGCAGTTCTGGTTTGTCAGGATGACCGCGCCGTCCTTGGAGGCGGCAATCCCGTTTTCCGCGCCCTCGCCAAGCGCCAGCCCGTAGACGAAGACGGCCTTCGAAAGGTCAGCCTGCTCTCCGTTTAAGATCGCCTCGATCGCCGAGTGGGCGATGTAGCCGAGCACGCCCTGCTGCTGGCGCTCCGGGTAGATGCGGAAGCCGCCGGTTGCAAACCAGAGGTTTCCTTCATAATCAAACACTACGGACAGCAGGTTCTGCTCCAGCGTCTTGCCAAGTGCAGCCTCTGCGGCAGCCTTGATGTCAATGTCCAGCACCTTTTCAAATTCAGGCAGGACGTTTCCTGCTTCATCGGTTGCCCGCAGCATCAGCACATGGTTGTTGCTGGTGGGGCAGACGATGCGGTTTTCCGAGTCCAGGAACGTATAGGAGCTCTGGATGACGTAACCGCCGCCGTCATGCTGCTTTGGAGAGAAATAGCCCAACGTCGTGGTTTCCTCCGCGTTCAGATCGCGGATGGCGATGCCGCCGAGCAGCGGAACGACTGCGTGGCCATAGCTGTCAAAGTAAATGGCAGGCGAAGCGTTCGCGTTGGTTCTTTCATAGGAAACATTGATCTCCGGATAGATGCCAAGCGGCAGGACTTCATCCGTAGAGTCGGTATTGTAGCCGTCGTGGTGAATGTTGGCGTCGCTCTTTGCCATATAAGGGTTTTCGTCAACACGTTTGGCATTCATGGCCTTTACCGGCAGGGCAGCGCTTACCGCGGAGTCTGTATCCGATGCAGGCATGTCGGAAGACTGCTTCGCACCGCAGGCCGCCAATGTCAGGCACAACACACCGGCCAGCAGAAGGGTTGGTACAGAACATTGTAACTTTTTCTTTTTCATTGATTTCCTCCATTTTTGTGCTTGTTGTCTCGGTTTGGTTCGATGCCCGTTTATTCAATCCAGGCATTCAGTCCTTGCCGGAATGCTTCTTCGGAAACCGGCTTCATCAGGAAATAGTCGGCCCGCAGCCGGAAGGCGTGAAGAGAGAAATCCAGGTCACTGCACCAGATCATCCGGCACGCGGGGCATAAGGAACGAAGGTGCTCCGCCGCATTCAACCCGGCCACCCCGGAAAGTGCAATGACGGCATTGGTCGGAGCATCTTTCTGCGCCGTTTCAAAAAAACGTTCCTGATCGTCATATTGCATGACCTGCGGAAACAGCCCCTTCGCTTCACAAAACCGGGTAATTTGCTCGGCGTAGCGCTGCCGCTCTGCTTCCTGTTCTGCCAGCACGGCGATACGATACACAGATCTCCCTCCTTCCTTCATCCGATTTGGCATCTTGCTTGCACTCAGTATAAAAAGGCCATTCGGTTTTTTCAAGCGCCGTAGCACGAAAGGGGCGATTTTGGCACGAATTCCGACAGCGGTTCTTTGTCATCCTCGACACGCTGTGATATAATTATCTTGGAATTCAAGCACAAGGAGAGAACCCTGCATGAGAATTGCGATTGTGGATGATCTTGCCGCAGAGCGCACACTGCTGAAAGACCGGCTTGAACGGCAGCTTCAGCGGAGAACTGTGCAGGCGGATATTCTGGAATACGAAAGTAGCGAGACATTTCTGGAAGCGGCAAGGGAAGCGCCCTTTACTGCCGCATTTCTGGATATTTATATGGATGGCATGACGGGCATGGAGGCGTCAAAGAAGCTGCGGGAAACCGACACGGACTGCCTGCTGGTTTTTACCACGACTTCCACCGACCATGCGCTGGAGGGCTTTCAGGTACGGGCGCTGCACTATCTGGTCAAGCCCTTTACCGAAGCGGACATCGACGCACTGACGGACGAGCTGCTTGCCCGCGTACCGCAGCCGGATAAATATATGGAGCTAAAGGTGGAGGGAAGCGAGATCCATCTGCGCTATCAGGACATCGTCTACGCAGAACACTTCGCCCACTTGATCTACGTCCATACGACGGTTCAAAAGACGCTTGCCACGCGCCAACCCTTCAAGACGTTCATCGCCCCACTAAAGGATGACACACGCTTTTTTGTGTGCGGGCGCGGCGTGATCGTGAATCTGGAACACGCGGAGGATCTGGAAGGCGTCGCCTTCCGCATGGCGGACGGAAGCCGCGTGTTTGTCAGTCAGGACCTTCTGAAAAGCGCCCGGCAGGCGCTTATGGAGTTCTTGCTTCAAAGGGGGCGGATGGCATAATGGAGCTGCTGCGTCCAATTCTGGAGCTCGGCGTGGTGATTCCCGGCATGCTGCTTGCCTACTTCCCGGTAAAATCCAGCTTAAAGCAGCCGCTGTCAAAGCTTGTTTTGTGGCTTGCCCCGCTGCTTGCGCTGCTTTGTGCCGCCGGAGGCGTGGTGTGCTATGCGCGCCGCATGCCGACTGCGCCGGTGCTTGCGGGGCTGACCTTGCTCGCAGCCGTGATCTACATAAAAACACTCCGGATCTCGCTTTGGAAATCCGGAACGGTTGCATTATCTGTCTGTGCGGTATTTGCCTGTATCAACAGCCTTTGCCGGGCGATCAACGCCGCTATGCTGGCCGGTTTGCCGCAGGCGCAGGCTGCGCCATGGTTCTGTCTGCGGGCCGTGATTTGCTATCATGCGATCTGCTGGCTATTTGCCGCCATCGCCTATTATCCTGCGACACACAGCGTGCGGAAGATGGTCGAGGACGAAAATTTTGCGCAGACCTGGTATGTGTTCTGGGTGCTGCCGCTGGTATTCATTGCGCTGAATCTGTTTATGATTCCCAAGTATGCGGACACGCTCTATACCGGGCGTGTTTTGCAGGGGTATTTTGTGATCAGCATCGCACTTTTGTTTTTGATGCTTTTCTTCAACGCGATCTTCCTTCTGACGGCGATCAGCATCAACCGGAATGTGAGATTGCAGCAGGAGAACCAGCTGCTTTCCATGCAGCAGCAGCGCTACGAAAGCCTGAAAGCTGCCATTGAGGAAGCACGGCAGGCGCGGCACGATCTGCGCCACCAGCTATGTCAGCTCGCTGCCCTTGCAGAAGAAGGGAATCTTGAAAAGATCAAAGCCTATCTTTCCGGCGCAGTTTCCAGAATCCCGAGTCTGGAGCTGCATTTCTGTGAAAACCGGGCGGCAGACGGCGTGGTCGGGTATTACTGCGCGCTTGCCAAACGGGAGAATATCCCGTATTCCGTGCAGATTGATCTGCCGGAATGTCTTCCTGTAGACGAAATCAATCTGTGTCTGGTTCTTTCCAATCTGCTGGAAAATGCCCTGGAAGCCAGCCTGCGCACTGCGCCTGCCCGTCGTAAAATCAAGCTGACCGCCTATCTGCACAGTGGCAGCCTGGCGCTGATTCAGGTTGAAAACACCTATGACGGAGTCATCCGTGAAAAAGGCGGTGTCTTTCAGTCCTCCAAGCGAAAAGGAGACGGTGTCGGGCTTCAGTCCGTCCGTCACATCGCAGAAAAGTCCGGCGGGGTGAGTACGGTTACCTATCAGGACGGCCTGTTCTGCGCAAAGGTCATGCTTCGTGGATAATCATGCCCGGCCTTTCCAAAAGGGCACGACCACAGATTTCAGCAGTCTCGCTTCCGGCAATCCCTGTATGTACCGGATCGCCGTTTTTGCAAAGACGTTAGATTTCACTGTGTCCCAATCTGCCAGTCTTACTATCTCGGCTGTGCCGTTTTCAAAGTCAAACCGCAGCTCACCCCATTCACCGTCGTTGTCCGCCTGATATTGGTAGACAGCGGCGGCTATTTTTTTGTTCTTCTTGCGGCGCTCGGTCTGTTTCAGCGTCACGGTATGGACTACACTGCTTTCCAGCAGCTTCAGCCGAAGCTTGTCCAGTGTGCGCCGGTAGAATCGCTCCGCACCGCTGGCTGTCGTTCCTTCAAAATCCACCGCTAAATCTTCAAAGTTGGACTGCGTAGCCAAGGGGCTGACGCGCCCGCAGGTCATGCAGATGGCGTTCCGCTTTTCCAGATACCATTGCTCTTTGTAAAATGAAAAAAGCACCCAGTTATTTGTTACTGAGTGCCTGCATTAGAATCGTATTTAATTGTTCAGATTTAATCAGATTATACCAAACTATCCAGCGAAAAATCTGGTGTCTGAGAGTGCCAAAATCGCCCTCAAAAATACCCCCGAAATTGCTCTCTGGTTGTCCTATTTTTTAACCACTAAGGCCGTTTTTTGACCCCATTTTTGCCGGTTGTCCTATATTTAACCACTAAAAATTGGGTGAAAACGGCTCTCGTTTTGCCAAATTTGGTCAAACCATATCAGCCCATTTAGGTATAAGAAAACCCCGGAAAACCTTGATTTTCCGGGGTTTTTGAACCATTTTGATATAGTCTGAGCAGTCGATTAGCGCTTGCTGAACTTACGCGGCGCAGATGATGTGTTATTGATATTTCAGTCTTTGCGTTTTCGGATTGAAATAATAACACAAAATCGTAAGTTTTGCAAGTCTTTTGACAAAATAGCCGCACTTGTAACAAAAATCGACTATGTACCTTGCTTCTTTTGTGCTTCTTACCCATGGCAGCTCAGGGCGATGGAAAGAAGTGTAAAAGTAGTAAGGCTTCTTTTTATTTGAGATGATTTTACTTATGTGCAAGACAAATCTGTGTGCTTCTCTACTTCAATAACTTCTGCCCGGATTGAATGTTCTAAACAACTTGAAACGCCTTGAATATCCGATCCCATAATGACAACTCTGTATTTAGCACGAGATGCAGATAAATACAGCATATTATAGGCAGAGTACATCAAAAAGTGATGCGAAATATCTCCTGTTCCAGCCGTCTGAGGAACACGTCCTTCATCTGCTCCAAGTAGAATTACCGCCTGAAATTCCAAACCGTTAATAGCATATGGTGATGCCAATGTATACTTTTCCATTGACAGTTGACCACTTTGATCAAGCAGATTAAACTTTCTTTTTGTCTTTTCTTCCAACAATTTCATCCCTTCTTCGGAAATAAATTTGTCATCGAAAGAAATCACTGCAATATCTTTTGGTTTACACTGGAGATCTCGCATTAATTCATTAAGCCGATTTGAAAAGTCCGAAATCATAGCATCATCATTAGGATACATATGAAGTTTCGGCACTTGCATTTTTAGTTCTTCTGCGTGATTAAAATGGTACTGCATACCTCCGTAAGGATTGGAAAACGCAGCGCCAAACATCAATGTTCCAGATGCCGCAATCGACGCACAGAAGTCTACAATTGCAGGACTATTTCTAAACAGCGTATGGAGTCGCTGTTCTTTTACTTCTCCAAAATCACCGCGTTCAATATAATCTTTTGATGTATTGCCTCGATCTCCAATAGCTTGGCTGTAGTCTAAAGCAAAACATATCGGAATCTCTTTTGATGAAATATCCTTACTTAAGAAATGGAACACACTTTGCTCATTAAGATTGAATAAATGCATTTCATCCACCATAATGTAGTCGTAGCCATCATTCTGGCGTTTTCTTCTCCAAAATGGTGCATTAAGGTGGGAAATTGCTTCTATTGTCACATCATCAACATCAAAGGTTCCTTGCGATTGTAGCATATTTTGATAATCATTAAACAACGAGAAAACAAGTTCTTTTTCTGACTTTGTTTTGCAAGGAATTCCATTCGGAATTGCTTCAAGTTCTAAGTAATTTTCAATCGTGCAATCAGTTCTTCCCTTTATTTGAACGCTAAATTCGTGTTGGAGCATATTTATTAATGTTGTTCTGTCAGTTATTTCTGCATCAAATAGCGTATACACTTCACTACTTATAAGAGGACGATAGGTTTTAATGCGATTACCTTCTAATGCATTTTTTACCACTTCATCAATCAACATTAACTGATAAGTCTTTGCATCTGTCGCATTGCTTTCAACAATTGATGCATCATCAATATGTGCAAATTCTCGACAGAAAGAAAAAAGTGTAATAAATCGAATTTGTTGTTCCGATGTCGGATTCAAATAGTACTGGCTATTCGGATACACCTCAAAGCATTCTTGATTTCTCTTAGAGGTAGACTCACTGTGTGCGAAAAAAATCATGTGAAAAGGCAGACCCTGCTCATGATGCATTTTCAAAAGCCTGTATGCACGCATTATCAAGGAAACCGTTTTTCCCGTTCCTGCAGCACCATCTACACGCAGTGGTGAATTCAAAGACTCATACTCAACTACCTTCTTCTGTGATTCAGTAAGTTCTTGGAGCTGATGATCATAGGTCCAGTAAATAAAATCTTCTCTTTCAACAGATTTATCTGCCTCTATATGCTCCAAAGGCGTTGATGGAACTTCTTTTTTGTTCACCGACAATGCATCTTCAATTTGGGCCTGCAATGTATACTTCACTTCGGCGTATATTTCTCCTGCGCTCCGAAGCACATCAGTGCATACAATGTCGGCCATTTGACCCGGTTCTTCATCGTTATATTTATACGCAAGTAATGGATAAGACAATCCCCTGCTTTCCAATCGGGGTACTTGATTGGAACGTTCAATGACTAACCTGTGATGATCGGTCATTGAGAATGGGAAAAGAATAGACTTTGACCCATTGATTCTTTCCGACGCCGAAAAAGGATAGCTATTCCATATTTTCAGGGAAAGTCTAAATGCACGTTGAACAACTGTTAAAAGCCTTGACGAACTCGTTTCTTCCGTCAAAAGATTACAAGAAGTCAAGTCAATGCAAAATATATGTTTTCCTGCATCAGTCACTTCTGTTTTCTGCTTTTTACGTCCTACAAAAAGTATTCCATCTTTCGTATACTCAATTTTTGTATTACAAAAGATTTCGGAAGCGAGCTTTCCATGCAGATGCTCTATAAACTTTTTTCCTTCTGGATATTCAACACTTTGCAAACGATTTTCACTCACATATGTAGAAATTGCATATTCGTCAAACAATAAAAATTTCAAGGCTAATCCTCCTGACAGCAGTCATCAATCAATGTTCTAAAGTCATTTTCGCTTGGATTATCAAGACCAATTCGGATGAATACGTTCGAGAATCGCTGCATCAAATGCTCACACCACGGTGACTTTATTGTTCCTTCAATTCCCACAAAATCCGATTCATTTTCTAACCAAAAGGTATTTTCTAGTCTAGAGCGCTCCCTTAAGCGCTTAATAACGTCATCAATTCTTTCTGTTTGACTTATTTCTTCTTCTGTTGGAAGCGGCGGCAACCTTTCATACGATATTTCTGAAAGAGGACTTGCAATTTTCTTTGCATCTTCCAACGTAAGACTTTTAATTTCCAACAAATCCACAATTAGTCCCTTACTTTTTATGTCATTGTCTAAGTAAGCCGCTTGCGGCAAAAAATAATAATGATGCATCTTTCCTGAGTCAATGTCTCTAAGATAGCTAAATGCCACTTTTGTATTTTCTTTAATTGCTTTTTTACGGTGGTTGTCATCTGTTTCTGCTTGTGCGATTTTTGAATATTGTTCAATAAGTGTATTTAGATCAACTACTTTTTTTCGTTCTCTCTTATTGCCTGCAAACTGTTGCTTTTTGTCTTCAATAACCAATGCTAAATCTTCGTTCGAAAGGGATAAAAGCGTGTCCCCATCAAGTTCCAGTTCTTCTGCCTTTGAATAAATAGCTTTTCTTCGTTCTTCAATCGTTTTTCCATACACCGCAGTATAGCCATGCTTCGAGCAAAACCATGTGTGCGCATCTACTGCAATTAGATAATAGTATTTAGGGACCTTATTTTGTGCTATATCGCATCGTGCCGTTATTATGATTCCATAGCAAGGACATGATGGATACTTTTGGGATTTCATTCCATAAATAATTGTTCCTTGTTCAATTTTATGTTCCACTACTACTCATGTCCTCCTATACTAACAATAATATTCTATTTTTGAAAACTATTCTTTTTATTGCTCCTTAGGAACCAACTCCATAATATCTCCAATATCACAATGCAATGCAGTGCATATCTTTACCAAAACATCAGTAGTTACATTTTCATTTTTTCCAAGTTTTGCCATTGATGCATGGCTAATTCCAGCCGCCATACATAAATCTTTCTTCTTCATATCATGGTCAATTAACAGTTTCCATAGTTTTTTATAACTTACAGCCATTTTGCTCCCTTATACTCTTATGCCGATTCTCTTATCTGTGAATTCATTTCAGCGAACGCTGATTTTTTAGTATATAGTATATCACACCGCATCTACTTATACAATATAGCGTCCGATTTCGATTTCGATATTTTCCTTCCCAAAACGCATTTTTTTAGACAAGCAATTAAATGTAAGACATCCTAAACATATGGTATGATACGAGCAAGCACGGCATTTGGTACACCAAACGCCCACTTGTTAAACGCCCACTTGTTGGGGGAACCCCCAATCCCTGGACACAAGCGGGAGATGTCATAATTTGCCTTATGAGAAGATCGGAAAAAATGAACCTGTCTGCATTGCCGATGAAGTGCCGTTTGATGTCCCGGAGAGTTGGGAGTGGGTGAGATTAGGTACAGTTTGTGAAATCGCACGAGGCGGCTCACCGCGTCCTATCAAACAATTTCTTACAGATTCTCCAAGTGGGGTTAATTGGATAAAAATTAGTGATTCTGATAAAGGTGGAAAATATATCAACGCCACTAAAGAAAAAATCATTCCTGCGGGGGTTGCTAAAAGCCGCTATGTCCATGCAGGAGATTTCCTTCTTACAAACTCCATGAGTTTTGGAAGACCATACATTTTAAATGTTGATGGCTGCATACATGACGGCTGGCTAGTTTTAAGTGATTATCAAAACGCCTATGATAAAGATTTTTTGTTTTATATGTTATCTTCCGCTTTTGCATACTCTCAATTTTGCGACATAGTTAGTGGTGCGGTTGTTAAAAATCTAAATAGTGACAAAGTGTCTTCTGTGCTCTTCCCATTACCACCTATCACTGAGCAGAGACGAATCGTTGCAAAATTAGATGAGGTTGAGCAATCAATAATACATTATACAAAATCAGAAGGCTCACTTTCTAATCTAACTAACAGTTTTCCTCAAAAGCTAAAAAAGTCCATTCTTCAATATGCCGTCCAAGGCAAGCTCGTTCCTCAAGACCCTACCGATGAACCCGCCACTATTCTTTTGAAGCGCATCCGTGCAGAGAAAGAGAAACTCATAAAATCCGGCAAAATCAAACGTGACAAACACGAATCCGTCATTTTTAGGCGGGATAATTCTTATTATGAGAGAGCAGACGGAATAGAACGCTGTATCGACGATGAAATACCGTTTGAGATTCCTGATAACTGGGAATGGGTAAGAATAAAGCATGTGGGGCGTATTACAACTGGTAACACGCCATCTAGGATTCACCCTGAATATTTTGGAGCAGACATTCCTTTCGTTTCGCCTGGTGATATTCATGATGGAAAAATAGATATTCCTTCTCAGGGACTATCTTTCGAGGGAATGAAAGTCGGACGAATTATCCCGCAAGGTTCCATTCTTCAAGTGTGCATAGGTGGTTCCATTGGAAAAGCTGCTATCTGTGATTTTGACATTTCATTTAATCAGCAAATTAACGCCATAGAACCTATTATATGTAATAGCAAATATTTGTTCTATGCAATTTCAGCTCCTTATTTTATTTCTAGAGTCAAAGATAAAGCTGGAGGAACTGCAACACCAATAATTAGCAAAGGCCAGTGGGAAAATATGCTAATGCCTTTATCACCTCTTAAAGAACAGCAACGAATCGCCACAAGAATCGACAACCTTTTACATAAACTCATGGTGTTATAATAACTATCAGTTACAATCATGGTGGAAGGAGGTCTTTCACCATGATTGTAAAATTTGAAAGACATTTAAGAGGTACAAATCTTGCAGAAAACACCGTTAAATCGTATCTGTTTGCAGTAAGGCAATTTTACGGAAGATACGATTCCGTGACAAAACGCTGTTTGAAAGAACACAAAGCGTGGCTCATTGAGCAGTACAAGCCCAAGACCGTAAATTTGCGTATACGGGCCATCAACTGCTATTTAGAGAGTATTGGGAAAAGTGCGTGGGCGTTATCTTCTGTAAAAGTACAGCAGAAAGCGTTTTTAGAAAATGTCATCAGCGAAGCGGATTATACATACTTTAAGAACTGCCTAAAGCGTGATGACAATTTGCTTTGGTATTTCGTTATTCGTTTTTTAGCTGCCACCGGTGCGCGCGTCAGTGAACTGGTACAAATCAAAGTCGAGCATATCAAGTTGGGGCATCTTGATTTGTATTCAAAAGGTGGAAAACTGCGCCGCATTTATATTCCGAAAACACTGCAAGAGGAAGCCCTCGCATGGCTAAATGAAATCCACCGAGACAGCGGTTTTATCTTTTTAAACCGCTTTGGTGAGCGGATTACCACCAGAGGAATCTCCGGTCAACTCAAAAAATTGGCAGTGCAATATGGCATTGATCCCGCCGTAGTTTATCCGCATTCTTTCCGTCATCGCTTTGCAAAAAGTTTTTTGGATAGATGCAGTGATATTGCCTTTCTCGCTGATCTGATGGGGCATGAAAGTATTGAAACTACGCGCATTTATCTACGCAAGACCGCAACAGAGCAACGACTTCTTGTTGATAATATCGTGAATTGGTAAATGTAAACGCCACACGCTCTATTGCACGGAGTGTGTGGCGTTTACTTATAACGATGAAATAAGTGATTGAATTGTTTGAACTTCTTGAACAATTCGTTTTTGCTCTTTTAGGGGTGGTAACGGTAGTATAATCTTTTTGAAAATGTCAAAAGGTGGGATATTCTTTATTGCAGAGCCCTTACTACTTTCTCGTGCAGTTTCCTTTACCATATAGTCAAAATAAATGAGAAAGTAATCAACATTTATCTGTGATGTTATCCGCATTCGCATAAGCGCTTGATTGATAATTCCGATTTCCGCAGAGGATGGCAGAATATAGGTTTCTCCAATGGTTCCTGCACAACTAACAATTATATCATTAGGTAAAACTGTAAAACCTTTCATTTTCTCATTGTAGTATTCCATTGGAATATAGTATGTTCCCAGTGTACAGTCTTTTTGAATAGCATTTTTCTGCTCATATACTTTAATGCTTGACTTACTTTTAGGAACAAACATACTTTTGGTTAAACTACTGCCAAAAGGGCCTTTTCGATACTCTCCGATATTTTGCAGGCGTACAACTTCCCAGTTCTCCGGAATTTCAAACGGTATTTCATCGTCGATACAGCGTTCTATTCCGTCTGCTCTCTCATAATAAGAATTATCCCGCCTAAAAATGACGGATTCGTGCTTGTCACGCTTGATTTTGCCAGATTTGATGAGTTGTTCCTTTTCTGCACGGATGCGCTCTAAAAGGGCGGATGCAGGTTCATCCGTGGGGTCTTGGGGAACGAGCTTGCCTTGGACAGCTTCTTGAAGGATTGATTTTTTTAGTTGTTCGGGAAAATCATGTTGTTGATTAATGATTAAATCGTGTGTACTTTCATAGGAAGCTAATAATGGCTCAAGCAGATACAATTTTTCAGTGATTCGCCTTTGCTCTGTAACGGGCGGAACTGGAATCAATACCCTATTTATAGTTCCTACAGCAAGTCCGGGCTGTGCAGTTGCTGTAGCGTATTGGTTGAGATTAAGTGCTTTGAGAAACACACAGGCCCATGAAACATTTGTGTTTGAAAATGTTGTAACACATACCGCGTGTTCGGTTGCGTAAAAATCACCTGTTGCCCTGTTAATATTGCCACATAACGCACCTTGCCGACCAATAATAGGATAATCACCACTGCGATTTGAACTCTTAACATATCCTCGTATACCATTTCCACCATAGCAGGGAATAGCATTTGCAAATGGCTTTTCGCTTATGGATGAAGATGAGATGTTTTTCCCGGCCTGAAGAAAAAACAATTCTCCTATTCGACACCACTCCCAACTCTCCGGAATCTCAAACGGCACTTCATCGGCAATGCAAACAGGATCGTTTTTGCCGATCTTCTCATAAGGCAAATTATCGGCTCCACGAAAAATTACAGAATGGGTCTTCTCTTTCTTGATTTTTCCCTCTTTAATGAGTTTTTCTTTCTCCGCACGGATGCGTTCCAGCAGGACGGAGGCTGGCTCGTCGTTGGGGTCCTGCGGAACCAGCTTGCCTTGCACCGCCATCTGCAAGATTGAATTTTTCAGTTGCTGCCCGGTCATAACTTCTCCTTACACATTTTTCAGTCGGTTCAAAAGGTCGGCTATCAGCTGCGGTTCTTCTAGCAGTGTGATACCAAAGCACTTTTTACCGGCATCTTTCAGCGAGGCTCCAATGTGGTACGCTGTCGTTCCGTCCAAAATCAAGAAGCGGTCATGGAACACCTGCGTTCTTGTCACTTCCAGTGTCGGATACTGCGCATTAAACTGGGCAACGTCCTGATTTGTCAGCCGCGCACTTGCATAGGTATAACATTTTACGCGCACATTGGGCTGCTTCTTGGCAAGCAGATTCAGCGTATTGACGTCCACATAGCCATCTATCAAAGCAATTTCTCTTTCTGCCTTTTGAATCAGCGAAACCAGCAGGCTGAACGCATCATAAATCTGCCCATCAAAGAAGATTTTCTGCTGCGACTCGGCATGGTCGTCGATGTACCGGAACACTTTGTCAAAGCGCTCGTCCGTGCTTTTTTGATATTCAAGCTGTTTCAGTTCAATATTGCTGATACGCTCAAACAAAAGCGCATTATTGGCAATAAAGCGGCGCATCTCCACAAATGTGTTCATAATGCGAATCGACATTTGAACCGCGACATCGCTGCGCAGTACGCCGGACAGCATGGCAATTCCCTGTTCCGTAAAGGCATACGGCAAATACCGACGACCACCGCGCCCGTTTGAGGTCACAAGTTGTGACCTCAAAGCTACATATTCTTCCGTCGTCAGTTGAAAACGGAAGTTTTCCGGGAAGCGCTCAATGTTTCTGCTTACCGCCTGATTGAACACTTTTGTTTCCACCTGATACAAAGCCGCCAAATCACTGTCCAGCATGACCTGCTGGCCGCGAATCACATAGACAAGGCTGCGTAAATCGATCTCGTTCATAACCGCAGGAATCAGCGATTTTTCTGCTTTTGCCTGTATCTCGCTCATGTTTTGTACTCCTATTTTGAGGTTCCAAATTGGAACCTCAAATCAATCTTGTGCGTCCAAATCAATGCCGAGGATTTCCGTAATCTGCGCAAGAATCCTGTCAATATCGGCATTCAGGCTGGCACGCTTTTCCTGATACTGCTGAATCAATTCTTTCGGCGGGAGGATTTCTTCTTCCTCATGCGGGTAGCCGCAAAGGTCAATGTTATAGTTGTGGTCTTTGATTTCCTGCAAGGTATACTTCTTTGCCTTGTCAAAGCCGTCCTGCTGAATCGGCGCACGGTCATGCCACCATGCAACCGCCGGGGCAAAATGCTCCAGCTTCATGGGTTTGGTTTTGCTGAAATGCTTGTACCCCTCCGGCATATCCAAGCGGTAAAACCATGTTTCCGCTGTCGGGCCGGTGCGGTCAAAGAACAAAATATTGGTCGTGATGGATGTATACGGAGAGAATACGCTGCCCGGCATACGGATAATCGTATGTACATTAAATTCCGAGAACAGCTTTGTTTCTGTCTCTTATACACATCTGACGCTGCCGACGAATAGCC
>ENA-OXQU01000387-OXQU01000387.1-human-gut-metagenome-genome-assembly--contig:-NODE-387-length-15145-cov-10.4081_pt1 | contig 15145 bp, 18 predicted proteins | sample MGYA00249585_ERZ652569 | MGnify/ENA primary metagenome ERZ652569 (study PRJEB26925, sample SAMN05826638) | human gut metagenome | biome: ENVO:2100002; feature: ENVO:00000062; material: ENVO:00002003...
GGCTATTCGTCGGCAGCGTCAGATGTGTATAAGAGACAGGCATAGACCGTGCGGAAAATCAGCTCCCCCTCGCGGCCCGCGTCGCAGGCATTGACCACCTCGGACACGTCCTCCCGCCGAAGGAGGGTCCGCAGTACGTCAAACTGGTCCCGCTTGTCCTTGGCGATGGTAAACCGCCAGCTCTCCGGCAGGATGGGCAGGTCCTCCTTCCGCCACTTGGCGTAGGCCGGGTTATACGCGGCGGCGTCCGCCAGCTCCGCCAAATGCCCCACACACCAGCTCACCAGCCAGCCGTTTCCTTCCAGATACCCCTCCCGGCGCTGTCCAGCCCCCAGCACGGCGGCCAGACTTTGGGCTACCGAGGGCTTTTCCGCAATTACCAACTGATACAAGTTTGTCTCACTCCTTTTTCAAGCAGCATAAAACGCTTGCACGGCCTGTATAATAATGATAGAATACTATCAAGAAAATATAATTGGAGGTTTTGCTATGATTATCAAGCCATCCACCGCTCTGCGGAATGATTACGGCTCCATCTCCGACTTGGCCCACACGGAGGATGCGCCCATCTACATTACAAAGAATGGCGAGGGCGATCTGGTCATTATGAGCATTGACGCCTATGAGCGCCGGGAAGAAGTTTTGAAGCTGCGGGCAAAGATAGAGGCGGCGGAGCAGGCGCGGTTGTCCGGCCAGCCGGTCTATTCCATCGAGGAATCCCGGAAGCGTCTGGAGGCCATCTATGGACAGGATCTGTAAGCTGGATATTTTAGCGCCCGCCCAGGCAGAACTAGAGGAAATTGCGCGTGTCCACATGGCCCTCTCCGGCCCCCGGTCCGCTCAAGAAATCACCGATAAAATCTACGATGCCATGGAGCAGTTGACGCGTTTTCCGCTCTCCGGCCCGCCGGTCCGGGATGAGCAGTTGCGTGTCGGAGGGTATCGCTATATCCTGGCGGGTAAATATCTGGTGATCTACCGTCTCCTGGGCGATACGGTGGTCGTGTACCATATTGCCCACGGCGCGACAGATTACCCCAAGCTGTTTCGGACCTCCTATTTCTGAACATGATCTGGACGGTTCGTGATGCGCAAGTTGCCCTTGCGCCGGTCTTTGAGCAATATGGGGTCTCCCGTGCTGTCCTGTTCGGTTCCATCGCTCAGGGGACAGCCACACAGGAAAGTGATATAGACCTTCTGGTAGACAGCCACCTGCGCGGCATGAAGTTCGTGGGGCTTATGGAGGCGATCCGGCAAGTCACTGAAAGGCCGGTAGATGTGTTTGACGTGACCCATATTGAACGCGGCTCCCCATTGGACTGGGAAATTCACGCCACGGGGATCACAATTTTCGAGAACGCAATATGAATCAGGGTATGAAGGACGGCCTGCCGCTTGGCGGGCCGTCTCTTTTCATACTTTTGCTGGATAAAGCTGCATGACGCCCCGGTGACAGGGCAGGACGCAGCCCTCCCCAAAACGCTTGCAGCCGTGGCAGGGGTGCCCTTTGGGGCAGGAGCAGGGCGGGATGGACGCGGCCTACGTGTGGCCGGCATCATCGTCCGTTCATAGGGGCTGTCAGTGAAGCATCTCACAGTTCCTCGTCCTCCGTCTCCGGCTCGTCCGGCTCCGCATCGGCGTCCTCCTCGCCCTCGCCGTAGTCATAATCATCCAGATCGGCGCTGCCCCTGGTGCTGGCCTGTTTGCCCTTGACCAGCTTGAAGTAGGCCAGCGCCCCACCGCCGCCCAGCAGGACCAGGACAGCCAGCAGCACGGCGGGGTTCAGGCCGCCTACCCCTTTCTCCGGCTCCGGCGTTTCCTCCGGTTCCGGGGTGGGTTCCGGCTCCGCCTCCTTTCCCGCGCACTCGGTCATGTTGACCGCACACACCGGGCAGGCGGTGTTGACTGCCCCAGCCGCGCACTTCTCCATGCAGGAACATGCGGCGGGTTCCCCGTCCTCCATGAGCGCCATCAGGTCGGCCTCGTCTACGGCGTTCAGGAAATAGACGGTGTTCTCACCGTCCGCCGCCCGGTCCACAATAATATAAAAGGTATTGCCGCTCTTGGTCTGGACGGTGATAAACTGCTTATCCCCGGCAGCGTCACCCTCAATGTCGTCCACGATGGTTAGGTTGCCCTCCGGGGTCAGGGGTTCCGGCTCCACGCCCCCGGTGACGGGTTTCTCCGAAGTTCCTTCCTCCGGGTCCTCGGCGTAGGCGAAAGCGGCAGGGGTCAAGGCGGTGCAGCACAGCATCACGGCCAACAGGCCGGTGAACAGACGAGTTTTAAGTTTCCTCATAGTTTGCCTCCTCCTTTTCCGCAGGGTCGGCAGACTGCGGCCCGGACGGACGGGCCGCCTGCATGAGCGCGGCCAGCTCGTCCGGCGTCACGCCCATGCGCCGGACAATGCCCACAATATCCAGGTTCTCCAGCTCCGTCACCTGTTTGTCGATCTCGTCGTTGCGGGCGTTGAGCTTGGCGATCTTCTCGCTGTTTTTCTCCCGCTCCGCCAGCAGTTTTGTGATTTTCGGGTTCAATGAAAACACTCCTCTCAGGGCAGGCGGCCATAGCAATATAGGTGCTCCTGCCAGTAGCTTGTATTCAGGTTTGCGTAAGAGATTGGGGACCCACAGTGGATCATCATGCCATTCCCCACATAGATGCCACAGTGAGAGACCCCCGGCGTATCATAGGTCCCTTTGAAGAACACCAGATCGCCCGGCTTGGCATTGGCGGCGGTGACGGGGGTGCAGATGTTGCACAGGCCCTGCGCCCCCAGCCGCCCCACATCCCAGCCGCTGTGATTGAGCACCCAGGACACGTAGCCGGAGCAGTCAAAGGAGGTGGAGGGGCTGGACCCACCCCAAACATAGGGGTAGCCCAGGTATTTCTCCGCCTCCTCCAGCATGGCGGCAAACTGCTCGTCCTCCAATGCCTCCGGGGGCACGTCGTAGTCCAGATAGTCCTCCTTTTGGGAGGCGTTGGGGTACTGGCTCTGCGGGAACAGGTCCGGGCGGTTGCCCAGGGTCGCCATATAGACGGCATACATGGAAAGCTGGTCCTCGCCCATGATGTAGACCGGCAGGTGGGACAGGTCGGTATTTTCCAGCGTTACATAGCAGATGTACCAGGAGTAGGGGTCCCCCTCGCTATCATGCCGGGTCTCCACCACGACACGCTCGGTAAGGATATACTGCTTCTCAAAGAGCATATCCAGCGTCACTTGTACCTCGTCCAGCGTCCACTCTCCCTGATGATAGGCGGTGAGGATAGAAATGAGCACATAGGGGTCATGCCCGATCTCGTCCAGGTCGAAGTGGTATTCGTCGTAGGAATGGGTACTCTCGTAGGTGTCCAGGTAGTTTTGCAGCTCCGCCTCCATCCCAGCATAGGCGGCCTCCGCGCCCAGCATGGCCTCGTCGGTAGAGGGATAGGTGGTGCTGGCGATGCCAGACATGCCGCCCTGCACCAGCACGGAACAGGAGGACATGCAGTTGAGGAAGAACGCGACTACCAGAAACAGGCCCGCAGCAATCAGAAGGCCCTTTTTGTGCCTCCGCGCAAAGTCTGCCGCCTGACGGCTCTTTTTCGCCGCCTTCTTTGTAGACTGGGCCGTGTGCGCGGTAGTCTGCCCAACGGTGGCGGCGGTCTGACCGGCGCGGCGGGCGGCGGCATACTGCCGCTTGATGGCCTGCTTCTGCTGCCAACGAGACAGCGGATTACTAGAAAGGCCGGGGTTCTCTTCCAGGCTCTTTTGATATAGGGCATTGACGTTCGCCTTTTCCAGCTTCCGCTCTGCCGCAGCCGCCTTGCGGTAGGGGCGCAGCTTTTGGGAGCGATACCCAGCCCGGACCAGACGCCCGGCGCTCTCTGCCGCCTCCTCCGTCTTATGGGCGCTCTCCACTCCCACATTGTCCGCCTCACTCTGCCGGACCTCCCGATGCACCGCGCCCAGCACCGTATCTGCCGGGGCATCCCGCAGCGCATGTTGGAGCTTGGAGGGCGGCTTCTTGTCCTCAAACTGCAAGCGCACCGTGACGGCCCCGGTCTCCGGGTCCACGGTGCGCTGCTTGACCTTCCGCTTGGGGACCTTCACCTGGGCCTCATCCGCCCGGTCCGCCGCCCGATCCACTTTGCGGATGGGCTTTTCCAGGGCGGGATTTTCCCGTTCCTCTTTCGTAAACTGCAAGCGCGGCTCTCGTCTCAACCAGACACCTCCTGGGGCTTGGTGGTCATGATCCTGTAAAGCTCCGTGTCCTTGGGAAAGCGGTCTATAAAGGGCAGAATCACGTTGCCGTAGAACAGCAGCCCCTCACCCTCGCTGGAATGGGTCACATAGGAGAGCTGGTGGGGGCTGATGTTGAGCTGCTTGGCTAAAATCTGCCGGTCCCCCGCCGCCTGATTGAGCATATAGATGAAGTCCGAGTTCTCGAAGATATTTTCGATCTCGCGGGAGGCCAGCAGGTCCTTGATATTCTGCGTGATCCCGGTGGGGATGCCGCCCCATTTGCGAAATCGCTTCCAAATCTCCACACTCCAGCTTGCCAGCTCCCCCTTGAGCAGCAGGTGGAACTCGTCTACATAGTAGCGAGTGGTCTTTCCCGCCGCCCGGTTGACCGTGACCCGGTTCCACACCTGGTCCTGAATGACCAGCATCCCCAGCTGCTTGAGCTGCTTGCCCAGCTCCTTGATGTTGAAGCACACCAGCCGGTTGGTCAGCTCCACGTTGGTCCGGTGGTTGAACACGTTGAGGGAGCCGGTGACATACAGCTCCAGCGCCGCCGCGATGCGCTGGGCCTCCGTTTCCGGTTGAGCCAGCAGCTCGTCGTAGAGGTCCTGGAGAATGGGCATCCGGGCTGGGTCCGGGTCTGCCAGGTAGGGGCGGTACACATTCCGCACACAGCGGTCAATGACCGTTTTCTCCACCGGCTGGAGGCCGTCCTTGCTGCCCACCACGATATCGCAGAAGGAGAGCAGGAAGTCCACCTTGAGGGCCAGGGGGTTGTCGTCGTCCGAGTAGTTGAGGTTGATGTCCATGGGGTTGACATACTGGGTGCTAGTGGGGGAGATTTTTACCACTTGCCCGCCCAGGCGCTTGACCAGTGGGGCGTACTCGTCCTCCGGGTCACAGACCAGCACGTCGTCCTCCGTGACGAGAAACACGTTGGTGATCTCCCGCTTGGAGCTGAACGACTTGCCGGAGCCGGGGGTGCCGAGAATGAGGCCGTTGGGGTTTTTGAGCAGTTTCCGGTCCACCATGATAAGGTTGTTGGACAGGGCGTTGATGCCGTAGTAAAGGGCTTCGGGGCTGGTCTGGAACAGCTCCTGGGTGGTAAAGGGCACAAAGATAGCTGTGCTGGACGAGGTAAGCCCCCGCTGTATCTCCACCTGATTGAGACCCAGGGGCAGGCAGCTCATCAGCCCTTCCTCCGGCTGAAGGTCCAGGGGCACCAGACGGCAGTTGTGCTTCTGCGCGGTGGAACCGGCCTGGAACATGTTGTTGTCCAGTTGCTTCCGGCTCTCCGCCGTGTTCATCAGCAGGAACGCCACCAGGAACATGCGCTCATTCCGGCTCTGGAGGTCTTGCAGCAGCTTCTTGGCCTCCTCGCCGTAGGTGGCAAGGTCTGAGGGGATGATGTCCATGTCATACCCGGCCCGGACCGCTTTTTTCTGTTCCTCGATCTTGGTGCGGTCCAGGTCGGTGATCTTACGCTTGATGGTCTTGATGGCGCTGACCTGATCCACAGACTGGACGTGCATGGACACCACAAGACTGGACTCCATATCCAGGAAATCCGCCAGAATACGGTCATTCAGCTCCGGGGCCAGGATTTGGAGGAAGGAAACCGCGCCGAACTTCCGACCCATACGGAAGGTCTTGCCGCCCGGAAATTCCAGGGGTGTGGGGGCGATGAAGTCCTTGGTAGACAGGCCAGAGGGAGCCAGCCAGTCCCAGGAAAAGCGAAATGGTTCCGGCTCGTCCATGTGGAAGATACTATGCAGCAGGCACAGGCGCTCCGCACCGTTGAGAGGCGCGGCGGACACGCCCAGCCGCTTGAAGTGGTTGAGCAAATCGGTCTCGATGCGCTCCAGCCGGGGCTTGGCCGACTGGATACTCTCCGCGTCGACGCCGAAGGTGAGGTACTTGGTCTTGACCAGACCGTTATTTCCTCTGGCAAGCTGGTTTTGCAGCATTTCCGTGTACTCCGCCCGGATGCTGTCAAAATCGTCCCCCTGGGGCGGGATCACGATGCGCTTCTCATAGCTCTCCCTGGTGGCCGCCAGATTAAGGAAGGAAAACTGGAAGCGGATGGAGCTGTCAAAATAGTTCAGGAAATCACACCACCCCTCGAAAATGGCCGCCTTGTCCTCGTTCTGACTGAGCTGGTAATTGATGTCCTGAAACTGCACCGTCTTGGTGTAGTAGGTGTCCGTGACCCGGCACACGCCGTCCGGCCACATACGTTGATAGGGGATGCTGTCCTGGGCGGACAGCTCCTTTTTATCGGTCCGGGCCGCCCTGCGGATGGCCGCGTCGATCTCCCGGCGCTCGGCGCGGGTCAGCCTGCGGCGGCCTTTTCCCGGCGCGTCCTTGGCAGGCGTTTGCTTTTTTGCCTTGAACAATGCGATACACCTCCCGGTCTAATTGGTCCTGCCGCGCAAGGGCGGCGTAAAAGTTGTTGGTCTTATAGGGGCGCTTTTTCGGGCGCAGGAAGTACAGGCGCACAAACTGCCGGACCACCTTCTCCAGCGGCTGGCCGTTACGCTCGTACATCGCCAGAAAGAAAAACGGGAGCATGGTGAGCACCATCACCAGAGCGGCGGTGCTGGTGCCCAGGCTACCCCGGAGGAAAAAGAACAGCGGAACGCCGATGAGCGCGCCGCTGCCGAAGCAGATCAGTTGTCGCTTCGTCAGGTTGAAAGCGACCTTCGTTTTTACTTTTGTCAGGTCCTTGGGGACCGAAACATAGGCCATAAAATCACCCTTTCCATTGGTTAATGGGCATTGAATACGGATTTTGCCATGCTGCTCGTCTTAAAGAGCATGAAACACAGCAGTACCGTGTAGCCCATGCACGTCCAGATGGCATAGCTCACATCGCCGTCCAGGGCAATGTTCTGCACCAATACCGCGTAGATGGCAACACAGACGATGATAAGAAACGCCTGGAAGCCCAGGGCAAACAGGCTGCGCAGATAGTTTTGCCCCATCTGGCCCCATTCGTGGTTCATCATGGTCGCCATGGGGACAGGGGCCACAGACGTGACCAAATATATCTCAATCATTCTCCCGAATGTAATAATGAAAATGCAGATCACCAGCGCCCACATGGTAATGCCCACAAAGAGGGATTGGAACCACAGGCCGAACAGCGGCCCCAGGTCCATCTCCATCAGCCGGGCCTCCAGGTCTGCGGTCACGCTGGAGATGTCGATAGCGGTGTCTCCGATGATAACGCCGGAGGCGTTATTCACCATGCCCTGCGCCACATCAAAGACCCCCATCACAATATCCCAGGTATTGGTGACAATGAGGATGGCGCAGGCGGATTTGAAAATCCACTTGAAGAACACCGCGCTTTCAATGTCGTGGAAGTTGTTCTTGTCCACAATGAGCTGGATCAGCTCCAAGGTCATCACAAAGGCCAGAATGACCCCGGCTATGGGCACCATGACCGTCTCCGAAAGGTTTTGGACCATGCTGAAAATATCGCGGTTCCATGCCTGGGGGGTAAGCCCGACCTGCGTAGAGACCTCGCCGACCTTCTGATTGACCTCATCAAACATGCCGGTCAGGTTGCCCATGATGCCGCTGACCAGGATTTCCTTCAGCCAGTCAGTGAGGACCTGTATAATAAAATCCAAGGGTAGGCACCTCCTATCACACCGTCAGGGTCAGGGGGGCCGCACCCGGCCAGGAGACCGGGTGCGGCCTCTCTTTGCCCAATCAGGTGGTAAAGAGGCCGGAGAGCAGGGGCACCAGCACCATGCCAACGATGGCGACACCCGCGCCCGCCATGAGTTGCTTCATGCCTTGTGATTTTGCTTATATGTGATAAAGAAGTAATAGAAGCGTAAAAAATTTTGCCTTTCCTATCCGATACTTGCCTTTGATATCGGATAGGGCGGGCGGTCATTCGGGCAAGTCCACTTTGCCGACGAAAGAATAGTAAATCTCAATATCCTGTCTGCGTGTGCCGTTTTCATCGTAGCTGCACTCATGCACAACGATTTTCTCTACAAACTCACGCAAGAGGGTGTGGGTCAGTTCTTCAAAGTTCATGTGCTTGCGGACAATGTTCATAAACTTTTCTGCGTTTACGGTAGCTTCCTGTGCTTTGGAAAGCTCCGCCTGTATTCTGGCAACACGCTCTTTCAATTCCTGCTGTTCGGCTTCATAGTCTGCCGAAAGCTCCGTGAAACGCTCGTCAGAAATGCGACCGCTTACGCTGTCCTCATACAGCCGCTTGAAAATAGCGGAAAGTTCACCGATACGCTTTTCGGCAGCTTCCAGTTCCTTTTTCTTGGCGGCGTTCCGGCGTTTGCCGCCGTCCTCGTTCTGCTCGATCAGCAGCTTCATAAACCGGGCTTCATGCTTTGCCGCATAGCTCGTCACTTTCCGTAGATTGGAGAGAACGCCCGCAGTCAAAAGGTCGGTGCGGATAAAATGTGCGGTGCAGTCATGGGTGCGCTTCTTGTAGTTCCCGCAGATATAGCAGTCCTGTTTCCGCTTATCGGTCTGGTAACGCTGCTGATACATGACGCTGCCGCAGTCCGCGCAAAAGAGCATACCAGAGAACAAGCCCACTTCATCATAGCGGTTCGGACGCTTGCGCTGTTTGCGTAATTCCTGCACACGCTCCCATGTCTGGGTGTCGATGATAGGCTCATGGTGGTTCTCGAAAATTGCCTGTTTCTCAATGGGATTTTCTATGCTGTGCTTGGTCTTGTAGGACGGTTTCTCCGTCTTGAAGTTCACCAAACAGCCCATGTACTCCCGGTTTTCAAGGATATGCACCACGGTATTTGTCGCCCATTTGCACTCATAGCCGGGGTGATAGCGGCGTGTGCTGCCCGTCCTGCGGTATTCCAGCGTTCCCGGCGTTGGGATTTCCTGCTCGGTCAGCATACGGGCTATCTTGGTCGGACCGTTCCCGGCAAGGCACAGACGGTATATCTGCTTGACCACGGGTGCGGCTTCCTCGTCAATGATGAAGTTTTCGTCCTCGTCCATGAGGTAGCCGTACACGGGTTTGCTCGTAACAGGCTTGCCGCTCATGCCTTTTGACCGTTTTACAGCTTTGATTTTCTTACTCGTATCTCTCACCAGCCATTCGTTGAAAATGTTCCGCAGAGGGGCAAAATCATTGTCGCCCTGTGCGCTGTCTACTCCATCGTTGATGGCGATAAAGCGGACGCCTTTTTGTGGGAAAATCATCTCGGTATACATTCCCACCTGCAAGTAGTTTCGCCCTAACCGTGACATATCCTTTACGATAACAGTAGCCACTTTCCCGGCTTCAATATCCGCAAGCATGGATTGAAAGCCCGGTCTTTGGAAGTTCGCACCAGAATAACCATCGTCCGTGTACCAGCGCAGATTGGAAAAACCGTTCTGCTTTGCGTAGGTTTCAAGAATACGCTTCTGGTTGGAAATGGAATTGCTTTCGCCTTGCAGCTCGTCCTCATGGGATAGTCTTGGATAAAGGGCAGTGATTTTCTGGGTGGTCTGTCTTAACATAAAATCCTCCGTTTCCGACAGCCAGCCCCACTATTCCGTATTTCGATTATACCACATGGGGCGGCTGTCTGTATAGCGGCTTCTGCTTCTTTACCGCCCGGTAAAATGACGATTTTTCTGTGCGGCTTGTAGCGTTAGGGCGAAAGCTGGGCTTTGTGTCCTGCGGCGGCTTCCGCCTCCAGCACTTTCATCATCTTATCGGCTGCGGTGTCGGTGGTATCTTTTTTGAAAAAGCCGGAAACGACAAGGACGGTGTTGCCCATGCGGATCTCTGTCACGCAGTCCGGGCGGCGTTCCGGGGTGGTGTTCTGCTTGTTCTCTGCCATAGGCAACTCCTTTCATTTCATCAATTCTTTTAGTCTGTTCAGCTTGGCTTGCGCCGTTTCACGGCGGAAGTTCTCTCCCGTAAAGAGGATAGGGGCGCACATTTCCAAAAGGCGGTCATAAATCCGGGCATGGGCGGTGTCCAGCGGATTTTGCAGGCTGTCCAATGTCAGATTGGTGGTAACGATTAAGGGCTTGCGGCTACGGTAGCGGCTGTCAATCACATTGTAGACCTGTTCTAAACCGTACTCTGTGCCGCGCTCCATTCCAAAATCATCAATGATAAGCAGAGGAAAACGGCAAAGACGCTCGATATACTCGTTGCGCCCCTCAAAGCTGGCGGTCAGGTCATTCAAAATCGCAGAAAAGTTCGTCATGCGGACAGCGACTTCCTGCTCCATGAGGGCATTGGCGATACACCCGGCAAAATAGCTTTTTCCTGTGCCAACTTTGCCCCATAGCAGATAGCCGATATTTTCCTCGCGCATGGTTTCCCAATGCTCCACATAGAAGTGTGCAATCTCCATTTGCGGGCATTTCCCGTTGTCATTGGCAAAAGTCCATTCCTGCATGGTGGGATTGGTAAATCCCCGGCGTTTCAAGTCCTCCACGGTGTCAAGGTGCTTTCTGCGCTGTTCGGCGGCTTCACGCTCCAAACGCTGGGCTTTCTGGCAGTCACATTCTGCCGGGTGGCGGTCACGCCCAAACAAGGCGGCTTGCTTTTCCGGGAAGTAGGTTTCTTTCGGAGTGTGACACTTGCCGCAGTAAAGCAGTCCGTCCTCGCCCATGTAGTCCTCCGGCTGTGGGGTAACAGCCGTCATATTCAAAACTCGTTCTGTAAACAGATTACTCATAAGCTCTCGCCCTCCTTGCAGGTGTATTCGGGTATGCCCTGTTTCGGGGCAGCCTTTGCGGTATCGTCTGCCGCCCATCTGCGAATAGTGGCGGCGTGGTTTTTATATTTCTTGCCCGTGGACGCGATATAGCCGGAAAGCCGCTCAATATAGTACGCCCATTTTTCGGGCAGATCCGCTTGCAGTTCGGAAAGCTCCGTATCAGTCAGAAATACATTCTCATATCTGCCATAGCTGCGGGCGAGGGCTTGTCCCTTTAACTCTTCCTCTTTTTCTAACTCTATATCTATCTCTTTCTTTATCTCTATCTCTGGTGGACGAATGTCGGACAAATGTCCGCCATTTGTCCGCGGCGGCAAAAGTGCCTTATTTTCAAGCCTTGCGGCGCGTTTCCGTTCCGCTTCGGTAGAGGATTGACCGATCATCAGCTCGATGTCGGTCATATAAAGCAGCCCGCAGTCAAGCTGCTCCACAAGCCCTAACTGCTGGAAGATGGCTAATGCCCGTTCCACCGTCCCGATTTGGTGACGGGTCAGCGTGGCTATCATCTGGGCGGTATAGGGGATATGCTCGTCAAGCTGCAATCTGCCGCCATTTTTCAGCGATTTTAAGTACAGCTTCAAGAGGATATTGGAATACAAAATCCCGTCTTTCATGTCCTCCAACAGCACAATGGAATCGCTGTCGAAGAAGTTTTCTTTCAGTTTGAGGTAGTAATATTTGCGGTTATCTGCCATTGGCGGTGTCCTCCCTGTGTTTCCATCTCTTAGAGAAATACCGGGGGCAGAGGACGATAATCGCCCGGAAGCTCTGCTTGCAGCCGTGTGTGCAGCCCCGGCAAAGGTCATTGTAGGTAATACGGTTTCGGTGGTTGAGGAAAAAACTCCATTCCAACCGCCGCTTTTTGCTCATGCGTGGCATTTCTCGCTCCTTTCTGCCGTTTCCGCTGGTATAAGCGGATAGGTCGGTAAAAATGTAGTTTCTCGGTGTCATTTTCGGGGATTTCCTGCGCTGTATGCCCCGTTTCAAAGGTGGGTAGTATTGCGGATAGGGTGCAGGGCATATCCCCGTTTTGGTATCGTTTGGGGCGGTTTTTAACGCTCCTGTTCGTGCTTTTTCTGCCTGTCTTTCTCGCCTTGCAGGATTTGGGAAAGGTTGCTTTTCACGGTATGCAGCTCCTTGACACGGGCTTTTTTCTCCCGGTATTCGTTGTAGTGGGCGTTCTTTTCGGCGGTAAGCAGCTCGATTTCCGCTTGCAGGGCTTTATGGCTTGGCAGCTTGGAAACGCCATGCGCCCGGAAATAACGGGTGGCTGCGTCCGCTATGATAAAATCGCTTTCGTGCCGTTCCCGGTAGGTGCTGCGGGCTTTCTCCGTTTTCTGCGCTTTCAGACCGTCACGGGCAGGCTTGGTCTTGGCATAGGCAAGCACCTGTGTCTGAAGCTCCTTTTTCTCCCGGATAGCAGCGTCCAGGGCTTTCAGCTTGGCGGTGCTGTCCTGTAAATCCGCATTGGCGGATACAAGGGCTGCGTCCAGTTCCTCCGGCGAATAGCCGTACTGCCCGTAGGCGGCAACGGTAGCCGCCATTTGTTTCAGATTGTGGATTGCCGCCCAGCGGTCATAGCCCACGCCTTTTCCCTCGGCTCGCTTTGCCGCCCGGTCAACCATGCGCTGAATACCGTCCTTTTCCGGTGTGGTTTGGACAGCTTTTTTGCTCTCCAAACGCTCCTTTATGCTGCGGGGGTATTCGGGTATGGCTGCTGTCTGCTCGGTGGCTCTGTGGGTGTTCTGTTCCAAAAGGGCAAGAACGGCGGCGCGGTCAAAATCATCGCCCAGCTTGCGGGTGGTAATGGGCTTTGTCCTGTCCGGCGTGAGATAGGACAGCCGCCCCCGGCTCTCCTTGACGGTCACGCCCTGCTGTAAGAGAACGGCGGCAAACTCGTCATAGCTGGCGGCAGAGGACAGTGCGGCGCGTATGATCTGCCGCAATTTTTCCTTGTCCGTTTCAAACTTTGTGGGCTTGGCGGGCTGTTCTCCGGCTGGCAAGGCAGCGGCTTCCTTGTCCAGCTTTTCCTGTCCTTTCCGCTGCACCCAATACTCACGCTCGGTAATGCGGTTCTTGCTGCCATGCAAAAGGTCGATTTGATAGAGATTTTCCCGGTGGCACAGCTCCATGACTTCGGCTTTGAAGTATTCCATCGCTGCGTCTGTGCAGCGGTGCTTACACCCGGCGCGGGTGTCTGCTGGTCTGTCCATGTAGGGCAGGAACGGAACTTCCGCTATCCGCAGGGAATTGATAACGATATGCACATGGATATTGCCGCTGTGGTTGTGTCCGTCCGGGTGGGTGCAAACAATAGCTTGGTGTCCGGGAAACTGCTTCCGGCAAAATTCCTCGCCCAACACCTGCGCCTGGTCTACGGTCAAGCCGTTGTCTGCCGCGTCCCGTGGGTCAAAGCTGATAATGTAGTGGTGGCTTTTTACATCTTCCCGCTTCTGGTTCTTCCCATAGCGGAGATTGGAGCGCATACAGGCAACGGCAAAATCTTCGCCGCCGCAGTTCAGCGTTGCTATTCGGTAGTCCTCCCGGAGTATGAGCCGCCCGTTTTCATCAAGGGTGGGCTTCATGGTAAACTCGTCATGTTCAAAGGTGAGGTACTGCTCGGCAGCGCCATAGTCCGCATTTTTAGAGCTGATATGTTTGAATGTTGCCAACAGCGTCACCTACCTTTCGCAAGACTTCAAACTTCAAGGCGGCAAGGTCAGAAATGGCAGCGCGTATTTCAACGGACAGGGCATTGTATGGTGTGCCGTACTCGTTGAGGGCGCGGGCAATCTGATTGAGGTTGCTGCCGATTTTTCCGTATTCAGCGGTCAGCCTGCCAACGGCGGACAACAGTTCATCATTGACCGGGGAAACGGTAACGATGGGGCGAATAGTCGCCCGTGTAATGGATTGCCGGATAAATTCGGCTTGGCTCATGTCATAGTGTTTCAGCCGCTCGGTAAAGTCGGCGTATTCTTCCTCGGTCATGCGGGTTTTGACCACATGGCAGCGGTGGGGCGTGTTGTATTTTTTCTTCAAGCGTTGACCTCCTTTCTCGCCCGACAGGGCGCATGAGCAGGGTTTGGGGAAGGCACTCCCCAACAAGATTTACCAAAGGGGGCAAAACCGCAGATATGCGGATTTTGGCACCGTGGTAGAATCTTGCTCTAAGAAACTGCCGCTTTCCGCTGTGTCCGGCGGGGTTCAATCTCCTTAGTGCCGCAGGTGGGAAATGTGCCAACTTCCAGCGGTAACATTTTCCCTTTCACTCCCTACAAACCACAAAAGAGCGAAAATGACGGACTTTCCGGCAGAAACTTTTCCGGCGGCTCATTCTTTCCCGACAATAAGGCGTTTTGAAAGCTGTATTCTGCCCGCTGCTTGATAGAAAACGGGAATTTCCCTCTGTTCACTTATCAGTACTGACACTTTCCCGATTTGCCAAAAACGGGCGCAAAAAAAGCAGCAAATCTTTTTCGGATTTACTGCTTCCTGTGCCGCTGTGGGGCGGCGGGATATTCAGTTGTAAATAATAAAAGAGGGGGAGCACTTTGGGCTACCCCTCTACAAATGGAAAATTGCAATATTACTATTACAACTACATCATATTAGTATATTCATGCCTGATTTGTAGTCATCCAAGATACCGGGCTTGACTGGCTTTCCCCAATTCCATGAGGGGTCTCGCTGATGTACATATTCTCCCAATCGGTCAGCCTCTTGCAGACTAATCTGATTTAATGTCCACCCAGCGGCAGCTCGTTCTTCGGGTGGCAATGACATAACATAATTTCTTATGATTTCGCTTTCAATTTCTCCATCACTCATGCCGCAGTTCTTTTCCATGCTCTCAAACACCAAAGATTTTATCTTATTTGCAACGCCCTCGTCAACAGGGACAATGCGGCGAAAATCTGTTCGACCTGTAATATCCATTCCCTCCGGACAATATGGGTTAACATGCTCCTTTGGCGGTAAAGAGCCATTTGGAAGTTTATGGGTTAAGTGCGAATTTTGAACCTTATAATTTTGTTGCACAAATCGTGTCATTCCTGTAATCGTCATAAGTACACCTCCAAATAACAATACACCCTGTTTTAAGAATAGCTGTCATATTCTTTATAAATATAATCGGCTCTTTTGGCGAAAATATAATATCCATCCCCCCCCCCCCAAAAAA
>ENA-OXQU01000406-OXQU01000406.1-human-gut-metagenome-genome-assembly--contig:-NODE-406-length-14397-cov-7.42749_pt1 | contig 14397 bp, 10 predicted proteins | sample MGYA00249585_ERZ652569 | MGnify/ENA primary metagenome ERZ652569 (study PRJEB26925, sample SAMN05826638) | human gut metagenome | biome: ENVO:2100002; feature: ENVO:00000062; material: ENVO:00002003...
GAGATCTAGTACGGTCTCGTGGGCTCGGAGATGTGTATAAGAGACAGCGGATAAATGGTTTTGCCGGACCAGTCGCGGCTTTCCAGAAAAGCGTACATGGGCATCGGCATATCGCCGCACCAAATCGGATAGCCAAGGAACACGGTATCGGACGAATCGAGCGCATCGACATCGCCGCTGAGCGTGAACAGCGGACGCGCGTTGACACGCTGCTCCTCCTGCACCATTTCTGAGGTCGCGGCGTACCGTTCCGGATAAGGCTCGGTACGTGTGATTTCAATCATCGGCGAATCGGTCCGCCGGGCCACCTCTTGGGCAAGCTTCGCGGTATTGCCGACCGTCACCTCGCCCACTTCGTAGTTTTCGCCGGCGCGGGAGAAAAACACCACCACCATGTTGCGTCCTTTCATGGTCCTTGAAGAGGCCGTTGCCGCATCCGTCATGCGTCAGTCCAAGGGTTTATCAGTCCATCTTTGGAAACGATTGTGCTCGATACGCGAGCAGACCGTCGATGAACCGTGCAAGACCCTCGATCATGCGTGCACGCGGACAGGCCACGTTGATACGCACGAAATCATGACCGTTGCCACCATATTCGGAACCCTCGGAGAACATCACCTTATGCTCGCGTTTGAGATAATCGCACAACGCATCCGTGTCATGCGTGATGGCCGAACAGTCGACCCACAACAGGTAGGTGGCATGTCCTTCGACCATGATGATGCGCCGGTCGGCCGGCACCGAAGCGTTGTATTTGTCGAACATCGCACGCGCGGTCGCCTTGTTGCCGGCCAGATAAGCGCGCAGTTCGTTCAGCCACGGTTCGCCCTCGTTGAACGCGGCCAGGGTGGCGTCCATGGCGAAGGCGTTCGGCTCCGCCACCTCATCGGTGTTCAAAGCTCGCCACACCTTATGACGCAGCACCGGATTCGGAATCATCACGGCCGCGGAATTCAGTCCTGCGATGTTGAACGTTTTGGTCGGAGCCATGCAGGTCACCGAATTCATCGCGCAATGCTCGCCCACCGAGGCGAACGGCACGTAATCGAAACCCGGATCGGTCAGATCGCAGTGGATCTCATCGCTGACCACCGTCACATGATGCTTCCAGCACAGTTCGCCGATACGTTCCAAAGTCTCACAATCCCAAATACGGTCGATCGGATTATGCGGGTTGCACAGAATCATCAGCGTGGTCTGCGGGTCGGCGAGTTTCGTTTCGAAATCAGCCCAATCGATCTCGTAATGTCCTTCGCCGTCATAGGCGAGCGGCGATTCAAGCACACGGCAGCCATTGTTGAGAATCGAATTGAAGAAGATGTTGTAGACCGGCGTCATGATCACGACGTTCTCGTTCGGCGTGGTGAGTTTCCTGACCATGCTGGAGATCGCCGGCACCACACCGGTGCAGAACACCAGCGAGTCCGGGTCGATGGCAAGCCCATGACGGCGTCCCCACCAATCCACGTACGCCTGATTCCATTCTGGCGGCACGATCGAATAGCCGAAAACGCCATGCTCGACACGCCGACGCAACGCCTCGCGGATTACGGGCGCGGTCTGGAAATCCATATCCGCCACCCACATGGGCAGCGCGTCGCCAGCCTCCTCCCATTTGAGCGAGTACGTGCCGGAACGGTCGATCGGAGTATCGAAATCGTAAGTCATACCGCCAATCCTACCTACTGTTATGCGGCGTCGGCTGTCACGATCGTCGTGGCCGTCGGATCGATTTTCGCCGGATCGAGCGTCAGCTCGTTGATATGGTCGGCGCGAATCGTGCCGGACGAAGGATTGAACACGCTGTCGATCGTGCCGCGCACGTCGGCATCGACGGAGGAATATTCGAACGCGAGCGTCGTATTGACGAGCCGGCAGTCACGCAACACCAGATGGTCCACGTAGCACAGGCCCTGCAGGCTTTCGATCGTGCAATGCTCGAACGTCACGTTACGCGAGTTCCACGCCAGATACTCGCCGGAAATGAACGAATCGCGCACCGTCACGTTCTCGCAGTTCCAGAAACAATCCTTCGAAATCAGACGGGAATTGGAAATCTCCACGTTCCTTGCGCCATCGAACGGATAATTGCCCACCAAACGTAGGTTGTCGGCTTTCACATCCGCGCAATTCATCGCCAGATAGTCGCCATGCGCGCTCACATTGTCCAACGTCACGCCGGAACAGGCCCACAACGTCTCCTCGGCGTTGACGAAATCCACGTTGCGTAACGTCACGTCATGGCAGCGGCGGAAATTCTTCGGCGCCTCGATCGTTGAATCCTCCACCGTGATATGGTCCGTGTACCATACGCCCGCACGTGCCATCTCAAACCACGTGCAGTCCTTCGCATCGATATCCGAGCAATACCACAGCGGATACTTCCATTTGAACGAGCTCGACCTCAGTTCGATGTCATGGGCATGCTTCAACGGCGATTCGCCATCGTCGAAAATCGTATCGACGTACCGGCGGTCATGCGCGAAGAACTCCGCGCGCTCGCCGGTGAGGAACGCCTGGCGGGTTTCGGACATGTCCTGCTCCGCAGCGGATGTAAATGTATCTGGAGTGTTATTCACCGTATGCTCCTTCATGCTCTGTTGGAAGAGAATAGGAACTTCAAGTACTTGAAGTCAAACAGGGAGCCACGTTCGTCTGGAACGAACACGGCTCCCTGCGGAAAATCGGGAAATGCGCGCCGAAACAGGCAGAGGAATCAGCCGATCAGCGCTGCCGGATACTTCGCCACGGCGGCGTCGATCTGCTCATCGGTGGACGTGGCGACGCCTTGGATGAGGAACGGCTTCAGATATGTGGCATGCGTATGACGGAACGTGGTCTCGAACGGGGAAAGCAGCTCCTCCATGGTGCGCACATGGCTGCCTTCACGCGTGTAGGAGTCCGCCGGAGAGCCGGTGGACACGGCCAACATGAACTCCTTGCCTTCGAGCGCCCGCCCGCCGCCGTAGGCCCAGCCGGCCTTGATCACGTCATCCTCCCACTGCTTGAGCAGCGCGGGGGAGCTGTACCAGTAGAACGGGAACTGCAGCACGATGCGGTCATGCGTTTCGATGAGCTCCTGCTCATGTTCGACGTTGATTTTGAAGTCGGGATATGCGGCGTACTCGTCCACCACGGTCACGTCGCCGGTCTCGTTGGCCGCGTCCATGAGCTTGCGGTTGACCTGCGATTTTTCCAGATGCGGGTGGAACACCAGTACCAGTGTCTTCATTCATGCTCCTTGTCCAAAGGTTTTTCGTTACGTTCCAGTATGCAGCATGATAATCTCGTCGCGCATGCTTTGTACGTAATCCGTCGATGTCCACGCGCCGATACGGTTGCGCATGGTTTGTCGGGGTCGGCGATAGTATGTTGGCCGTCGTTGTGGCGCGTCGGGGTATATCAGGGCGCGGCAAGAGAAGGCATGAGAAGAGAAGCATGGGAACGGACGGAAGAAGGGCTGATATTTAATGGTGCGGACGCAGAACAGGAACGCCGTCATGGGCAAGGCGTTCAGAACGGCATTGCCGCGGACGTCGCCGGTTTGCATCAGCTTTTTCCTTCTGGCGTTGTCGTACGGCGTGCTGATGGGCACGCGCGGCTTTTCGTTCCTGTGGCCCATGTGCATGAGCGCGTTCATCTTCACCGGTTCCATGGAATTCGTCACCGTGAATCTGCTGGTGTCCGCGTTCAACCCGTTCGTCACGTTCATGCTGGCCGTCATGCTCGGTACCCGTCATCTGTTCTACGGCATCTCCATGCTCGGCCGGTTCAAGAACATGGGCGCCAAGAAGCCGTATCTCATTTTCTCGTTGTGCGACGAGACCTTCGCCATCGACAACGGCACCATCATTGCGGCCGACGTCGATCGCGGATGGTTCTACTTCTTCGTCGGCCTGCTCAACCAGTCATCATGGGTGGCCGGCGCCACGCTTGGCGGCCTTCTCGGAGAACGCATCACCTTCAACACCTCCGGTCTCGACTTCATCATGACCGCCATGTTCGCCGTCATTTTCGTGGATCAATGGCTGACCACGAAACGCAAAAGCCACATGGCCGCGCTTACCGGCATAGCGGTGCCCGCGATCTGTCTGGGGGTGTTCGGCGCCGACAATTTCATGATCCCATCCCTGGTCGCCATGCTCGTCATGTTCATTCTGCTGCGGCCATACCTGGACGACCTGAAGATCGACAAGACGGACGGGGAGAACGAAACGAACAACGCGGACAAGGAGACGAACGCATGATGATCATGACCACGTGGCAAGGCGTCATCACCATCATCATGGCGATGCTCGGCACCATGCTGACACGTTTCCTGCCGTTCCTGCTGTTCCCCGAATCGAAGGAACCGCCGCGTTTCATCACCTACCTGGGCACCGTCCTGCCGTATGCCATGACAGGCCTGCTTGTCGTGTACTCGCTCAAAGGAGTGCGCCTGACGTCAGGCAGCCACGGCATTCCCGAATTGTTGGCGATTATCGCAATCGCCCTGCTGCACATATGGAAAAGGAACATGCTGCTGTCGATCGCCGGCGGCACCGCCGTCTATATGCTGCTGGTACAGCTGGTTTTCTCGTAAGACGGCTTCCGCCTGTGCTTGGCATTGCGATTACCTGGCGAGCCCCATCTCGTATTTGAGCGTCATCACACGAATGGCGGATTGCTGCACCTTCCGCGCGAACGTCGCATCGCCGGCCGCTTTGGCGTTCAATCCGTCCAACACCGGCTGCACGTAGGAAGAGGCGCCGATACATGCCAAATCGCCGCCGGCTTCGACCAGCCGCACACCCAAATCACTCGGCTGCACGCCACTCAAAGCCGTTGCGGACAGGGAATCGGAAGTGACGACGCCTTGGAAGCCGATTTTCCCGCGCAGATAGCCGGTGACCAGCGTTGATGAGAACACGGCCGGATTATTCGGATCGATCGCCTGATATGTGGCCAAAGACATCATCACCATCGAAGGGCTTGCCTCCAACGTGCTGTTGAACGCGCTGATTTCCGGACCATCCAACGTGGTGGTGGTGTCGAGGATGCCGTTCGCGGTGAAATCGGTATTGCCGGTCACCGATCCCAAACCCGGATAATGTTTGATGGCGCTGCCTACCCCCGAATCGGACATGCCCTGTATGAACGCCTTCGCATGGTCCGCATTGCCGGCCGGATCAAGACCGAAATCACGGTACAGCGCGCCAATCGGGGCGTTCGACGAACGGTCCACGGTCACCGTGCCGACGACGGGCGCCAGATCGACATTGATGCCCGCAGCCTTGAGCTGCGTGCCCCATGCGGATGCCGATTGCCTCAACTGGCTGACATCCATTGCGCCCTGCTGGATGGCCGAAGGCATGGTATCGAACCCGGCCCCCTTGAGATGCTGGACCAGACCACCCTCCTGATCGGTGGACATCAACAGCTGGTTGTCGCCCGGAGCATACGATTGCAGCGTGGATGTGGCGGCCGCGACCCCGGCGATCCCCGAAGTCCAGTTGCCGATGATCAAAACCGAACCAACATGCCTGTTCGCAATGAGGTCATACAACGATGACGGATCGGAGCCAACGAACAATGGTGCCATAACCAGCTGCCCGACCCGTTCCTCGACACTCATGGACTCCACGGCCCGCACCGCCTTGGCATGCGGCGAATCGTCGCGGACGGACGGCACTTGCGCCTTGTCGAGGGAATCATGCGTGACCGTCGGCCGGCGAGTGGAAAAAGCTGCGGTGGCGGCGTCCGATGGGGAAGCGTCGCCGGAACATGCGGCCAACGTGACCGGCAGCATCGCCACGCAGCAGGCAGCCACCAATCGTGTGAAAAACCCATGAGCCTTCTTCATACCGCCATTATGGCATGCCGGCATTCCCCATATGTTCTCTTCATACGGACATGCCACGGAACAGCCGATTCAGCCCACGGCCAGATCCGTTCGGCTGGCGGCTTAACGGCGTTCCTCGCCTGTCGCTAGGCTATTAGCATGTCTTTCTTTGATATGTTTGGTCCCATGTTCGATCCCGAAGGCGGCTCGAACCGTGCCGGCAGGCAGAATCCGCGCAAACCCAGCAACGACGATCCGATCATCCTCAACGTCGAAACCGACGGAGGGGACGGTCCGCAACCATCGTCGAACGTTCCCCCGAAACGACCTTCGGGCCCCCGCATCACCAGCAAGCCGAACCGTCCGCGCAAACCGTCGAACGGCAGCAAGATCTTCATCGGCGTGGTGCTGGCGCTCGCCATCGTCATCGGACTGTTCTTCGCGCTCGCGCAGTTCGTCACCGATGTCATGTGGTACAGCCAGCTCGGCTTCCAAAGCGTGATTTGGACGCAGCTGGGCACCAGGGTCGGCCTCTGGCTGGCGTACGCGGTGCTCATCGCCGCAGTCGGCTTCATCTCCGCCACGCTGGCGATATGGGCGCGTCCCGACGCTGCGGACGGCTCCACCATCCGCGTGAACGGCGACACCATCGAAATCGGCAAGAGCGTGAGCTCCAAGAGCGCTCGACGCATCGCCGTGGTCATCTCCCTGATTGTCGGACTGGTGTTCGGCTCCCAGTTCAATGCGAACTGGTCCGAAATCCTGCTCATGTTCAACTCGCAAAGCTTCGGCACCAAGGATCCGCAGTTCGGCATCGACAACGGCTTCTACGTGTTCGTGCTGCCCGGACTGAAACTCATCATGTCCGCTGTCTCGCTGTTGCTGCTCGCTGGCATCATCTTCTCCATCGTCACCCACGTGCTTATGGGCGGCATCCGCATCACCATGCCGGTGAACGGCCATGGCCTGTTCCGCATCACCAAACGCGCCCGCCGCCAGATCGGCATCTGGCTGATGCTCAACATGTTCGCCTGGGCCGCCAATCAGGTTCTGGGAGTGTTCTCGCACCTGACCGAGGAAGGCAGCAGAATCACCGGTGCCACCTACACCACGGTGAACGCCACCATCCCCGTCACGTTCATCATGGCCGCCATCACCGCCATCCTTGGCGTGATACTGGGCCTGTGGATTATGAAATCCCATACGTTGGAAGGTTCCGCACCCATCGCGGCACGTGCTTCCGAAGCGCTCAAGGCGTGGAAGGTGCCGACCGTGGCCATCGCCTCCGCCATCGTGGTGAGCCTGGTGCTTACCGTGGCCTGGCCGGTGCTGCTGCAGCGCTTCCGCGTCAATCCGAACGCGCAGGAAATGGAATCCACCTATATCCAGCGCAACATCGACGCCACCCGCGCCGCGTACGGCTTGGACAAGGTGAAGGCCGAACAGTACAAGGCCACCACCGAAGGCGAGGAAGGCGCATTGGCCGATTCCGCGGAATCCACCGCTCAGATCCGCCTGCTCGACCCGCAGATCATCTCCCCGACGTTCAAACAGCTGCAGCAGTCCAAGCAGTACTACACGTTCGCCGACACCGTCGCGGTCGACAAATACGACGTCGACGGCGTCAGCCAGGACACGGTGATCGCCGCGCGCGAACTCGATCTGGACGGTCTCGACAACCGCAACTGGGTCAACGACCACACCGTGTACACGCACGGCTATGGCGTTGTGGCCGCCTACGGCAACAAGGTGACCGCCGACGGCCAGCCGAAGTTCTTCGAAGCGGGCATCCCCACCCAAGGCAAGCTCACCGATTCCGAAAAGTACGAGCCGCGCATCTACTTCTCTCCGAACGCCACCGAATATTCGATCGTAGGCGCTCCGGAAGGCACCAAATCCTGGGAATTCGACTATCCGACCGGTTCGGAAGGCGCCACCAACACCTTCAAGGGCGATGGCGGTCCGAAGATCGGCAACATCTTCTCCAGACTGCTGTACGCCATCCGCTTCGGCTCCGACCAGATCCTGTTCTCCAACCGTGTGAACTCCAATTCGCAGATTCTCTACGACCGTTCCCCGAAGGAACGTGTGGCCAAAGTCGCGCCGTATCTGACGCTTGACGGCCGCGTATACCCGGCCGTGGTGGACGGACGGGTCAAGTGGATCGTGGACGGCTACACCACTTCGGACGCCTACCCATACTCTCAGATGACCGACTTGGGCGAGGCCACCAAGGACTCCACCACGGAATCCTCCGACACGGTAAGCAGCCTGAACTCGAAGAACGCCAACTACATCCGCAATTCCGTGAAAGCCACCGTGGACGCATACGACGGTTCCGTGGACCTGTATGTATGGGACCAGTCCGACCCGGTCATCAAAGCCTGGGAGAAGATCTTCCCCGGCCAGTACCACCAGCTGTCGGAAATCTCCGGCGACCTGATGAGCCACATGCGTTATCCGGAAAGCCTGTTCAAGGTGCAGCGCGAACTGCTGGCCAAATACCACGTGTCCAGCGCCAACCAGTTCTTCTCCGGAGAGGATTTCTGGCAGACCCCCGTCGACCCGACCGAATCGCAGCAGGCGCAACAGCGAGACATCCTGCAGCCGCCGTACTATCTGACGCTGCAGACCGGCGGCTCCAGCGAACCGGTGTTCTCGCTGACCTCGTCGTACATTCCCGCAGGCTCGTCCACCAGGGAAATCCTGACCGGCTTCCTGTCGGTCGATTCCGACGCGGGCCACGAGAAAGGCAAAATCGGCTCGAGCTACGGCACCATACGATTGCAGGAACTGCCGAAGGATTCCAACGTGCCGGGCCCCGGCCAGGCGCAGAACAACTTCAACGCGTCCGCCGACGTGTCGAAGGAACTCAACCTGCTCGAATCCGGCTCGACCAATGTGCAGCGCGGCAACCTGCTCACCCTGCCTCTCGGCGGAGGCCTGGTCTACGTGCAGCCGGTGTACGTCAAATCGTCCGGCTCCACCAGCTTCCCGCTGCTGAAGAAGGTGCTCGTCGCATTCGGCGACCAGGTCGGCTTCGCCGACACGCTGGACGAGGCTCTCGACCAGGTGTTCGGCGGCGATTCCGGCGCGTCCGCAGGCGACGCCGAAAACGTGGGCGACACCACCGATGACAAGCAGGATGCTAAGAACGACGATTCCGCCGATGGCAAGACCAACACTGACGGCAAGCAGGACACGCCATCCAATACCGACGGTAAGACCGGCGGCAATAATGGCGATTCGTCCGGCACGATGAGCGCCGACCTGAAGAAGGCACTCGACGATGCCGCACAGGCCATGAAGGATTCCGATGCCGCCATGAAGAAGGGCGATTGGTCCGCCTACGGCGACGCTCAGAAGCAGCTTCAGGAAGCACTGAACAAGGCCATCGAACTCGAACAGTGATTCCTGTCCGATTCCCTTCATGAAATACGCAGGGGCCGGCTCCTTCCAAAGGAACCGGCCCCTGTTGTCGTTCGCCGCCGGGTATGCTGGGCGCATGGCCGACTATTCTTTCCGCATCGCGACGCAAGACGATATCCAAGCGATCACCGACATCTACAACGCGGCAGTCATCCGCGGCGGCTCGTCCGCCGACACCACGCCACGTACCTACGCGCAACGCAAGGCATGGGTGGAATCGCACCACGATCCATATGCGGTGTTCGTCACCACCGTGCCTGCCACGGATGCAGCCACGGAAGGCGGCGAACGGATCATCGGCTTCTCCGCGCTGTCCGTGTTCTACGACCGCGCCGGCTACGACGGCGTCACCGACCTCGCCTACTACATCGCCCCCGAATGGCAGGGCAGGGGAGCGGGCACCTTCACACTGGCCAGACTGCTTGACGAATGCCGAAACCGCCACATGCGCAAAGCCTGCGGCATCATCTTCGCCGACAACCGCGGATCCATCGCACTGATGAAACATTTCGGATTCACCCAATTCGGACTCATGCCCCAAGCCGCCACCGACTCCACCGGAACCATGCGCGACATGAGCTACTGGCATCTCGACCTGTAAGCACCTGACAGTAGAATCTGTGCGGTTAAACAAGACGAGAGCACGCAAGAACACAGAGGAATGGACGATTATTATGGCATCTGATTTCTGGCTGATCGCAGGACTGGGCAACCCCGGCTCCAAATATGAGGGCACCCGCCACAACATGGGCTTCATGACCGCCGACGTGCTGGCCGAACGCTGGTCCGTCAACTTCTCCGACCACAAGGGACTCGCCATGCTCGGCAAAGGCGTGATGAACCTATCCGGCCGCAACGTCAAATTCTTCCTCGCCAAGCCACTCACCTACATGAACGAATCCGGCAACGCGGTCGCCTCCATCAGCGCCTACTACCAGATCGAACCGGACCATATCGTGGTTATCCACGACGACATGGACCTCGACTTCGGCAGAATCAAAGTCAAAGCCGGCGGCTCCGCAGGCGGGCACAACGGCATCAAATCCATCGACCGTTCGCTCGGCACCCCGAAATACGCGCGCGTGCGCATGGGCGTCGGCCACGCCCAACGCGGAGCCCACGCGCACGACAACACCGTGAACTGGGTGCTGGGCGGCTTCGGACCGGACCAACGCAAGCAGCTCCCCGAATTCCTCGCCGACGGTGCCGACGCGGCCGAAACCATCATCTTCGACGGTCTCGCCAAAGCCCAGGAGCGATTCAATGGCCGCTGAACCGACGTCTCCGGCGCAACCACCGCAACTGCCGACCGCAGGTTCGCTTGCCGGCATCCTCGACGTACTGGAAACCGATGACGATTTCCGCGCGCTCATCGCCGGGGAAATCGAAGAACCGGAATCAGACATCGACCCCAGCATCACCGTCGGTGTGCCGGACGGCCTACGCCCGGCGCTCGCAGCCGGCGCTGCGGGCAAACAGCCGGTCGTGCTCGTCGTCGCCTCCAGCCGCGAAGCTGAGGAAACCGTGGAGTCCATCCGTTCCTGGTATGACGGAGACCCAAACGATGTGGCGCAGCTTGAAGCATGGGAGACCCTTCCCCATGAACGGCTTTCACCACGCGCGGACACTGTGGCAAGCCGCATGGCGGTGTTCCGCAGGCTGAAGCATCCCGAAGAGGGCAGCACGCTGTTCGGCCCCATCCGCATTCTGGTCATGCCGGTGCGCTCCCTCATCCAACCGGTGGTCGCAGGCTTGGGGGACGTCGAACCACTCGTGTTCTCCCAAGGCGAGGAACTGCCTCTTGACGAAGCATCCCGCAAACTGGTGGAAAACGCGTACACGCGCGTCGACTTGGTGATGGACCGTGGCGAATTCGCCGTCCGCGGTGGCATCATCGACGTTTTTCCGCCCACTCTGCCGCATCCGGTGCGTATCGAATTCTTCGGCGACGAGATCGACACCATACGTGAATTCCACGCATCCGACCAGCGCACCTACGGTAAGGATATTTCCACCGTATGGGCCACGCCATGCCGTGAACTGCAGTTGACCGACCAGATTCGCCAACGTGCGAAATCGCTGATCGGCTCCATTCCCAACGCCGAGGACATGCTCGGATCCATCGCCAACGCCATCCCGGTGGAAGGCATGGAATCGCTGCTGCCCGCGCTGGTCGACGATATGGAACCGGTGCAGGGCATGCTGCCCAAGCATGCGCTGGTCATGCTGTCCGACCCGGAAAAACTTCGTCGCGCCGCCGACGATCTGGCGAAAACCGCCAACGAATTCCTTGCCGCAAGCTGGCACGTCGCCGCATCCGGACATGGCGCCGGAGCGCCGATCACCTTCGACCAGGCGAATTTCTACGATTTCGAGGAAACCATCTCCGCACTCGTCTTCTCCAAACATGACGTGTGGAAACTCACCAGCTTCGGCGTCGACGCCACCCGGGAAGGCCACATCCAACTTGATGCCACCAAACCCGGTGAATACCGCGGTGACGAAAACAAAGCGGCCTCCGGCATCGAAGGACTGCTCGACGCCGGCTATGCGGTGATGATCACGGCCGCGGCCCAAGGCACACTCACCCGACTGAAGCGTGCGATCAACGAAACCGGCATCGCGAATTTCGATTGCGTCCGATCGCGCGCCATCGACGGTTTCGTGGACGACGCCGCGAAAATCGCCCTGCTCACCGAACGCGACCTGACCGGCCGCACATCCGCCGCAGGACAGGCGAAAACGCCGAAACGCCGCCGCAAGGCCATCGACCTGATGGAACTCAAAACGGGCGATTACGTCGTGCACGAACAGCATGGCATCGGCCGGTTCGTCGAGATGCGCCAACGTACCATCGGCAAAGGCGAGAACCAGACCACCCGCGAATACCTGGTCATCGAATACGCTCCCAGCAAACGAGGCGCGCCGGCGGACAAACTGTTCATCCCCACCGACCAGCTCGACCAGGTCAGCAAATACATCGGCGCCGAAACGCCGAAACTCAACAAGCTGGGCGGTTCCGACTGGGCCGCCACCAAAGCCAAGGCGCGCAAGCATGTGCATGAGATCGCCGAGGATCTGGTCAAGCTCTACTCGGCACGCCAGCGTACGAAAGGCTATGCCTTCAGCAAGGACACGCCGTGGCAGAAGGAGCTGGAGGACGCTTTCCCCTATCAGGAGACGGCCGACCAGCTCACCACCATCGACGAGGTCAAGTCGGATATGGAGAAACCCGTTCCGATGGACCGTCTGATCTGCGGCGATGTGGGCTTCGGCAAAACCGAAATCGCGGTGCGCGCCGCGTTCAAGGCGGTGCAGGATTCCAAGCAGGTGGCCGTGCTCGTGCCGACCACACTGCTCGTGCAACAGCATTTCGAGACTTTCGCCGAACGTTTCGAAGGCTTCCCCGTGAACGTGGCTGCCATGAGCCGATTCCAGACCACCAAGGAGATTAACGAGACCATCAAGGGGCTTGAAGACGGTTCCGTGGATGTGGTCATCGGCACGCACAAGCTGCTCAATCCGAAGATCAAGTTCAAGGATCTGGGACTCGTCATCATCGACGAGGAACAGCGTTTCGGCGTCGAGCACAAGGAGACGCTCAAGGCGTTGCGCACCAATGTGGACGTGCTGAGCCTGTCGGCCACGCCTATCCCGCGCACGTTGGAAATGGCTGTCACCGGTATCCGCGAAATGTCCACGCTGGCCACGCCGCCGGAGGATCGTCTGCCGGTGCTCACCTACGTCGGCGCTTACGAGGACGCGCAGGTCACCGCCGCCATCCGGCGCGAGCTGTTGCGTGGTGGGCAGGTGTTCTACGTGCACAATCGTGTGCAGGACATCTCCTCCGTCGCGGCGAAAATCCACGAGCTCGTGCCCGAATCGCATGTCGGCATAGCCCACGGCAAGATGGGGGAGAAACAGCTTGACGGTGTGATCCGCGACTTCTGGCATCGCGACATCGACGTGTTGGTATGCACCACCATCATCGAAACCGGCCTTGATATCTCCAACGCCAACACGCTGATCGTCGACCATGCCGACCGCTTCGGCTTGAGCCAATTGCATCAGCTGCGTGGCCGCGTCGGTCGTGGACGTGAGCGCGCGTATGCGTACTTCCTGTACGATCCGACCAAGCCGATGACCCAGCAATCGCATGACAGGCTCGCCACCATCGCGCAGAACACCGCGCTCGGCTCTGGTTTCGACGTAGCCATGAAGGATCTCGAATTGCGCGGCACCGGCAATTTGCTGGGAGACGAGCAGAGCGGCCATATCGAAGGCGTCGGCTTCGACCTGTACGTGCGTATGGTGTCCGAAGCGGTCGAACAGTACAAGGAGCCGGAACGCAAGGAATCGGTTGCCGTCACCATCGACCTGCCGATCGAGGCGTCCATTCCCGTCGACTACATCGATTCGGACAAACTGCGATTGGAAGCGTACCAGAAACTCGCCTCCGCACGCACCGAAGACGATCTCGACGAGCTGCGCGACGAACTCACCGACCGTTACGGCAAGCCGCCCGTCGATTTCGAGGCGCTGTTCGACGTGGCGCGGTTGCGGTTCAAGGCTCGCAAGCTCGGCATTTCCGAGATCATCGCGCAAGGACGCAACGTGCGCGTGTCGAAGTTCGAGCCGCGTGAATCCGTGCAGATGCGCATGGCCAGAATCTACAAAGGCATCCAGTACCGGCCGTTGACCAAGACGTATCTGGTACCGGCTCCATTCGCAGGCTCGCTTGGTTCCAAGCCGATGAGCTCGGACGAAGTGGTCGGATGGACCAGTCAATTGCTTGACGATTTGGACTGGAAACCGACACCGCGTCAATGACAGTGGGATGCAAAAAAGAGTGTGAGCGTTCACATGGAACATGCGGGCAAAGTTTGGCATACGTCCATAAATCGCACTATTCTTGGCATTGTCATCACAACCTAACGTTTATAAGGAGTAGTTGTGGCAGTAATTGAAAGCGTTTACGCGCGTCAGATTCTCGATTCCCGCGGCAACCCGACCGTCGAGGTCGTTCTTGACACCGATGACGGTGCTCAGGGCCTGGGCCTCGTTCCGTCCGGTGCTTCCACCGGCGAAGCCGAGGCTTGGGAGCGTCGCGATGGCGACAAGTCCGTTTACCAGGGCAAGGGTGTGCT
>ENA-OXQU01000418-OXQU01000418.1-human-gut-metagenome-genome-assembly--contig:-NODE-418-length-14032-cov-9.46069_pt1 | contig 14032 bp, 9 predicted proteins | sample MGYA00249585_ERZ652569 | MGnify/ENA primary metagenome ERZ652569 (study PRJEB26925, sample SAMN05826638) | human gut metagenome | biome: ENVO:2100002; feature: ENVO:00000062; material: ENVO:00002003...
AGTTCTTGGAAACCTACCATAGCAATATGGCAAGGCACCGGGTTCTTACCCTACTTGTGACCGCGCTGGGGCCTATCCCGCTTGCCACCATGGGCAGCAGCGAGTGGCGCAGCACCGGGCAGAATTATTTGAAGTCTTTGCTGGCGCTGGGTTTCCAAGCGTTCCTGATTATGATTGTCGTGGGCATTTACGCGGTGTTGATACGCAACATTTCGGGCGCGGCGGACATTGCCGGGGCTATCTGGGGCTGTATGGGCTATACCGTTCTGCTCTGCTTCTGTCTGTTCAAGACCGGCAGCATCAGCAAGTCCGTATTCGGTGCCCATTGAGAAAGGAGCGTTTGAATGGCGTATGTGACCGTTCCCAAAGATTTGACCCATGTAAAATTCAAAGTCTTATTCGGGCTGACCAAGCGGCAGCTGGTCTGCTTCGGCGGTGCGCTCCTCACGGGCGGACCGCTTTATTTTTTGGCCCGGAACTATCTTTCCAACAGTGCAGCGGCCTTGCTGATGATTTTTGCCATGCTGCCGGGGCTGCTGTTCGCTCTGTTCGAGCGGCACGGCCAGCCCCTTGAAGTAGTGATTCAGCAAATGATTCAGTGCTGCTTTATCCGTCCCAAGGAAAGGCCCTATCAGACCAACAATGCTTACGCCGCCCTTGTGCGGCAATACCAAATGGAACAGGAGGTAAAGGCCATTGTCCAGAAAAACGATACCCCGCGAAACCGAAAAGCCCAAAAAGCTCACCCGCGCCCAGAAAAAAGAAATTGATGCCGTTATCCGCAAGTACAAGGGTGACGGCAAGCCCCGCACGGCGCAGGCCACCATCCCGTATGAGGCCATCTACCCAGATGGCGTGTGCCGCATTGACCGCCGCACATTCTCCAAGTGCATTGCCTTTGAGGACATCAGCTATCAGCTGGCCCAGCCGGAGACCCGGACCGCCATCTTTGAACACCTGTGCGACCTGTACAACTATGTGGATGCTTCCATTCATGTGCAGCTGTCTTTTCTCAATCGCAAGGTTGACCCGGTGCAGTACGCAAAAAGTTTTGAGATCGCACCGCGGGGGGATGATTTTGACGACATCCGCGCCGAGTACACCGCCATCCTGCAAAAGCAGCTTGCCAGCGGAAATAACGGCATTGTCAAAACCAAATATCTGACCTTCACCATCGATGCCGACAGCCTGAAAACGGCGCGGGCACGGCTGACCCGCATTGGCCTTGACCTGCTGGGCTATTTCAAGACCATGGGCTGTGTGGCACACGTTATGGACGGGCAGGAGCGTTTGGAAGTTCTGCACGGCATCTTCCACCCGGACGGCGAACCGTTCCGCTTTGACTGGGACTGGCTGGCTCCCTCCGGCCTCTCCACCAAGGACTTTGTCGCGCCGTCCTCCCTCTGCTTCGGTACGGCCAAGACCTTTGGGTTGGGTGGCAAGTATGGAGCCGTGAGCTTTTTACAAATCCTTGCGCCGGAACTTTCGGACGAAATGCTGGCCGACTTCCTCAAAACGGAAAGCGGGATTCTCGTCAATCTCCATGTGCAGGCCATCGACCAGACCGAGGCTATCAAAACCATCAAGCGGAAAATCACTGGCCTTGATGCTATGAAGATTCAAGAACAGAAAAAGGCTGTCCGTTCCGGGTACGACATGGACATCCTGCCCAGCGACCTTGCCACCTACGGCGAGGATGCCAAAAAGCTGCTGAACAAATTACAGACCCGGAACGAACGGCTTTTCATGCTGACCTTTCTGGTGCTGAACGTGGCCGACACCAAGCAAAAGCTGGGCAACGATGTGTTCCAAGCCGCAGGTGTGGCACAGAAGTATAACTGCTCGCTTGTCCGGCTGGACTACCAGCAGGAACAGGGCCTTGTGTCCAGCCTGCCGCTGGGCATCAACCAGATAAAGATTCAGCGCAGCCTTACCACCTCCAACGTGGCGGTGTTCGTGCCCTTTGTGACGCAGGAGCTTTTCCAGAGCGGGGCCGCTATGTACTATGGCATCAACGCGAAATCCCACAACATGATTATGCTGGACCGCAAGCAGGCCCGGTGTCCCAACGGCCTAAAGCTGGGCACGCCCGGCAGCGGCAAATCCATGAGCTGCAAGTCTGAAATCGTCAGTGTGTTTTTAACGACCGCTGACGATATTTTCATTTCAGACCCAGAGGCCGAGTATTACCCGCTGGTCAAGCGGCTGCATGGGCAGGTCATCAAACTTTCGCCCACTAGCAGGGACTATGTGAATCCTCTGGACATCAACCTCAACTACTCCGAGGATGATAGTCCGCTTGCCCTAAAATCGGATTTTGTGCTGTCGTTCTGTGAACTGGTCATGGGCGGCAAAACAGGTTTGGAAGCGATTGAGCGCACCGTGATAGACCGTGCCGTGAAAGCCATCTACCGCCCCTATCTGGCGAATCCCAGCCCGGAGAATATGCCGATTCTCTCTGACCTCCACCAAGCCCTGCTCGACCAGCACTTGCCGGAAGCGGACCGGGTAGCGCAGGCATTGGACTTGTATGTGTCCGGCTCGCTGAATGTGTTTAATCACAAAACGAATGTGGACATCCACAACCGGCTTGTGGCCTTTGACATCAAAGAGTTAGGCAAGCAGTTAAAAAAACTGGGGATGCTCATTATCCAAGACCAGATATGGGGCCGCGTCACCCAGAACCGCAGCCAAGGCCGGGCTACATGGTATTTTGCAGACGAGTTCCATTTGCTCTTGAAAGAAGAACAGACCGCTGCTTATTCCGCGGAAATCTGGAAACGCTTCCGCAAATGGGGCGGCGTGCCCACGGGCGCCACTCAGAATGTGAAGGACCTTCTTTCTTCCCCGGAGATCGAGAACATTCTGGAAAACAGCGACTTCATCACACTGCTGAATCAGGCATCCGGCGACCGCAAAATCCTTTCGGAACGGCTGAACCTCTCCGCAGACCAGCAGAAGTACATTGACAATTCCGAACCGGGCGAAGGACTGCTGATTTTTGAAAATGTGGTGCTGCCGTTTTCCAATCCTATTCCGAAAAACACCCAGCTCTATAAAATCATGACCACCCGGCTCAACGAGGTGGTGGAGTTATGAGCTTAACGCATTTTAGCTTGTTTTCCGGCATCGGCGGCATTGACCTTGCCGCAGAAGCGGCGGGTTTTACTTCGGTCTGTCAATGCGAGTGGGCAGCCTTTCCCGCCGCTGTTCTGGCAAGCCACTGGTCGGAGGTGCCCCGTTTTCAGGACATCACCACCGTAACAAAGGAGGCTTTCTTTGAAAAAACAGGACTTCGCACCGTCACCCTCATTTCAGGCGGCTTCCCGTGCCAGCCGTTCTCCACCGCAGGGCGGCAGCGCGGCTTCCACGATGAACGCTACCTGTGGCCCGAAATGCTGCGGGTTATCCGGGAATTGCAGCCCCGTTGGGTGCTTGGAGAAAATGTTGCTGGCTTCCTCCGTATGGGGCTCGACAAAACGCTCATTGACTTGGAGCAGGCAGGTTACGATGTTCGGGTTTTCGTATTACCTGCTGCTGCCGTTGGCGCGTGGCACGAACGGAAACGGGTATTCATCATCGGCTCCGCTGCTTCCCACACCCCTTGCCAGCGACACCGGGGATGTGGGCAAGGGGCTGGACATCCAAATCTCTGCGAATGGCAGTTACCGCAAGATGAACAAGGATGGCAAGGCGTGGACGGCGCGGCTTTCCCATGTGGTCTACCGGATGACCCCCACCACGCTGGAAAAGCCCTACCTCAACCCGGACTGGGTAGAGTGGCTGATGGGTTTCCCGCGCAAATGGACGGACATTCCCTTTGGGCCGAAGAACCCGCCGACATCCCGCGCCTGACCGAAGAGGTGCCGAACCGCAGCAAGCGGATGAAAACACTGGGCAATGCAGTTTCGCCGCCGCAGGTATTCCCGATTCTCAAATACATTGCGGACATTGAAACGGGCCGCTGTCCGATGGGAGGTGAAGAACTTTGAAAGAATTGCAGGCAAAAGCCAAAGTCACCCAGACCATGACCCGTGACGGTCTGGTGGTGGAAAATCAGGCGGACGGCACTGTGGAGAACGTTTCCCGCCGGGAGGCGGAACAGGATTATTCTACGGATTCCGAGGGCAAGACCGAAAAAATACTGGAACGCACCGAGGACGTAAAGGACAAGCACAAGGCAAAGAAAAAAGCCAAACAAGCTGCGGAAACCGCCGAGAGTGAAGATGGTCTGCACCGTTCCGCCGCCCGTCTGGAACTGACCGAAGAAGAACGGGCAGACCCGGCGTTGCAGCCGTACATCCAAAAGGCGGAAGCGAAAGCCGACAAGCTGGATGCGGCCCGCGCTGCTTTGCCGAAAAAACGTGTCCCGGTCAAGGAAAAAATCTACGATGCCGCCAGCGGCAAGGCAAAATCCACCCTGCGCTTTGAGCAGCAGGACAAAGGCCCGCCCAGCCTGAAACCCAACCCGGCCAGCCGCCCGCTATCAGAAGCGTTGCTGTTTGCCCACGGAAAAATCCATGAAGTCGAACACGAAAATGTGGGTGTGGAGGGTGGCCACAAGGGTGAAGAACTGGTGGAGCATCAGACGGCCAAAGCCATCCGCAGCGGCATCCGGCACCACAAGATGAAGCCCTACAAGGCCGTGGAAAAGGCAGAGCGTCAGCTCATGTCTGCCAATGCAGAATACTTTTACCAGAAATCCTTGCGGGACAATCCGCAAATTGCACAGGCGGTCAGCAATCCCATTTCCCGGATGTGGCAGAAACGGCGTATCAAACAGCAGTATGCCAAAGCTGCACGGCAGGCTGGACAAGCCGCCGCACAGGATGCAGCCACTACCGCAGAAAATGGTTTCCGGGTAACAAAGCTGGCAGCCGAAGGCGGCGAACGGGTGGCCGAATTTGCGGCCCGGAACTGGAAAACCATTCTGATCGTGGCGGTGTTCGGTCTGCTGGCTCTGCTCTTGATAACGGGCTTGCAGTCCTGCACCGTGATGGCGGGCACCGCTGGGACCGGCGTGACGGCATCTTCTTATTTTTCCAAGGACAAGGATATGCTGGGTGCAGAGAAGGCTTATGCCAAGCTGGAACAAAAGCTGCAACGGTATCTCGACACCTACGAGGCCACCCACAACTATGACGAGTATCATTTTTATCTGGATGAAATCGAGCATGACCCCTATGTGCTGATCTCGATTTTGTCCGCGCTCCATGATGGCGTTTTTACATTGGCCGAGGTGCAAAGCGAGATTGAAATGCTCTTTGAAAAGCAATATATCCTGACCGAGACCGTGACCATGCAGATACGCTACCGTACAAAAATGATGGTCATTATTGGCCCGTATGGTGTGCCGCAGGTTATCACCTATCAAGAACCGTATGGATACTACATCTGCACAGTCAAGCTGAAGAACAAGGATTTATCTCACCTGCCCGTGGAAGTACTGACCGAAGAACAGCTTAGTGCCTATTCGCTCTATATGCGCACGCTGGGCAACCGGCCGGATTTGTTTGGGCAGTCACAGTACCCCAATGCGTCCACCATCAAGCAGCCCACCTATTACGACATTCCCCCGGAAGCACTAAAGGATGATAAGTTTGCCGCCATGATGGAGGAAGCGACAAAGTACATCGGCTACCCGTATGTGTGGGGCGGCAGTTCACCCAGCACCAGCTTTGATTGCAGCGGCTACATTTCGTGGGTGCTGAATCACTCCGGCTGGAACGTGGGCCGCCAGACCGCACAGGGCCTTTACAACCTCTGTACTCCTGTTTCGACGGCGCAGGTCAAACCGGGCGACCTTGTGTTTTTCAAGGGAACCTACGATACCCCCGGCGTGAGCCATTGCGGTATCTATGTGGGCAATTCCATCATGCTGCACTGCGGCGACCCGATCTCTTACACAAACCTCAACTCGAAATATTGGCAAGAACATTTTTACAGCTATGGGCGTTTACCGTGACGCCAGAAAGGATTTTGTATGGCAAAAAGACTTTCCCGCATTGAGCGCGACATTGAACGGCTCAAAGAAAAAATCAGCGAATACCAGCAGCAGTTGAAAGAACTGGAAGCTGAAAAGACCGAACAGGAAAATTTGCAGATCATTCAGTTGGTGCGCAGCATGAATATGAAGCCGGACGAGTTTGCGGCCTTCCTGCGCAGCGGTGCGCTGAACGCCGCTCCTACCGTCACCCCGTACCACAAACAGGAGGATGCTGCCGATGAAACCTGATTGTAACTACCGTTTTGTTGCCGGATTGCTGGCTATCCTGCTCTGCCTCTGCTCGTTCTCCATGCCCGCCTTTGCAAGCGGCTCTGACCCGGCCCCGGAACCTCTGCCGGAGATTATCGAAGAAGAACCCACTACGGGCGGCATGGAGCCGGAGGGTGTGCCCATCACGCCCAAGGGCAATGCAACACTGGTGGATGACTTTTACGGCGACAAGCAGCTTATCACCGTGACCACCAAAGCCGGGAATTATTTTTACATCCTGATTGACCGCGCCAACGAGGACAAAGAAACCTCTGTCCACTTTCTGAACCAAGTGGACGATGCCGACTTGCTGGCCCTGCTGGATGAAGAACCGCAGGACACCGAGTTCTGCATCTGCACCGTGAAATGTGAGGCCGGGAACGTCAACGAAAACTGCCCCTTGTGTGAAAAGAGCCTGCGCAACTGCACGGCCCCGGAAGCGGTGAAAACCGACACCGAAACGCCGCAGGAAAAGCCGAAGTCCAACATGGGCAGTCTGATAATCCTGCTGGTGCTGACTTTGGCTGGCGGCGGCGCGGCACTCTATTATTTCAAGTTCCGCAAGCCCAAAGCTGATACCACCGGGCACGATGATCTGGACGAATACGATTTTGGCGAGGATGAGGATGCAGACGAGGAACCAGCCGAAATCGAGAGTTCTAACGATAGTCCCCAATAATCTTTCCCTTATATAAAAGAACCGGGTCTACCCATTGTCGAGCAGACCCGGTTCTCATTTTTCAAAATCGTGAGAATTGGGATTGTACCAGCGAGAGTCGTTCAAAAGAACAAGATTTCCTCTTTCTTTGCGCTCTCCCTCATAAATCGCATGACAATTAGGACAGGTAAAGAAAAATCTATAATGGTTTGAGCTACTCAGCGTTTCATACTCTCCTTGCATTTGTGAGCCGCAGAACTTGCACGTTTGAAACATTTTATCCTCCTGCCTTTATATCACTGATTGCTGCCTGTAACATTGTAGCCGCAACAGCAGCGGCAATATCCTTTACCGTATCCAATGCCAAAGGCAATCCCTTTTCCTTTATAATTTTTAGGGTTTTATTCCACACAGTGTCATTCTTTATTTTGTCTAGGAACTCATGTCCTTCCCAAGTCAGTCTGCCTACATAAAAAGCATACAATCTATCATCTGCATAACGCGACACATAGGAAGATACCAATTGAGCATCATGTAAAAGACTACAATGATATGCAACCACTTCTGGTGTATAATCGTTCAATCCCAAGTCGTGATATGATAAAGCCCTGTCTGTGTATTTTTCCTCTATTGCAAAAAGAATTTTTCGGATTAGTGCCATATCTCTTTCCATTGTATCACCCCTTTTTAATCATTATACCACATATTTTATCTACATAAAAGGATGGTGTTCTATATGAATTTAGTTATTGCCGAAAAGCCCAGTGTGGCCCGCAGCATTGCCACCGTGATCGGGGCCACCGAGAGGCAAAACGGCTACTGGCAGGGCGGCGGGTATCTGGTCAGCTGGTGCATCGGGCATCTGGTGTCCTTTGCGGAAGCGGGTCAGTACGATGAAAAATACTGCAAGTGGAAGTATGAAGATTTGCCCATCCTGCCCCAGCCGTGGCAGTTCATTGTCCCGGACGAAAAGAAACAGCAGTTTGAAGTTCTGCGTGCCCTGCTCAACCGCCCGGATGTGGACAGTGTGACCGCTGCGACCGACGCTGGCCGGGAGGGAGAACTGATTTTCCGTTTCGTCTACCAAATGGCCGGCTGCACGAAACCCGTAAAGCGGCTCTGGGTTTCCAGCATGGAGGATGCCGCCATCCGGGAGGGCTTTGCAAACCTGCGCCCGGATTCGGACTACGATGCGCTATATCAATCGGCCCTCTGCCGCGCAAAGGCGGATTGGCTGGTGGGCATCAATGCAACACGGCTGTTTTCGGTGCTGTATCACAAGACCCTGACGGTGGGCCGGGTGCAGACCCCCACACTGAAAATGCTGGTGGACCGGGACGCAAAAATCCTGCGCTTCCAGAAAGAAAAATATTACACGGTCGGCATCCATTCCGGCAGCCTAAAAGCGGACAGCGGACGCATTGCGGATGCAGAAACCGCAAATTCTCTCAAAGAAAAATGCACAGGTGCAAATGCAGTCTGCACGTCCATTCGGCGAGAGAAAAAGACAGAACAGCCGCCCAAGCTCTATGACCTGACCACCTTGCAGCGGGAAGCAAACCGTCTGTTCGGTTTCACCGCCAAGCAGACCCTTGACTACGCCCAGCAGCTTTACGAAAAGAAACTGCTGACCTATCCCCGCACGGACAGCCAATATCTGACCGAGGACATGGGCCAGACGGTACAACATCTTGTGTCTGATCTGTTGGGGCTGCTGCCCTTTGCCCAAGGACTTGCGCTGACTGCGGAAGTGGGCCGGATTCTGAACAGCAAAAAGGTATCGGACCACCACGCCATCATCCCCACGTCCGAATTTGTAAAGCAGGGTTTCACTGGTCTTGCCGAGAGTGAATGCAAGCTGATGAACCTTGTCTGCTCCAAACTGCTCTGCGCGATAGCCGCGCCCCATGAGTACGAAACTGTGACTGCGGTATTTTCCTGTGCAGGGAACGAGTTCACCGCCAAGGGAAAAACGGTGCTTGTCCCCGGCTGGAAAGAGATCGACCAACGGTTCCGCTCCACCATGAAAGCAGACGGCGAAGAAGAAGCGGAAAGCCTGAACACCCTGCCAGAACTGGCCGAGGGGCAGAGTTTCCGCGTAACTTCTACCGTATCGGAACACTTCACATCCCCGCCGAAAGCCTACACCGAAGATACGCTCCTGTCAGCAATGGAGCGGGCTGGGGCCGAGGATATGCCAGAAGAAGCAGAGCGCAAGGGACTGGGTACTCCCGCCACCCGTGCCGCGATTCTGGAAAAGCTGGTGCAAATGGGCTTTGTGCAGCGCAAGGGCAAGCAGCTTGTCCCCACCAAAGACGGCATCAATCTGGCGGTGGTTCTGCCGGAAAGCCTGACCTCTCCCGCTCTGACTGCTGAATGGGAAAATCGCCTGACCGAGATTGCCAAGGGCAAGGCAGACCCGGACGAGTTCATGGCCGAAATTGAAGCGCAGGTGCGCCAGCTGGTCAAGACCTACTCCTGCATCAGCGCGGACAAACAAAACTTGTTCCAGTCGGAACGGGTTATTATCGGCAAGTGTCCCCGGTGCAGTGAAAACGTCTATGAGGGCAAGAAAAACTTCTACTGCGGGAACCGTGGCTGTCAGTTCGTGATGTGGAAGAATGACCGCTTCTTTGAGCAGCGGAAAAAGGCGTTCACACCGAAGATCGCCGCCGCTCTGCTCAAAAACGGTAAGGCAAAGGTAAAGGGCCTCTATTCCGAAAAGACAGGCAAAACCTATGATGCAACGGTGCTTCTGGCAGATACGGGAGGCAAGTACGTCAATTACCGGGTAGAGCGCAAAGAGTAAGGCAAAAATACGAGGGCCAGTTATGGTAAGGTGAAGCATTCATTTTGCCATAACCGGCTCTCTCTATCCGTAGGATAGCAAAAAAGGAGTGTGACCAAATGAGCGAATTATTTTCCATCCAGCTGCAAAATCGGCAGCAGCAAGGCAGGGATGGCATCTGGCTGGACCTGCCCACTACAACCGAACAGGTACAAGCGGCCCTGCGGCAAATCGGCATTTCGTCCGATAATCCGCAGGGCCTTTTCATTTCCGGCTATTTTGCCGAGGAAGAAAAGCGTTTTGCCATCCCCTACAACATGGTGCTGGCATCCAATGTGGACGAACTGAACTTTCTGGCATCACGACTGGAAACACTCTCTACCGGGGAACGCGCAGAACTGAACGCCGCCTTGCAAGCCCCGCAGAGTGAGCTTTTCAGCATCGGGAGAATCACCGACTTTCCCGAAAACGTGGACTACTATGTGCATCTGCCGGATGTGCACGGGCCTGCCCAGCTAGGAGATTACTACCTGAATCGCTCCGGCATGGTGGATATGCCGGAAGAATGGAAAGGCGGCATCGACACGGCACAGTTTGGCCGGTATGTGGCTCAGCAGGAACAGGGTGCGTTCACCCAGTACGGCTACCTTGTCAAAAGCGGGGACGAGTGGCAGAAAGTCCACGAGGGCCAGCCCGTGCCGGAGGAATACCGGGTGCTGTCCTTTCCCGCGCCGGAAGTTCTGCGGGATGCGGCCAACATCCCGCCGCCTGTTCAGCCTGAAACGGAACCGCAGAAAGTTATCCCCATCATCCTGAACGGCAAAGACAGCGCGGAACGGATGAAAGAAATTACGGACCGGCTGGAAACAGGGATTCAAGAGCTGTTCGACAGCGACCGCTACAAAGCCTACCTCACCACGATGGCGAAATTCCACAATTACAGCTTCAACAACACCTTGCTGATCGCCATGCAGGGCGGACAGTTGGTGGCGGGCTTCAACAAGTGGAAAGACACGTTCCATCGCACCGTGAAAAAGGGCGAAAAGGGCATCAAGATTCTTGCTCCCGCGCCCTACAAGGTCAAGCAGAAAACGGAAAAACTGGACGAACAGGGCAAGCCCGTTTTGGACAAAGACGGCAAGCCGCTGACGGAAGAAAAGACGGTGCAGATTCCGGCCTTTAAGGTGGTTTCCGTGTTCGATGTCAGCCAGACCGAGGGCGAACCGCTGCCCTCTATTGCAGTGAATGAACTGTCCGGCAGCGTGCAGGACTACCAAGATTTTTTCAAGGCGTTGGAGCAGGCTTCCCCGGTGCCCATCGGGTTTGAGGACATAGCGGGCGGGGCGCACGGGTACTTTCATCTGCTCGACAACCGCATTGCCATCCAAGAGGGCATGAGCCAGTTACAGACCATCAAAACAGCCATCCACGAGATTGCCCATGCCAAGCTGCACGCCATCGACCCAGACGACCCGGAACAGGCCAACCGCCCGGACAGCCGCACCCGCGAGGTGCAGGCCGAAAGCGTGGCCTATGCCGTCTGCCAGCATTACGGGCTGGACACGTCCGAGTATTCCTTTGGCTATGTGGCCGGGTGGAGTTCTGGCCGGGAACTGGCCGAACTGAAAGCCTCTCTGGAAATTATTCGTAGTGCGGCCCATGAGCTGATCTCTGCGCTGGACGAACATCTGGCAGAACTGCGCCAGCAGCGGGAATCAGACCTTTCCGCCGCACAGGAAGCCGCATTTGCGCTGGACAACGGCAATACGCTGTTCATCCAGACCTGCGATTCCGGCTATGACTACACCCTGTATGGCCCGGATAATAAGGCTCTGGACGGCGGCCAACTGGACGCACCCGGTCTGACCCTGCCGGATGCCGGAGAGGAAGCTCTTGCTCTGCTGGGGCAGACAGTCAAGGTGTCGGAAGTTTTGTTGGGCGACAAGCTGGCAGCGTTCCAAGAGGCGGCGGAAAAGGCCAACGAAATTCCCGCACCCGTTAAAATTCCAGACCCCGCCGCAGAACCTACGGTCACAATTCTTTGGAGCGAAAGTGACAAGCTGCAGGACGGCGAAATCATGCCGCTGTCCGTGGCAAACCGCGTCTTTGAAGAACTGGACACCGCCCAGCACACGGACCGGGAAAAGGACGGCTACACGGGCGGCTGGTACGACAAGACCGCATTCCGTATTGATTTTACCCTGAACGGCCAACCCGACAACTACGAGGGACGGCAGGATTTCGGGGATAGGGACGGCTCCCTGATTCAGCATATCCAGAACTACCACGAATACTACGCCAAGGACGAGAGCTGGAGAAATTTTGTTCTGCACAACAAAGGCCCGGAAGCGTGGGAACAAGACAAGGCAGAGCGGGAAATGGTGCTGAACGAGTTTATCCCGTACCTCAAACAACATTGCAATATTTCGGCCATGGAGCAGGCAGCCACCGCCGCTTTGCGGGAGGAACAGAACATTTCGCCGGAACAGGCTGCCTATTACAACACTGTTGTGGCCTATGTGCAGGACTGCCGCTCGCTGCTCAACCAAGGCCAGTATAACTTGCCGGAACCGCCCAAGCTGGCCGACTTTGACCAGAGCTTGCAGGACTACAAGGCGCAGTTGCAGGCAGAGATCGCGCAGGAAGCGGCCGATGCTGGAATGACGGTAGAGGAATACGCAGCGGCAGGCTTTGAAGCACCACAGCAGGACAGCTTTTCCATCTACCAACTGCGCAACGAGGATTCCACCCGCGATTACCGTTTTGAGCCCTACGACCGCCTGCTGGCTGCCGGTTTGACCGTGGACAAGGCCAATTATACGGAAGTATACGCCGCGCCGCTGACTGCTGGCACCACGTTGGAGGACATCTACCGCACATTCAATGTGGACCATCCGGCAGATTTCAAGGGACACTCGCTGTCTGTTTCGGATGTGGTGGTGCTGCACCAGAATGGGCAGGACACCGCCCACTACTGCGACAGTGTGGGCTTCCAGCAGGTGCCGGAGTTCTTGCGGGAAAATCCTCTGCGCACCGCAGAGCTTTCCACGGAACAAAACGAAAACATGATTGACGGTGTGCTGAACAATGCGCCCTCTCTGGGCGAATTGGAGGCCAAAGCAAAGGCCGGAGAACAAATTTCTCTGACGGACCTTGCCGCCGCAGTCAAGGCCGAGGAAAAGGCGCCAAAAGCCAAGAAGTCCCGCACAGCCAAACCGAAAAAGCCGTCCATCCGGGCACAGCTGGATGCCGCAAAAAAGGAGCAGAGCAAGCAAACACAGCCACGGGAAAAGACAAAAGAATTGGAGGTGTAAACCGTGCAGAAGTTTGAAAATATGGATGTGATCGCTGCGCTGGAAGCTATCATGCACCAGAACACCGCATACTACCAGAGCGATTTTGCCTATGACATCAAGATGCTGCGGGAGGCCGCCCGCAGCGACCAGCCGGAAGATAAGCTGCTGTTGTGGCTGTCCCGGCCCTCTGGAACATTCTGCTTCCGGGAACGGGATGTGTTGCTCAAAGATACCCAAGCCTACAATACATGGAAATTTTGCGGTGAACAGACCCATGACAGGATTCTTGCCTATGCGGTGGAGTTGACCGGTGCGGCCAATGGAACCGTGCAAGGCAATCTGTATGAACTGGACTACCAGCAGCATTTCCAGCATATCCGGGATGCCGCTCTGCCTGTGGGTGCCAATCGCCTGATCTACGAAAGTGGGATGCGGGAAATTGGCCCCAAAGAGCATTTCAACAGCCGCTCGGACAAATATTTTGGAGAGTTCGTGCGGTATGAAATGCAGCCCCGTGACCCGGAACTTCTACAAGCGGCCATCCGGCAGGAGCAGCGCAGTCGAGAACCGGCACGGCCCGGTGATTTCAAAGAACATCTTGCGGCACTGCACACTGGGCTGATCGAGGCCGAGGCGCAGCGTATCGCGGCAAATATGAAGCTGCTGGCTGCTCCCAACAGCCCGGACAAAAATCATTTTATGGTGGAGGTATCGCCCTACTTCACCAAACTGGCATCCAGTCGGGATACGGACCAGCTGCTTGCCATGTTGCCGTACAAGTCCCTGCACCTGTCCAGCGTGAAAGACCGTTTCGGCATCTACGCGCTGGTTGGCAAAAACGAAAATCGGGACAAGGGCATCTGCAAGCCCCGCACTTCCGTCCGCAAGCAGCTTTCCGAAACAAAACAGGCCGCCAGCCCGAAAAAGGCAGCGGCCCGCAATAAGCAACACAAAATGGAGGTCTGACACATGAATTTTAGCGTGGAAGAAGAAAATTTGATCTGTATGTACCACAACGCAGACCGACGCAGGAC
>ENA-OXQU01000420-OXQU01000420.1-human-gut-metagenome-genome-assembly--contig:-NODE-420-length-14027-cov-8.93043_pt1 | contig 14027 bp, 10 predicted proteins | sample MGYA00249585_ERZ652569 | MGnify/ENA primary metagenome ERZ652569 (study PRJEB26925, sample SAMN05826638) | human gut metagenome | biome: ENVO:2100002; feature: ENVO:00000062; material: ENVO:00002003...
AAGAGACAGGAGCAGGTCATCCGGGCGCATGTCAGCCAAAATACGGCCCTCGTTGACCAGCACGATGCGGTCGACATTGCGCCAGAGCACATCCTCCAGGCGGTGCTCAATAATCAACACGGTGGTGTCGGTTTTTTGCTGGATGGTGTCGATCAGCTCGATAGCCTGCTTGCCGGTGGCAGGGTCGAGATTGGCCAGCGGCTCATCGAACAGCAGAATTTTCACATCGTCCACCATGACGCCTGCCAGGCTGACACGCTGCTTCTGCCCGCCGGAAAGCTCATGCGGGGCAAAGCCGAGGTGATTTTCGATGCCCACCAGCTCGGCGGCATGCTGCACGATCGCCTTCATTTCCGGCTGCGGGGTGCAGTTATTCTCCAGCGAAAAGGCAATGTCCTCCCCCACTGTCAGGCCGATGAACTGGCCGTCCGGATCCTGCAGCACAGTGCCCACGTGGCCCGCCAGGTCAAAAATGCTGCTATGGGGGGCATCCACGCCGTCCACCATTAGGGTGCCGGTGCACTCGCCGGGGTTGGAGAAGGGGTTCAAGCCATTGATGCAGGCGGCCAGCGTGCTTTTGCCGCTGCCCGAGGGGCCCGCGATAAGCACACGCTCGCCGGGGTAAATATCCAGGTTGATATCCTGCAGGGTAGGCTTTTTCTGTGCCCGATACTGGAACGAGAAATTTTTAAAGGAAATGATGGGGGTCTTTGCAGCCATGCGGCACCTCACAAACAAAGTGCCTTCCCGCCTATGTGGGAAGGCACAAGGGAAATATACGGGTTTACTCCTTGTCCAAAGAGCCCTTCTTGGCGATGGTCTTGGTGTAGGCCAGCACCAGCAGGCCGCCAACGACAACAGCGGTGATGATGTTGGAGATCGCTGCGAAAGCGCCCTGGGCGAAGACCTTCTTGGCAGGCTCGGCATAGATGAGGATGTCCAGCACCGGGGCAACCACGATCCAGGCAATCAGGTGGGCGATGACGTTGGAAATGGTGTAGGTGATGACCTTGCCTTTATTGAAGTCGCCTTCCTGCAGGTTCAGCTTTTTGGCAAACAGGCCGACCACCACGCCGGTGAAGGCAGAGGCGATGACCCAGCTCCACCACGGGATGCCGCCCCAGGACAGGTCGATCAGCGCATGGCCGATGAAGCCGATCAAGCCGCCGGCCACAGGGCCGTACATGGCAGCCAACAGGCCCAGCACGGCATACTGCAGGCTGATGTTGGTGTTGGGCACCGGGCTGGGGATGGCCACAAAGCGGCCCAGGACAAAGAACAGAGCTGCGCCGATACCAACGGCAACGAAGGTTTTGATGTTGTTGTTTTTCATGATTCCACACTCCCTAATTTATTATGAAATTAGTCCGCAATATTCCTTTATAAAAAGGAACGATACCAGTATACGCGTTCCCTTTATAAGGTGTCAATGGGCAAAACCGTATAATTGCGCCAAATCTGGGGCCGGTTGTAAATTTTAGGAAATTTTGGCGCAGTTTTTCGCGGTTTTTCGCTCCTTTGGCAGCTTTTATGCGCCCACGCTTGCACCGCCGGGCAAATGGTGCTACAATGCACCCAGGAGAGAAAACTTTATACTTTATATAAGGAAGGGAAGTTTTGTAAAATGGCCTGCACTACTATTCTTGTCGGCAAAAATGCCTCCTACGACGGTTCTACCATGATTGCCCGCAACGACGATTCCGGTTCCGGGCATTTCACCGCTAAAAAGTGGACGGTCGTCCACCCGGAGGACCTGCCCGCCACCTATAAGTCGGTGATTTCTCACGTGGAAATCCCGATGCCCGCCGGGGCCATGCGCTTTACCGCCATGCCCAACGCTGTGGAGGGCAAAGGCATCTGGGCGGCGGCCGGTATCAACGCCGCCAACGTCGGCATGACCGCTACCGAGACCATTACCTCCAATCCCCGCGTGCTGGGCGCTGACCCGCTGGTGCAGGGCGGCATCGGCGAGGAGGACATCGTCTACCTTGTGCTGCCCTACATCCACAACGCCCGCGAGGGCGTGCAGCGCCTGGGTTCCCTGCTGGAGACTTACGGCACCTACGAGATGAACGGCATCGCCTTCCAGGACGTGGATGAGATCTGGTGGCTGGAGACCATCGGCGGCCACCATTGGATGGCCCGCCGTGTGCCCGATGACGTGTACGTGGTCATGCCCAACCAGCTGGGCATCGACGAGCTGGACCTGGACGATGCGCTGGGCGAGCAGAAAGAGTACATGTGTTCCGCCGATCTGCGGGAGTTTATCGCCAAGAACCATTTGGACCTCTCCCAGGACGGTGTGCTGAACCCGCGCGACGCCTTTGGCAGCCACGATGACTCTGACCATGTGTACAACACGCCCCGCGCCTGGTACATGCTGCGCTATTTCAACCCCCACACCATGAACTGGGACGGCCCGGATGCCGACTTTACGCCGCGCTCTGACGACCTGCCCTGGTGCCTGGTGCCGGAGAAGAAGATCACGCCGGAGGATGTAAAGTACGTACTGTCGTCCCATTATCAGGGCACGCCCTACGACCCGTATGCCAGCTATGGCGAGCGCAGCATGAAGGGTGCCTACCGCTCCATCGGCATCAACCGCAACGATTTTGTAGCCCTGCTGCAGCTGCGTCCCGATATGCCGGAAGAGTCCCGCGCCATTGAGTGGATCGCCTACGCCTCCAACGCGCTGAACACGATGGTGCCGTTCTACGCCAACATCGACACCACCCCCGCTTACCTTGCCAACACCACCGGCGAGGTCTCCACCGACAGCTTCTACTGGGCCAGCCGCATGATCGCCGCCATGGCAGATGCCTCCTTTGCCAAGTCTCAGTTCCATCTGGAGCGGTATGAGCTGGCTGTGCTGTCTGAGAGCCGCGCCATCCTGAACGATTACGACGCCAAACTGGCCGCCGAACCGGATGCCGCCGCCCGCGCCGCCCTGCGTGTGCAGGCCAACGACGCCCTGGCCGCCAACCTGAAGCACCACGCCGCCGACACCCTGGACAAGGTCCTGTTTGAGCTGAGCAGTCAGATGAAGAATGCGTACTCCCGCTCGGATGCGTAATTTTTTCGTCATAACAGCAGCTTTATTTATGCAATAAACGTGTAACAGTAAAAGGCGCCGTGTGAATGAACGATTCACATGGTGCCTTTTGTTTTGCTTTCGCCGTACGGCAAATTGTATAGAATTTTGCAAAATCGCTTGCATATTTTTAAACGTACTGTATACTGGAGAAAAGGATAAAATATTTTTTCATAATTTTCAGACGCAGCAGGTGTGTTATGTACAAGATTTTAGTTGTTGATGATGAATCCATTGAACGTGAGGGAATTTCTTTCCTCATTGAAAAGTACAAGTTTCCGTTGGAGGTTGCCCAGGCGACCAACGGGAAAACGGCGCTGGAATATATGCGCACCCATCCCATCGACATTTTACTTACGGATGTAAAAATGCCGCAGATGGACGGCTTGGAGCTGGCACGGCACACTTTTGAAAAATACCCCGATGTGCGTATCCTCGTTTTCAGCGCTTACGGGGAGTTTGAGTTCGCCAAAAAGGCGATGGCCGCCCAGGCGGTCAGCTACCTGCTGAAGCCTATCGAGGTGGACGAGTTCCAGCGCGTGATGACGCAGATCATTGCCCAGTGCGATGAGCTCTCCGAGAAGAAAAAAGACGAGCAGCAGCGGGACGAGGAAGTCCGCCAGCAGCTGCTGTTCCGCCTGGTGACCGGCACCGGTCTGGGCAAGGCCCGCATCACCGACGATTTGTTCCCCGGGCAGACGCTTTGCCTGCTGCACGTTCAGACCGAAAGCGACTATTTTGCCACCAGTGAAGAAGCCTTTTGTGACATCCTTAAAGATTGCACCCCGTGCAGCTTTGAATACATCAACACCTACCCGGATGAATCCTTTGTGCTGTTTTATGGCAGCCGTGCTATATCGGATCGGCTGACGGGCAGGATGAACGAGATTCAGGAGAAGCTGCACCAAAGCGGCTGCGAGGCATCGCTGCTGCTGGGTGTTGACTTTACCGGTGCGGAGAATATTTCCGCTCGTGCCCAGGCGTTGACAAAGATCCGCAGCGAGCTATATGAAGCCCCCACCGCCATTTTGCTGGAAAAGGATGTCAGCGAATCGGTCAGCTACTATGCCGAAGTCATCGAGAAGCACCGTGCCGAGGTGCAGACTGCCCTGGCCGACCACCGCCCGGATGTGTTTTTACCGGCCGCGCAGCGGCTTATCCAACAGTTGGGGCAAAACCGCGCTTTGAGCCGGATGTATATGTACCATGTGCTGTATGACCTGTTGGCGCAGATGTATCGCGCTTACGGCGTACAGGACACCAACGCGATTGGACAGGGCATCAGCCGCATTTTAAGCTGCAACACCGCAGCGGCCATGTGCGGCGTGTTGGAGGAAATTGTAACCGCTTTGCAGGGCGCACCCGAACCGCAGGCGGCAGACAGTTCCGCCGTCATCCGCCAGGTACAAAAGATTGTGGACGCCGAATACGGTCAGCCGCTGAGCCTGGAATACATTGCAGAAAAAGTATACATTACACCGTCTTATTTGAGCTACATCTTTAAGCAGATGACAGGGCAAAACCTTATCAAATACATCACCGACCTGCGCATGTACAAGGCACGGCGCATGGTTGCGGATGGGAATTTAAAAATCTCCCAGATCGCCAAAAACTGTGGCTATGACAACCCGTCTTATTTTAATAAGATTTTCAAGAACTATTTCGGCGTAACGCCCCGCCAGTACAGGGAGGGCGAACGCGATGAAAGCATTGTATAAATGGTTTGCCTATAAGCTGCCTATTCGCAGTAAGCTGCTGATCAGCTTCAGCATTCTGGTTATGGTGCCGATCCTTGTGCTGGGCATTTACAGCTACCAGCAGTCGAAGGAAAACACCGAGCGCCAGATCCGCAGCACGATGGAAAGCAATCTGGCACGTCTGACCTCGGAACTGGATACCCGCTTCCAGCGGGAGGGTTCCACGGTGCGGTTTCTTGCGTACAACCTGACCTTCCGCAATGCGCTGGAAAACAGCGGCGCCAGCGCCATGACGATGGCGCAGGTCATGAATACCTCAGTCGAGCCGACCTTCTGGTACTTCATTGCAGGGGATTCCTATGTCAAGGGAATGGAGGTCTACTCCACAAAGGTCCGCGACAAAATCGGCAACTTCCTGCTGCCGGTGGATGATACCGTCAGCCAGCAGGCTTGGTACCGGCAGGCGCTGGACAGCTATGCCACCCACTGGACTTACGATGGGGTAGAGATTTGTGCCAATCGTGCAATTCTCGATACGAATTCCAGCAGTGAGGTCATAGCAGTGCTGCGGATGTTCTGCTATCCGGCCTCGCTGTTAGATGCCACCGACAGTATGAATTATCTGGACAACGGCATCCGTATCGTGGACGAAACCGGTCAGACCGTCTATGCCCGCAACAGCGGTGTGGATGCTTTGGACGAAGCCGTGCGCCTATTGGCCGAGGATGGCAGCGAGACCGCCGCGCTTGAGCAGGGGGTGCTCTATAAAAGCCGGATGGAAGTCAGCGGCTGGAGCATTTATTACTATCTGGACAAAGCGAACATCACGAAAGAATTGCAGCCGATTTTGAATACAACGATTTTGGTGGTGTTGATTTGCCTGTTCCTTTCCATTGCAGTCATTAACCTGTTGGCTACAGCCCTGACCCGCCGCATCCTGAAATTACAGGAGTACGCAGAATATGTGGCAGAAGGGCATCTGGATAAGGAACTTTCTACCACGGATACCGATGAAATCGGCGTGGTGACAAACAGCATGGGGCAGATGACGCACCGGCTGAATGATATGATCCATCAGGTCTATACGATGGAGATCGAAAAGAAAGCCAGTGAGCTGCGCGCCCTACAGGCGATGATCAACCCGCATTTCCTGTACAACAGTCTGTCCAACATCAAGTGGAAGGCGCTGCGCTCCGGCAATGATGACATCAGCGAGATAACGGGATTGCTGGCAAAATTCTACCGCACCTGCCTGAACAACGGTCAGCCTTTGACCACGGTGCGTTCAGAGCTGGAAAACATCAAGGCGTATGTGCGTATCCAACAGCTGACCCATGACAACGGCTTTGATGCCGAATACGACATTGAGGAAAGCCAGCTTGATTACCGGATGCTCAACTTCATGCTGCAGCCCATCGTGGAAAATGCCGTCAAGCACGGCTTAGAGTATGAAGAGGAGGACGGAAAAGGGCATATCCGCATCGAATGCCGCGGCGAGGATGAGTTCATCGTGTTCCGCGTCATCAACAATGGCGGCGCTATCGACCTGCAAAAGGTGGCCGAAGTCATGCGCACCCCCGGTACAGGGTACGGTATTTATAATATCTGTGAGCGCATTGAGCTGTATTACGGTCCCGGCAGCGGACTTTTCCCCTCTATCACAGAGGACGGCGAGACCTGCTTTACGCTGAAACTGAACCGCACATTGGAAAAAGAAACACCCACTGAAGCCTGATTGCACCCCACCGATACAATTTCTGTCGGTGGGGTGTTCTGTAAAATAGTGTTAGTTTTCGAAAAAATGTTCTATTTCGCATTTAGGACATTTCGGGTACAATAAAGCCATCGAAAGCAGAACACACTGCAAGGAGGAAAACAAACATGAAAAAAGCAATCGCATCCGTGCTCGCAGCGTCGATGGCTCTGTCCCTCGCTGCCTGCGGTGGCTCCTCTACCGCCACCTCTAGCAGCACCGCCACTGAGAGCACTGCCAGCAGCACTACGGCAGAAAGCACCGCATCCGGTGACAAGGTCACGCTGCGCATGACCTACTGGAACAGCGAGGACACCGTCAAGGCACTGCTTGACTATCTGGGCGAGGCTGTTCCCGATGTTCAGATCGAGTATCAGTTCATCGACAACTCCAACTACGACACCATCGTGGATACCCAGCTTTCTGCCGGTGAAGGTCCCGACATCATCTGCGAATCTCCCGCTTCTGCCCTGAAGCACGCAAAACTTGGCTATCTGGCCGATGTGAGCGACCTCGGCGCGAAGTTCTCTGATGCTGGCACTTCCGTTTACAGCTATGACGGCAAGACTTACGCATTGCCCGGCATCTCTTGGTTCGAGGGCATCTACTACAATGTTGATCTGTTCGAGCAGAACAACATTGCACTGCCCACCACCTTTGACGAGTATCTGGATGTTTGCAAGAAGTTCCAAGACCTCGGCATCAAGCCGCTGGCTGCCGGTCTGAAATCTTGGGAGCCGATGCTGAAGAACTCCATGGCGTTTGTCACTGCCGAGTACCTCTCCACTGATGAGGGCAAAGACTTCGGCGGCAAATATCGCGAGGGTCAGGCTACTCTGAACGGCACTTGGAATCCGTACCTCGAAAAGTGGAGCGAGATGATCACCAGCGGTGTTTACACCACCGATATGACCGGTATCGACCACGATCAGGCTCTGGAAGAGTTCGCCACCGGCAATGCCGCTATGTTCTGCTCCGGCCCGTGGGATCTGGAGGCCATCCAGTCCAAGAACCCCGACCTCAACCTCAACATGATGCCTTTCTACGGCACCAAGGCCAGCGCTGGCTGGCTGATCGGCGGCCCCGGCTGCGGCTTCGCCGTTAACGAGAACAGCGCCAACAAGGAAGCAGCCCTCAAGGTTCTGGCTGCTATCGCTACCGAGGAAGGTCAGAAGGCCCTGTGGGAGAACAACCAGGGCGGTTCCTCCTACATGAGCGGTGTTTCCTTCGACCTGCCTGAGGTCTACTCCAGCGTTTCCACTGCCATCAACGCCGGCAATGTCTACTGCCCCTGGAACGAGTGGGGCGCTGCTGCTGGTGCCCACGAGGATTACGGCACCGAGATGCAGAAGTACCTGCTGGGTGAGGAAGACCTCTCCACTGCGCTCTCCAATGTCGATGCTGCCGTTGCTGAGCTGCTGAGCAAGTAATCCGATCCGTAACCATGGCCTCAAACTTTCAGTCGAGGGTTTGAGGCTCTTTTTTTCAAAAAATGGAGGTCAGAAATGCCTACAAAGACCCAAAAGAAGTATGTGCCCGGTTCATTGGGCAAATACTTTGCCATGTTTGTGGCACCGGCGTTGATTGTGTATCTGGTGTTCAGCATTGTGCCGTTCCTGTTTACGATCTATTACAGCTTTACCGATTATACCGATATGAACCCCGTAAATCTGCACTTTACGGGTCTTGCAAACTACATAAAGGTCCTTGGCTCCCCGCTGATGCGTACAGCCATCAAAAACTCCTTGATTTACGCCGTGGTGCTGACCGGTGCGCAGGTCGTGCTGGGTCTGCCGCTGGCTGTCATCCTGAATATGAAGCTGCGCACCCGGAATCTGCTGCGCGCAACCTTCTTCTTCCCGGCAGTATTCTCCTCACTGATTATCGGCTATCTGTGGAACTTTATCCTTTCTTCCTCCAACTACGGTCTTATCAACAACCTGCTGGCCAAAGTGGGACTGCCGACTTTCAACTTCTTCACCTCGCAAAACGCACTTTACTCTGTCCTGCTCACGCAGATCTGGCAGTGGACCGGCTGGGCGATGGTCATCTTCCTCGCTAACCTACAGAGCATTTCGGGCGATTTGTACGAGGCAGCCGAGATCGACGGTGCCAGCGGTTTTACCCGCTTTTTCCGTATCACGCTGCCGCTGATGTGCCCCTCGGTCAAGATCGTGGCGGTCACCGGTTTGATCGGCGGCATGAAGGCATTCGATGTCATCTACTCGATGACCAGCGGCGGCCCCGGCGATGCCACCCAAACCGTTATGATGGTCATGATGCGCAAGGGCATCTCGGACGGCTTCTACAATCAGGGCGCGGCGTTCGGCGTTTGCTTCTTCGTTGTCGTTATGATTCTGAGTGCCATCATGAACACGATTATGCAGAAATGGAGTGACTCGATTCAATGAATACGCGTAAATTTGAAAGACGCGGCCTGATCATTACCGAAACATTGATGGTCTTGCTCGCTGTTCTCTGGGCTGTCCCTATTTACTATCTAATCGTCACAACGCTGAAATCCCCCGCGGAGGCTACCGCCAGCCCGCTGGCGCTGCCCAGTGCTATCAATCTGCAAAACTATATCGACGCATGGCAGAAGATGGAATTTCCCCGTGCGTTTGCCAACACACTGTTTATCACAGCAATGAGCGTCTTTCTCATCGTGCTGTTCGGCAGTATGGCCGGGTATGCACTGGCGCGCACAAGCTCCAAGCTCGGCGGCCGACTGTTCCTGTTCTTTCTGGCCGGTCTGGTCGTGCCATTTCAGATGAACATTGTCAGCTTGTACAAGATCGTCAAGGCGCTGCACCTGATGAACAGCCCTTTCGCCGTCATCCTTGTCGATGTGGCTGTGAATATGCCGCAGGCGGTGTTCCTCTTCCGTGAATTCGTTCACTCTACGGTGCCTGTTGAACTGGAGGAGGCTGCTGAAATCGACGGCTGCGGCACGATGCAAAAGTTCTTCACCATCGTATTTCCGCTGCTCAAGCCGGTCATGGCTACCGTTATCATCATCGTTACGCTGAATGTCTGGAACGAGTTTATGACGCCGCTGCTCTTCCTGCAGAGCCGTGCCAATGATGTCATCCTGCAGGAGGTTTCCCGCAACATCGGTCAGTTCTCTACCGACTGGACGGCTATGTTCCCGATGATGATGCTGGGCGTTGCACCTTTGATGATCTTCTATCTGTTCATGCAGAAGTATATTATTGCCGGTGTTGCTGCCGGTGCTGTGAAGGGGTAATTGAAAATGAAAATCACAGATTTTGGTAAAATCATGGTAATCGTTCCCCATCAGGACGATGAGCTGCTTTTGACGGCCGGTGTGCTGTATTCGGCTGCCCATGCGGGGCTGAACCCCCATGTGGTAATGGTGACCAACGGCGACTACGGCTGCCACGACCACAGCGTAGGCTATGCGCGTCTGCGTGAAACACTGGCGGGCGTGGAAATGCTGGGGGTTCCGAATGAGCAGGTGACATTCCTTGGCTATGCTGACACCGGTATGCCGCGGGCGGAGAGCTTTCTTGCGGGCTTGTATGGCGAAACCGATGAGAACAAGGTTCATCCCTCCCACTGCGGCACGGAGACCTACGGTCTGCCCGAAAAGCCGGATTTCCACGCGCAGCATTTCGGTATGCCTGCGCCGTATACAAAAGCCGGCTTTGTGCAGGATCTGAAAGCCGTACTCGACGAAATCGAACCGGACAGCATCATTACCACGGCACTTTGCGATACCCACGGTGACCACAGTGGGCTGTACCAGTTTATCTGCGATGAACTGCGCAGCCGCCGTGAGGCTGGCAAAAAAGTTCCGACCCTCTATACCGGCATTGTCCATTCGCCCGCAGGGGATGAAAACTGGCCGCTGCGTGACGGTGTTCGTCCGCTGACCTGCCCGGAGGGGCTGGAAAGTGCCAGTACACTGCGCTGGGAGAATCGTATCGTTCTGCCCGTTCCGCAGGAAATGCTGAACGAAGATCTGGCGCAGAACCTCAAGCACCGCGCCATTTCCTGCCATAAAACGGCCTTAAAGCCGGATGCCGTGGATTTTCTGTATTCGTTTGTAAAAGCAGACGAGGTATTCTGGAAAGTAGACCTGTAAGGAGAATTTGCAATGGATACCAACAAGACCCCAATTTATCCTTTTGAGCCTTGGAATGTAACGGAAGATCACCTTGATCTTGCGATGAACTACCGCAACGAAACGACGTTTGCGCTTTCCAACGGCTATATCGGCACCCGCGGCACCCATGAGGAAGCCTACGATTTTGACGAACAGCACGGCTTGGAGGGGAACTTCCTCAATGGCCTGTACGAGCAGGAGCACGTCCGCTACGGCGAGTGGAACTTCGGCTTCCCGACCGAGAGCCAGACGATCCTGAATGTGCCGAACTGCAAGACGATTCGTCTTGTGGTGGACGGTGAGCCTATGGACATCCGTACCGGCACACTGCAAAATTACCGCCGCACACTGGATATGAAGCACGGTCAGGTCGTGCGCAGCTTTGAATGGACCTCCCCCAACGGTAAAACTGTCCGGGTGAAAAATACCCGCTTTGTCAGCCTTGCACACAAAAACCGCATGGCACAGCGCTACAGCGTTACCCCCGTGAACTTCAGCGGTACGCTGACGCTGCACAGCGCACTGGACGCCGATGTGGAAAACCATACTCGTACCACAAATCCGCTGGTGGACTACGGTCCGTTTGGACGTCATCTGCTGCCTGATGCACTGACCGCCGATGACAAAACTATGACCTGCCAAAGCACCGCTGTCAACAGCAAGCTGGCGATGGCCTGCGGCTCGGTGCATCTGCTCTCGGAGGCAGCAGCTGCGACCCGGCATCAGGCAAACGATGTCGATGCTTGGATCGAATACGATTTTGCCGCCAAGCAGGGTCACACGATCACACTGGAAAAGCTGACCGTCTACACCGACTCCCTCGATATGGACAAGGACGCCATGCTCCCGTTTGTGAATGAGGAACTGACTGCCTTTGCCGCTGACGGATATGATAAGGAGTTTGCCGCCCACGCTGCCATGATGGAGCATTTCTGGGAGACTGCCGATATCCGCGTGGACGGCGATGTGCCTCTGCAGCAGGGGCTGCGCTTCAACCTGTATCATATCATGCAGGCATCGGGCCGTGATGGCAGAACAGGTATGGGTGCCAAAGGTTTGTCCGGCGAAGGGTATGAGGGCCACTACTTCTGGGATACCGAAATGTATGTCCTGCCTGTCTTTGTCTATACCCAGCCGGAACTTGCGCGTAGTTTGCTGGACTACCGCTACAGCACCTTGGATAAAGCGCGCGACCGTGCCCGTGTACTGGGGCATCCCATCGGTGCACTGTATCCGTGGCGTACCATCAACGGCGAGGAGGCATCCACCTATTTCCCGCTGGGTACGGCGCAGTACCACATCAATGCGGATGTGGCCTATGCGTTCCAGCTCTATGTTACTGTCACCAACGATATTGACTACCTTGCCGACAAAGCAGCCGAGGTTCTGTGCGAAACAGCCCGCGTCTGGGCGGATGTGGGCTGCTTTGCCGAGTGCCGCGGCGGCAAATACTGCATCTGCTCCGTGACCGGTCCCGATGAGTATAATGCCATTGTGGACAATAACTTCTATACGAATCTGATGGCGCAGCAGAACCTGTATGCCGCCGTCAAGGCGCTGGAAACGCTGAAAGAACAGCGCCCCGATGCTTACAAAAAGCTGATCGAAAAAATTTATCTCGACCCGGACGAACCTGCCCTGTGGAAAAAGACTGCCGATGCTATGTATTTTGCCTATGATGAAAAGCGGCAGGTCTATTTGCAGGACGATGGCTTTATGCTTCGCAAGCCGTGGGACGATTCCCGTATTCCGCCGGAAAAGCGGCACCTTCTGTACGAAAACTATCACCCGCTGTTCATCTACCGCCAGCGAATGAGCAAGCAGGCCGATGCCATCATGGGTATGATGCTGTACAGTGCGCTGTTTACCGACGAGGAGCTGCTGCGCAATTACGACTTCTATCAGACTGTAACGCTGCATCATTCTTCGCTTTCCACCTGCATCTTCGGTATTCTGGCAAGCCGCATCGGACGCCACGAGGACGCCTATACCTATTTTGCCCAGTCTGCCCGTATGGATCTGGATGATTACCATGACAACTTCTACGCTGGTATCCATGCCGCCAATATGGCCGGCACCTGGCAGAGCATTGTGTTTGGCTTTGCTGGTCTGCGTCTTGTAAACGGCGTGCCGGAGTTCAAATTCTATATTCCCGAAGCATGGAACGGCTATCACTTCACTGTGAAAATCAAACGATCCGTGCTGGCAGTGGATGTGCTGCCGGATGGCTGGACCATCACGCTGCAAAGCGGCGATGCCGTCAACTTTCTTGTCGAGGGCAAGCCTTACAAACTGACCGAGAAAGGGGCAACCTGCCATGAAGCACTATAAAGCAATCTTTTTTGATTGGGACGGCACAGCGGTTCTCTCCCGCAAAGCGCCTGTGGAGGATGCCGTCAACGCCATGCGCCCGCTGCTGGATAAAGGGGTAAAACTATGCATCGTCAGCGGCACGACCTACGAGAACATTGCAGGCGGCAAGCTGCACAGCTACTTTACGCCGAAGCAGCTGGAAAACCTGTACCTTGGTCTGGGGCGCGGTGCGTTCGATTATGGGTATAATACGGCTGGCGAGCCGACGGTTCTTGTGGATCGTGTACCAGATGCTAAAGGCATCCTTGCTGTACACGATGCCTGCTACCGCATCCACCGCGAACTGCTGGAGAAGTACGGCATGAATACCGATATTGTTTTCAGCCGACCGAATTACTGCAAGATCGACCTGATGCCTGCCAACAACCGCGGCGAAAATCTGTTCTTACAGGAGGGCGAGGCTGCCCGCCTGCAGCACATTTTGCAGCAGCACGGCATTGACAGCATCGAAACGGTCATTGCGATGGCAGAATCCTTCGGTACGGCGGAAATGCCGCTGCGCGCTACAACCGATGCAAAATATCTGGAGGTCGGCCCCACCGGCAAAAGCGACAATGTCGATGCTCTGTTTGCCCGTTTTGGCTTTGCTGCCGAGGATTGCTGCTTCTGGGGGGATGAGTTTATCGGCGTTACGGATTCCATCTTCGGCAGTGATGCCGGTATGCTGACCGAAAAGACCAAGAGCGGTGATTTTTACGATGTCTCTGACCTAGAGGGCGTAAGACCCGAACAGGTAAAGCATCTGGGCGGTGGGATCCAGACTTTCCTGGAGTTCTTGCAGGCGCAGTAAAGTACCTTTCCCCTATCCATTAAAGCCAAAAAAGTTGCCGCGTGAATGAGGTCATTCACACGGCAACTTTTATATTGTCTTTATTTTTATGCGGCGGCTGTCTGCTGCTTTTGCAGCTGGGTCAGCTCGCGAAGCTCACGGAGGGTGAAGAAGCCTGTCTCTTATACACATCTCCGAGCCCACGAGACCGTACT
>ENA-OXQU01000433-OXQU01000433.1-human-gut-metagenome-genome-assembly--contig:-NODE-433-length-13799-cov-9.6616_pt1 | contig 13799 bp, 9 predicted proteins | sample MGYA00249585_ERZ652569 | MGnify/ENA primary metagenome ERZ652569 (study PRJEB26925, sample SAMN05826638) | human gut metagenome | biome: ENVO:2100002; feature: ENVO:00000062; material: ENVO:00002003...
ACTGGTGTTCAAACAATTAGTATTACTGTATAGTATCCGGCACGAATACGACCTATCTGAGTAATGCGGTGAACAACTACTTCGGATGCAATTTCAAGCGGTTAATAAATTCTTACAGGGTGGTTCGCGCGAAGGAGTTGCTGGACGGTAAAGATTGCCCGGTGAATGAGCTTTTCAGCCGTTGCGGGTTCGCCTCCAAGAGCGTGTTCTATGTGGCGTTCAGAAAAGTAGTTGGCATGACTCCCCTGCAATATATATCGCAGAGTCGGAATCCTTTTATGATTCAACGCAATTAAGTCCTTTTATAACAATAACATTTTGAGTTTTTAAATTTATAAATTTAAAGTTTTTCTATTATGAACAAAAAATTTTTAAGTGCAATCCTGTTCGGAGCCTTGATGGTTTCTTCGACAGGAACATTTGTATCTTGTAAAGACTATGATGATGACATAGACAATTTGCAGGAACAAATTAACAAACTGGCGACTAAGGAGGACATGACTTCTCAGATCGCTACTTTGCAGGCTGCTTTGGATGCTGCAAAGACAGAGGCTGCTGCTGCAAAAGCTTCAGCAGAACAGGCCGTGGCTAAAGCAAACAGCGCAGAATCCACTGCGACAGAAGCTGAAAAAGCTGCCGCACAAGCTGCCTTGGATGCTGCTAATGCTAAAGCAGAAGCAATCAAGGCTGCTCAAGATGAAGTTGCTAAAGTAAAAGCTGAATTGGAAGCTGCTATTGACTCTAAATTTGAAGCTGAAAAAGAAGCATTAGCTAAAACAATTTCAGAACTGACTGAAACTGTTACAAAATTAACAGGCTTGACGACTGATATGATTACCAGTATCGACTTACAGACAGCAGAAGGATTTACAACTCAGCTTGATTTGAATTATTATCAGATTGCAGACAATAAGACATGGGGTGGAAAAACTTCTTATACCTTTGGTAAAGATATGGAAGGTAGCTTTACTGTTAGTGCAGGCGAAATCTTTGCTAATCCGGCTTCATTGTTGGTGTCTGTTGCTCCTGCCAATGCAGCGTTACCTGCTGAAATCCTGTCTATTGTAGATAGTGAAGGTACCAGCATCAATGATTATATTAACTTAACTTCGTCTTCTTATACTGATAAATTGTATAAGGGTGCAAGAGCAGCTTCTAATGGTTTGTACACTGTTACAGCTGAATTGAAAAAGGATGCAGATAAGAAAGCATTCGCTAAATTACTAGATAATGGTAAAACAGCGGGTGATAAGAAATATGTAGCATTTGCTGTTGCAGCAACAAAAGAAAACAGAACTGTAACTTCTACTTATGATGTTACTATCCAGTCTAGTACAACAGATCTAACAGCAGCTAAAGAAATTGATACAAGATCTACTATCAAGTCTTCTATCAAAGAAGAAGGCACGTTGAAAGAATGGAATGGTTATAATGGTGGAACACCTTCAGGTACAGCTACACCGAATACTGAAAATTGCTATCCGGTTGTTGACGGTAAAGAATTTACTATCAAAGCCGCTTCTAAGGCTGACGTAGTTGCTACTGAAACAACTACAAGTAAAGTATTGGCCAGCTATGTAGTAGTTGACATCAATAATAAAGCTCTTTCTACAACCGATAAGGCTGCTATCAAGAGTTTGACTATCACAGGCGATGTAAATAAAGTAAGCAAAGAAAATGTATTTAATATCGCTATTGGTGGTACATATTCCAAGGGTGTAGTTGTGCCTTTGAAGGTTGTCACTATCGACTATACTGGTGTAGAAACCTCACGTGTAGTATGGGTTAAGGCAGGTGGAAGCTCAGAAGTAGCTCAGACAGTATCTTATATTATCACTCCGAATGCAAAAGTTACTGATCCGATTAATTATGCTTATGAGCAAATTCAGAAGTTTACAATTCCTGCAGGATATGCTTCTTATGAATTGTCTATAGTAGATAAAGAAGACGCTATCAATTTCAATGGAAACTTGTTATCATTCTACGAAGACGCTAAGGGTGACAAGGCTTCTAATGATCCTGCTAAGGTTGCTTATGCTAAATTTGCTACAACAGTTAACTTGCAGACATTGAAAGACAACAAGGTATACGAAGGTACTGTTAAGTTCTTCGACAAAGAAGGTACATTCTTGTCACAGAGCGTTGTCAAGGTTCAGAAAGTATTGCCTACTGTATTACCCGAAGGCTTCTCTATCAAGACTAACCAGCTGGATGCACAGGGCGTTTACAACTGCTACTTAGTTCCTAACTCTTGGACAGCAGATAAAACAACTCCTAACACTAATACTGGTACTATGGCAATGAGCCATGTATTCAACTATGGTAAGGCTGCCGCAGCAGACTACGAAATCACATTCGCAGGAGCTAAGAAAGATAAAAATAAAGATGTTGACAATACAGTGACTGGTGATAAGTCATTGACTGTAGCTAACAGCTATATCGACAATAAGACCCAGCATACTACCACTGTGGTTTATAACTATGGTGCTATCTCTTCTGAGAAGAAAGATGATAAATTCATAGATTATACAGTAGATGCAGCTTCATTCCCGACAGTATTCAACTGTATCTATAACTATGTAACTCCGACTTACTCTTGGAGATGGGCTACACTTGCTGATTTGAACTTGAAAGCAACAGACAAACTGCCTTATAAGACTACATTGACTTATGGTACTAATAGTTATGAAGCTACTGTTCCGACTGCAGATGTCTTTGCTAAGTACATTAAGGGTGTAAGCTCTCGCGATGGTCAATATAGCGCATTCTTGAGCGCACCTTATGAAAATAGCTTGAAGATTAAAGAAGCTCATTTGGTAAGTAATGGCAATAAGGAAGTAGATGAATACTTCAATGTAGAAATTACTGCTGATGGTAATGATATCAAGGGCTTCACTGCTACATCAGTTTCTAATGAAACCAACCCGACAGCTGCTGTCGCTTCAACATTGAAGGTTACAGTATATGATATGTACGGACACGAATATGTTATCGAATTGCCGATGACTGTTAATCCGCGCTAATCTGCCGAAAGGTTAACATAAATAAAAAGAGCGATCCCGAAATGAGACCGCTCTTTTTTATTTAAGAAATCTAAATAGTTATTCTCTTACAGTAATTGTACCGAAACAAAAGAATATTTATGTCACTATAAATCAACAATATAACTACCAAATAAAAAAACTACTCCATCTATTGGTTATCTATAGAAAATCTAAATAGATTTTTATATGTTATCAACGGAGGACAGTTTGCACGAATAATTACATTTATTGAAAGATAGGGAAGGTTTTCTATTATTTCAAAATGCATCTTAATAGTGCAAAATAAGCAAATATATGCACAGCCGGAGTTACTAATTATTTAAAGAGAGGTTATTCCAATAATAAATCCGACCGGTGATTCTCCACCAAATCAAGGTTAGGATAGATAAAGCGGAACCAGAACTGCAGAAAATTGTCTTTCAGCTTGTACTTGACTCCCTTGCTCCGTTCAGACGCAAAGATGGGACGCATCTTCTTCAAAAGGGTATAATTGATTTCAAGGTTGCGCAGATAGGCACTTGTGGTGATACCTAAAACTGAATCAATCTCACCGGATGTGTTTTTCCCGTCAGCTATCAGGCTCAAGATAGAATAGTAAACGGCCCCCTCTTTTCTAAATTCCATATTGATCAAGTCGTTCCCTTCTGTAAGAAAAGGCATGTATTCATTGGTAAAGCAAGTAAGCATCCGTTCTTTCTTGAAAGCACCTTCGTCCATCAATGTTTCTATATATTTTGCCACCCCACCGGTCAGCATATAAAGACAAAGCAAATCTGCCGGAGTATAAGCAGGATGATAATGGCTTAGAATCTGTTTCTGTGTTGCTATGCTGAACGGCTGCAAGTCCAGACGCTTGGTCATCCGTCCATACATGGCCGATTTTTTATCCTCAAACAGTTCTTTCATCAGTGAATAGATGGAGCCGCAAGTAATGAAGTTTATTTTCATATCCGGCTTGTATTTATCCCATAATTCTTGCATGTCGGCAAATATACTCTTACGTACATAAAAGAACTCCTGTACTTCATCTATCACCAGGTTCAATTGGTTCTGAGTGGCATACGAAAACAGAATATCAAAAATATCACGCATGGAGCGTACCGATCCGTAAACGGATATACCAAGTTCCCTCTGTATCTGTCTTTGTATATTTTGCAAATATACCTTTGTTTAGAGCAGCAAGAATTGTGATATAATTTATCTTGAGTATAGAAATACCGGGAGGATTATTGTTACATAGTCTGAAAAATATAAATCTTTCATACCAATCATAAATCAGGCTCAAAACATGGATGATCATCTGTTCATTCGCAGGTGGAAATGCTGAGATTATCTTCATTTTAAATGCCTCAGCGATAAAATCCGGTTGTTCCTTTTCTCCTTTCATCTATCGCTGAAACTCCCTGCCCATAGGCGTTCCGGCTATGAAGGGGCTCCTGTCATTGCTCTGTCAGCCTCCTTTCAGCCTGCTCTTTCACATTTTTTGTGAAGGAATAAAACGATACGGGCTGAAATGGAAGTGAGGGGAAATGGTTTCAGATTTAACCGGCTGATTTTCTGTGCATATTACATAAGATGACAGGATGAGGGGAAAAGGGAGCGTATCGGATTAGTGGGGGAGTAATACACGGAACAGACTAGGTCTGTAAGCTGAACAGGCTAAGTCTGTGCACTGAACAAGCTGGCGTGTTTTAAAAACGTATAGTTGTTTTTTAAAAGCCTGAAGATGTTTTCTTAAAAGTTGAAGACGTATTTTTTAAAGCTCAAGGTGTATTTTAAAAACATAAAGGCGTATTCAACAATAACATTAGTAACGTGTCAGCTCGTATGTTAGTAACGTGTAAGCCCACACGTACATAAGCATCGGGTCACACATACGCAAGCATCGGCCTACACATACGTATGTATTGCGCCCTGTATCCATTGAATTTTGCCCCAAGTTCCATTAAATCTTGCACCAAGTTTCATCGAATCCTGCACCAAGATTTGCCATATTTCCGCCCCCTCTTGACAAACGCCTTTTTATGTTGTATATTTGTAGTTTGCCAAACTTAAAAAAGTAACTCATGAATGTATTCGCTACTCTCAAAACAGTCTTCTTCGGAAGCAAATTCCTGTCAAGCCCTGTTCCTATTGACGGAACACCGCGTCGTGATCTCGTATCCGCTCTCAACGGGCTGATGCCGCTTTGCCGGACTATACCCGGCGTGCGTCTGGCGCTGGATATCCGCGAGGGCCAAGTAGTTCTGGCATTGAACTGGACTCCGCGCACCGACGGGAATGCTCCCACGGGCAGTTACCACTACATCGTGTCGGACGAAGACGGAGTAAGAGAGATGGCCGACTCACAGGTTCTTCTCACTGAAAACGGTAAGGATAACCTGCCGGGGAGTATGGACGATTCTCGGACACATCCGACAGTCTCAACTGAAAAGACAGAGAAGGATTCCGCTCACTTGAAAAAAGATGTTCAGAAAAAAGCGGGACCAACCTCCCCAGAAGATACTGGCAAGAAAGCGAAATCACATACCCTGATGCAGGAAGTGACCGCTTTCCTCATCTCCCGCTACCGCTTCCGGTTCAATGTGCTTACTGAAGAAACTGAAGTGGCAAGTGTAGAAAACAACATTCCCGATACTCATCTGCGTTACGCCAAAGTGGACGAACGATGGATGAACTCACTAAGTCTGGAGGCTATTGAAACGGGCATAGACTGTTGGGACAGGGACATTCAACGCTTTGTGCGCTCACGCCGCATCAGTGAATACCATCCCTTTACTGCCTATTTTGAGCAGCTTCCCGAATGGGACGGCACGGACCGGGTGTCCGCGTTGGCACGCAGGGTGTCCGATGACCCGGTATGGGCGAACGGTTTCCACCGTTGGATGCTGGGACTCTCTGCCCAATGGATGCAGCTCAATCCGGATAACAACCGCGCCAACAGTGTGGCTCCCCTGCTGGTGAGCAGTCGCCAGGGATTGGGGAAAAGTACGTTCTGCCGCCTGCTGATGCCCGATAGGCTGAAATCCTACTACACGGAAAGTTACGACCTAAGCTCCCCGGCATCCGCCGAAGCCAAGCTGGCTGCCTACGGATTAATCAACCTGGATGAATTCGACAAACTAGGTACGTCCAAAATGCCTTTGCTGAAGAACCTGATGCAAGCCTCCGCACTGAATATCCGCAAGGCTTACAAACACAGCGCTTCATCGCTTCCCCGTATTGCCTCGTTCATCGGCACCAGCAACCGGGAGGATTTGCTGGTAGACCGCACCGGCTCACGCCGCTTTCTTTGCGTCAGTCTGAAGCATGCCATAGACTGCACCACGTCCGTAGAGCATAAGCAATTGTACGCCCAGCTTAAAACAGAACTTCTATCCGGTGAACGAAGCTGGTTCAATAAAGAAGAGGAACAGACTATACAGCAACATAATGCCCTATTCTACAAGCATGTACCCGAAGAAGAGGTGTTCCGCCTTTGCTTTCGCTTTGCTACAGAAGAGGACAATCCGCAGGAAGTGCTTAGCCTCTCCGCCACCCAACTGTTTGAACGTATGAAGGCAGCCCATCCTTCGATCATGAGAGGGATGACCGCCTACAGCCTGAGCCGTATCCTGCCCCAGCTGGGCGAACGGGTACATACCACCAAGGGAAATGTATACCGGGTGGTAGAATGTTAACTTTCAATTAATTGAGAATTTATCTATGGAAATGAGATTCCCGGTATGGAAGTCGATTAGACGCATTCACACTCTCAAGCATATATTGTCAAGAAGTGTGAATGCCCTTTTCTAGTATATGAATGGGTCATCCGGCATCATAATGAGCGCTGCATACCAAACGTATTTTGTATTTCACCGTACTCCCTGCCTGTAAAAATTTGGATGAGGTTTTAAATCCGAATGCATATATGCTCCCGTTATGATCATATACATACCGTTTCTCAATATCCAATAACGGGTCTCCGTTTCTTAATCCCTCTATGGTTTCATTCAGTTCATCCAGTGATGATCCGCTGAACGTCTTATGCAATATTTTTGCCTCCTCTTCAGTCGGAAGGTGCCATCCGTCTGCTTCCTCCTCCTGTATGATATTCCGCACATCGGAAGCGAATCCACTCCACTCATCCAGACTCATCAACAAAATATCCGCCCCTGTGGAACTTGCATTCTCTATGCCAGCTACAATACCGCCGTTCCAGATACCGCCAATTTCGGGTAGCCCGGAAAGATCCGGATTAATGGGAGGCGGCTCACTACCGCCATTACCTTCATCAGCACCGCCAAAATTGAATTTGATGTCTACCGGAGCCTTCCATTCACCTGATATCAAACTGCCCCCTACCGTGACATCACCCGAATAGCTCCCCCCGATATTCAATGGTACGTTCGCTTCCGGCTTTCCTTTGAAAGTGTATCCAAACGTCTTTGTCTGACTATTATCTTCCAAGGTTATGGAAAAAACGGTCTGAGAGCCGCTCCCCGGAAAAATATAAAAAGGCTTTGCACTCCAAATTCCACCCGGCTCAGACTCACAAATAATTTCCGTACTCTTGTCTTTGCCGGAATACTCCCTTGTAAACGACAGGGAAGAATATAAAGGCGAAATCTGCAAACTCACCTTTTTAACGTTTGCCGGTATATCTTCCAAACTGATATTGACTAAAGATACAGCATAATAGAGGGTTACAGAAACAGATATATTTTTCTTATTGGCAATTGTCACAGTTGAAGTGCCCATCATTAGCGCGCGTGAGCTTCTGTTATTTTCTTTCATAACAATTACATCATCAAGGCTAGGATCTTTCGGAACGATATATTCCTCTCCCAAACCGGCTATTGCAACAATAGTATATCGGGCAGGAGGTAACTTCATTTCAATCTGGGCGTTATCTGTCATTTTCAGACTGGCAGAACAGCTGCCGTCCTCTGCAAACGCATAGATATAGGCCGGATAATTAATCTGGGATTCTCCGCTAGACCTGGCAGATATCTTTAAAGGAAGATTTGTTTGCGAGACTCCGTCTTCATCGTCTTCTTCATCATACATCGGGCGTTGGCAAGAAACAGCAGACAGCAGCAATAGAAACAGAAGCACCTTTAATTCGGTTAATCTATAATTCATAACATATTATTTGTTTGTGGGTTTATTTCTTCTCCATTTATAACTATATCCTCTTCTTCATTTCCCGGAGTCCAACCCGAAATACTTCCTCCCGTTATAATTACATTTCCGTCTTTTACTACAATATTGTATTTATGAATACATCCGGACAATAAGCCCGGAGACAGGTCGTCTCGTCGTGTTATGTAATATTTGTTGTTACGGGTATATTCAATGGTGAGATTAACAGAATGGTTTTTCACGGCTTTCGGATCAATGTTTCCGTCATTCTCGCCCCCGTTCAGGATAAAATAAAAAGAAACATCCTGATTGTTCATGGTGTGTGACGGAGTAATCTGGAAGGTTTCCTTGGGAGTTTCGCTGATGGTGATGCTGTTCGTTTCAAAGGAGTAGTATCCTTGGGTCGTCAACCCATTTCCTTCAAGTCTGATTTTGTCAATAACGGCCTGTGCCATATCTCCTTCACCCTTTATGTTTATCTTTAATAGTGACAAAACGTGCTTAAATGAATAATCGCCCGAAAAGGCCACATTGCCAAGGTCGGTATCGTAGGAAAGCTTCCTGGATGCTACTAGAAAGTCATATTGGTCAATATTTTCCCAAGTCCCGTTCTGGCTGTCGAGAGAAGGCATTTTTATATTTTCCTTACTTTCGGCTTTGGAACCGGAGTGGGGATAATATGCGTAAAAAGTATGTTCCTGGTTTTTATCTTTCCAAAAGACACTCTTTTCTGTAGTCCAGGAAGTTCCATCGAATATCCAGCGGACGGCGCTGTCATTGTCCATAAAAACACCTATATCATCGGTTTTACTAAAACTAGCGATGGCATTTTCATGATCTTGCAAGTAGCGTGCTCCGGAAACTGTTTTCCCGATTCTTGCCATAATGGATACCGTGTACTCTTTTTCTTGTGATTGCTCTAGTTCCTCACTACCTTGGCAGGCAGAGAAGTACATGATCGTCAATAGCGATACATACAGTGATCTTTTCATTCTTTTATTTTATAATAGTGAGGGACAAAACATCAGCTTATCCGTTAAAATTAAAATGAGGACAAGTTGAATTGGTCGAGGATTAAAGCATGTCTGCTTATTGTCGGTAAGAAATTAAACTTGTGTTCGGCTGCGAAAATAATTCATTCTTAGCAAAAAGAAAAACAAAATGATAAAAAGATGAAAATTAAATGTGTTATGCCGGCAACAGCATGAACATTCTTACCGGTATATTCCCATAAAAAATAGTGGAAGGCAATCTTTTGTTTAACGCTTTAGGCTGACTATGACTAAATCTTACCTGTAAATTATTTCCTTCCATTCTTCCACAGTACGTGTAAGGGAAGAAAAATTCACCCCGATACAGACTATTTTACGGTTATCGGTCAAATAAGATCGGGCATAGCCTTTCTCTGCTATTTGCTGTAAAGCCTCCTCTGCTGTTCCGTCCATCTTGAATTCGAAAATGTAAACATATTCGTCCATTTCCAATATGCAGTCCACTCGTCCGAAGCTCTGGCGATTCTCACAATGGATTGCACGGCAATAAACTCCTATCAAACGGAGAATCAGATAAAAAGTGTATTGGAAATGTTTCTCAGTCATATCCAATTCCTTCAAGGAAGCGTGAGAGTCATACGGGATGCTTGCAAGAAAGGCGGTCAGAGAATCACAAAAAGCGGAGGTGTTCCCTTGCTCAAGGCAAGTAACAGCATCGATAATCCAGCTGTTGACCTCTCCACCTCCGGGTTTCAAATAATGTGCTGCCAATACGGACAAGAACCCTTTACGCACCTCATTATTGGGAAAATCGAGCAGATAAGTTCCCATACGTCTATTATATTCTTTAATAGTGAGATATCCGCTCTGATAAATCATGGGTAGAGGCTGTTCCACATCAGCCTTATAATCCACAAACAAAGAGGGAACATAATAACGTCCGGCAAGTTCGTTTATCTGCTCGCGGCTGTGTTGCAGCAGACGAACCAAATAGGTGGGAGTACCTGTAGAGAACCAGTAATCACGAATTGCCATACTGTCAAAAGCATTAAGAATGCTGAACGGATTGTAAATGTCGGTCATCCTCTCTCCAAAATGATATCCGTCATATTGCCGTCTGAGAAGTTCCTTCATTTCTTTCACTGTGTACTGATATTTAGCAGCCAACTGTATGGTGGGTTCTTCGAAAAATGCTTCCAGCTCATTCTGGGTGATACCGCACAAGGCTTCGTACCGTTCATCCATACTGATATCCTTAGGCTGGTTAAATCCACTGAAAACACTTACTTGGGAAAACTTTGTTACTCCGGTCAACAATACGAATCTCAAGTATTGATCGGCTCCTTTAAAGGTAGAATAAAAGGATTTCAATATTTCCCGGTTATGGTTCTCCAACAGAACTTGCTTTCCATAATCATCATAAAAACAAGCTTCCGTATCTAATACATCCAAAATAGGTTTGTCATATTCATCAATCAGAACCACCGCACGCCGCCCTGTCTGTTCATAAGCTCGGCGAAGTATTTCAATGAAACGGGTTCCTATGGTTGTATAATTGGGATTCTTGCCATAAATATCTTCCCAGTTCCCTAAATAGCCTTCAATGGTAGCCTCCAGAATTCCGGGTTGTGTATACAGTCCTCCATTAAAGTCTATACGGAAGATAGGATACTCATACCAGTCCTTTTCCAATCCGTCGATTTCCAGTCCGGCAAACAAATCTTTGCGTCCCTGGAAATAACAGGCAAGGGTGCTTACCAGCAGGCTTTTGCCAAAACGGCGTGGACGGCTCAAGAAATAAGTCTTGCCTTGTGTTACCAAGTTGTAAATCAAACCGGTCTTATCCACATATACATAGCCATCTTCACGGATTTGGTCAAAACTCTGTATTCCAATAGGGTATTTCATATTTTGTTGCGGTTCTAGAATGAATGATAAAACAAAGATATTAGTAAATGACAAACAAAGCAAATAAAGGATTTGTTTTTTCTGCTTATGACAAGTTTTTCCGTTTCTTATTAATGGATAATCGCCTGTTTCTGTCCATATATATTGGCATTCTGTCCTTTAAAGGATACTTTGAAAAGTATTTAGAATCTATCTATTCTACAATAAGATATACTTCTTCTACTGAATTTGCTATATCATTGTTTGTCAGTGTTATACATATTCTCTAATGTGTATTAATATCTTTATACCATTGTAGTTTTGTATATTCTTCATTCAAGTCATTAAGTTCTCTCTGCATGATAAAAGTGGTCATACCTGAAAAGGCGGTGATAGGGAATGTTCCTTCTTCCGTAGCATAAAAAGGAGTATTTCTTTTGTAAACCACACATTGGCTGATACACTCTTGAAGTGCATTGTATGTATTTTCATCTGATAATGATTGATAATATTGAGCGAAATCAAAAAAATAGAATGGGGCTTTTAAAACTCCATCATAATTTTGAAGGTTACCGACCGGGAGAAAAGAGCCGGATATTTCCGTATTGATCTGTCGTATCAAATTCGCTAAATTTGATAATCCGGCAGTTTTTATTATGCTAATGGTAGCAGAACGTTTATCGCCTTCCATCAAATTCCAATAATGAAAATAATTTTCTGCAAATCTTTGCAAATCAGCATTTTCTTCAAGCAGACAGGAAATACTGCCGGCATAGATAGGAGTAAATCCCGGAGATACTACTGGGGCAGAGGAAGCCATGATATATGCTGCTTTATTTCTTAATTCATAAGCCACCTCAATACCTGCCATATTACATGCTTCAAAGATTATGAATTCAAATAAATGGTCCGGGAGGGCCATGGCAAAATCTGTTATTTCCATTTCATTGTCATTATCGATGATGATAGACCGCGAGCCATTAACCAATGTATGTGGAGGAAGCCAGCCACTGCCATGGGAAAACACGATTAGACCGTAGCTTTTAGCAGGATAAAGCCGAGTTACGTCGTTTATAACTCGTTTAAGCACTTGGGGGGAGCCTGAGTTTTCTTGGTCATAGGTATGTATGGTAATATAGCCTTTCTCACTTTTTCCATCAATTTCCATCAATCGTGGAGAGTCCTTAAATGGTGTATCCTGATACACTATTATATTTCCATCTGTCCCGTCTTCCCATCCATTTTTAATTTGAACAAGTTTGTCATAGGTTTCGGCATCAAGATTATTATCTCCTCCCAGATAAACCAATAGTGTCCGTGCAGGTAAAACAACAGGGGTGTCATTTTCTTTATGACAGCCACATACTAATAACAGAAAACAGACAGCATATATATACTTCATACACAATATAATTGGATAAACGATTATAAAAACTAAAAGAGGGGAACATTTTGCCCCCCCTCTTTTTTTATAAACAATGAGCGTATTAATTACTTGTCATTGTGCTTCTTAACTTGGATTTGGATAGTTCCAACAGAATGTCCAAGAGCTTTCTTCCAAGTATGGTCGCAGATACCGCCCCACTTGTGATTTACACAAACTTCTACATCAATAGTAAATGGTTGAGCAATATCTTCACCATTGTTGATCCATGTGATAGTCTGGTTAGCATTATCAAGTTTGATCTTCTTCATGTTTTCAGCATCCAGTTCACTTCCGTCAGCAAAGTATGCCTTAGAAACCTTGAAGTTAACAGTTGTATTAACATCGAATACATTATGGTCAACTACCAGTTTCTTTGACCAACCAGCTTGATCACCTGTCTGAACCAAAGTATTATTCTTAGCCATATCTTTGTGATCATAGATAACATGGTTGTTATTGAATTGTGCCTGAGCACCTTCAGACCACAGATAATCTGACAAGAAGAATGCATCCTTCAATGATACTGTATTTTCAGCTTCCTGATACTTGTCATACAAAGGACCTGCTTCGTAAGCGTGGAATACCATCGGAGTTACAAATGCAACTTCAAATTCATCGATAACCACTGTAGAACGTCCATTTTCAGGAGCAGGAGCACCAGTATAAGTAGTAGTATGATCTTTAGCCCAAGGAGTATTGTTTACCATATTGATAGTATCGCAAGAGAAGTTATTGTAATCTTCTTTAGCATACTTGTTATGAGCATTGGCTTCCTTGTTGCAAGTACCATACAATCCGTCAACATCTTCATTGAAGCTTACTACAGCACGCATTTTGATCTTCTTCAAATCCTTAGCGTCAGCAGCATTGATCCAAGCACGTCCTTCGTCTGTAGCCTCCAAAGCGATATACCACTTGTTGTCTTTACCTTGATACAAACGGATGCCGGAATTGTGACCGTCACCTATCTTAGATGCGTTATTATGCTGGTCAACCAATTCGAATGACAAGGTAGCTCTAGCCCAATCCTTATCATGAGTCTGACCCTTATAAGGATTATAGTTGATCAAATCGAATTCGTCATTCAATGCTGCAACCATTTCATAAGTTTTAGGATCATCAAAGTTATCGTATCTACCGTGAGCAATGAAGTAAGAATCATCTACCCAGTTCAACTTAGTCTTTTCAGGAGCAACTACATCCGGATACTTCACATTGATAGTATAAGTAACATGGATGTCAGATAATCCCTTATGATCAGCATTTGGCTTGTATGTACCCTTAACAGTGTAAACGTCGTGATCGTCATGACGAGAGAATGCTGTA